>CEPE01124616.1_pt1 | contig 11560 bp, 13 predicted proteins | sample 530531 | NCBI WGS metagenome assembly CEPE01 (sample SAMEA2620273, study PRJEB7988) | marine metagenome | biome: marine biome (ENVO:00000447); feature: deep chlorophyll maximum layer (ENVO:xxxxxxxx); material: "saline water (ENVO:00002010), including plankton (ENVO:xxxxxxxx)" | depth 80 m
CAGTATCCACGATTGAATAGACTCGCACATGATGTGTGTTTATACGGTCCTTCAACTATGTGTTTCGTGTAGTTCCGTGTGATTTCAGGGTTGAAATCTACCCACTGAATGGTACGAATGAAGTCTGTAATCTGGTCGATGTGCTTCGGTGCTAATCCATTCACTGTTTGCGGTGGTCGGAAGTGGCGCAACCGAGCAGCCAAGTATGCTACAAGATGATACCGTGCATCATGTGTAGGGTTGCTGCCCGTTCTACAAGACGACGCTTGTAGGCATGGAAGAACGGCGATGCCGTTCATGGTAAGAGTGGGAATGTTTTCGGTGTCATGGTTGAGCATACCATACAACGAATCTTCTAGGCTTATAGTTGTATCGAGATGACATCCGGTGGAACCGTAACTGAAGTATCCTGACCTGTGTGTTTGTGCAAGTTCTTGAATGTCCTCCCATTCTAACGTGGTCAATTCTTCAGTCGTCAATGGGATACTCCACAGACCACGCTTGACATTGTATGAATTAGGAACGCGAATGAGAGATGCAAGGTCGAATGTAACGGTGGGGTCAATACATTGGAGTGACAGTTCGTTTGCCCATGACCTCACAAGACATCGACCCGCGCCCTTGAGAATAGAACTCATCTCGTATGTGCCAATTGTGTGTACACGGTCTAACTTGACCCACACATGGAACCCACCACCGGAGAACCAGATACCATGTTTGATGTCTTGTTCCAGTAGATAGTTGTGAAGGCGTCGAACCTCATTGAGTACCACAGTTGGTGGTACTTCCACCATTGAACCACCCTGTATCATTTGGCAATCGAAGTCCAATACAAAGTGACGCACAATAGCAGTTTGATAATTCCCGCGTCGGTAGTTGGGTTCCTTGAGTTGTTGGAATCCGAACACACTCATGTATGCGTCAGATGCATTGCCTAGACTCGACCACCATTTGTTGAACTCATCCTTGTCGTGTACGACACGACGGAACAGATTGACTTCGCGGGGGAAGTCAAGAACTAGTAACGCTTTGCCACTTCCACTTGATTCCATTTCTCAATCCACTCCATTAGTCGTTCTAATATCTCGTGTGCTTCTTCAGGGTCTTGTACATAAAGGGGGTCCACTACAAAACGAATCGAATTGCCATCGTGGATTGCATCAAACCCACGTGCTTTCTTTGCTGCCCCCATATACACGGAGACCTCGGCGTTGAGAACCGAGCGTTGTAGTATCCATTCAACAGCCACTGTGAATGCGTTGACTTCTAATCCATTCATTCATTGACCTCCTTCCAGATTGGTTCGGCCCCATGTGATACCTCAATGGGGTTCTCATACGGTGTCCACTTTGGACAGAACTGCATGAAGTCACAATGACTACACTTGTATTCCTGATTGTCATTGACAACGGGGAAGTCCTGTTCAAGATATGACTTGACAAGACGAACGATACGTTTCTTCATGGCGGTGATGGTTCGCTTGGCCGCAGGTATTACATCCCAATGTTCTGCATTGGGGAACCGCCATGCCCACCATTTGACATCACCTAGGTTCACATCGGACTCATCGAGAAGGTATGTGTAGTATGCCATCTCGCCCCTCATCTTGGGTGGCGTGTACTTGGGATTGAACTTCCCTGTTTTCAGTTCCATTAGAATCAAACCACCTGTATCATCCTTGAAGATGCGGTCGATGATACCACGTAGATGTACCTTGACGATACCATGTTCCGGCACATCAACTTCCACGATGGCATCAAGGTCTAACTCGTTACCAGTGGGTAGGAAATCCTCGGGTTCGTTACAATGTTTGAGTCGTGCGACATCATTGTGTATCATCCAGTCCTGTAGGACTTCCTCTTTATCTGCGTACTCGCCCTCGGCTTCGGGATACATCTGCTTGAGCAAACTGTATGCCTTTTTCTCATCACCATCTTTGGCGGCTGCAATTGCCTGTTCCATACGTGGTGTGTCACACACTAGATTCTCATAGAACTCTTCCTGTCGGTTGTGAACATTGTCACCAATCACAAGATAGTCACGTTCCAATGGCTCGGTGTGGCACACCTTACTCAACCACATCTGTTGACTACACCAATTGGAGTATGTGTCTAGCGTGGACTTACTAATCCGAATCATCTTATCCGAATCAGGAGTCCATGTGTATGTCGATAACTTGTTCATCTCACCCATTGTATCATCCCTGTTGGAAGTATCCACTTACGTCTACTTTGTATGGCCCACTGTGTTGTTGCTCATCTCCACCATGTTTTGTCACTGTGTATTGGTTGGGGTCTGTTTGTGGTTGTTCTACCACTGGTGGGGCTTGAGGAGTATTTGAATCGCGGGTGTCCCATTCGGTTTGTTCCTTCCCAAGATTTGCAGGTGGAGTCAGACTAGCCGGGTTCAATAGACCGTCAACGATTTGCTTGACCTTTTCCAATGCTTCTGATGTAATGGATAACGCCTCGCGTAGCCGCTCGTTCTCATCCTTCAATGCTTGTGCTTGCGCTATGAAATCACTGCTCATGATTCATCCTCCTTACAGTATGGACATCCAATGTGACGCATAGCACCCAGTGTATCTACTGTGTATTTGTAGCCACAACTATTGCACTCCATCCATCTGAAGTCCTCCTTGTATGCAGGTGCATAGCATTCACAGTCAGCACCACCACATCGTGTGCATATCCTTTGAGCCATCATCGTTCCTCCTCATGCGGTGACTTTGGCAACCATGTTTCTTCCATTGAGTCTAACTGTGCTACAATGTCAATCAATTTCTCAATGTAGACTACGGCATCCATTAGTTCTTCTTGTAGATGAACCAACCATTCCGATGGAGATAAGTCACGGCGTTCCATTGACTTACCATACTTGTGCCATCCTTTGTCAGCACGTGCCTGTATCTTACGGCACACATCATCCTCAATCTGACTCATCATCAAGACCCCAGATATCTTCGCCACCACGTTTGACGTGCGCCCTACGCACCTTGTCTTTGAACCATTCCCAAATGGTTGTCTGTCGTGTTGGCTTCGGCTGTTCTTCTTCAAGGGGTTCAAATGTCATACCCCATTCTTCCAATGTTGTTTGTCTTGTTGTCATTCTTGCACCTCCAGTGCTATTGTGTGTTGGCACACCGGACATCGTAGAATGTCCTTGCGCCCTTCGACTGTCATAGACTCCGGGTCTGTGTCCAATCGAACTTCAAGGCAGTATGCACGTTGCCATGCATCACACGCATTGTTGTTTGCTCCTGTGGGTAGATGCCCATACGGAGTCTCGCTTAATTCTCTTGATTTATTACTCATAATTTTCACCATAATTTCTTTGGTCTGTGCTTATCCACCGCCATGCCGAGGTCCCAGTCAAGAACATCGAACACCAATTTTAATTTCTTACGCACTAACTTGTCTATAATTCCTTCGGTATCGAATGTGAATCCATCTAATTCTGATATGGACCTGCACCCGACAACCTTTGTGGCTGGCATCCCATGTGGCACATCGCTAACGTAGCACCACAATACACTGTCACCCTCTATGAATGGTTCATCGGGTTCCATGTACCAGTTGTAGTATCGTGCAGCCCTCGCATACCCACCGGCAGTGGTTGGGTAGTGTCGCTTCGGGCTATGTGATGAGGTCTCGGTGGCCTCAATCTGTTTGGATAGTCGCGTACTGTATGACAGTTCATCCAATGGAATCTCATTCTTGCGTATCTGATTCACCCATGAGCGCACAAACTGTGTGACATCTACTTCGGATGCACCATCGGCAACCAACATCAACACACCCTTCTGCAATTCACGAATGGCTTTGGGTGTGCTACTATGCTTCATCTCAAATCCTGATACCTTCAACTTACCCGCATCAGATTCAGGCCACTGTATGATTCCAGCGTATCTGTTCTTGACATCCCCACAGAACCAGTGTGGCATCCATGCTTCTGCTTCAGCAAACAGTTTGTAATTTCCAGTTTCGTGTTGGATAATGTCAGTCACAATCTGTGACACTTGTTCCATCTCATCCAATGGACATCGGATAAACACCGAGTCGGTGTGTCCGAATAGAACTTCATACCCCATCTCGTATGCGTGGTCACGTAGTGACCCAATAGCACGACGACCCTCGGATAAGATGGTGTCTGCAATGGCTAGGTCTGCCATGCCATGCCCCAATGATTCAGCGCACAGTCCATACAGCGAAGCCATCACACGCTTGACCGCCTTCTCCAGAATCCTGTCACCACTGTCTTTCAATTTCTGTCGTTCCTCAAACAGATACTCAATGACGGATGGGAGGATGCCTTGTTCTTCTTGTTCCCAATGTGTTCCATTCAACATGGTACGTGTAGTCTCACTGGGTTCATCCCTACGTGTAGTCCAACACAGATTGTTGCCCAACATGATTGATGGGTACAACCCCTTGAAATCTAACACGGCTACACCATCATGCAAACCGGCTACCGGGTCCATGACATCAGCACCTTGTAGTTGTCCTTTCTCACGGCGTCGTGACCTGTCACGTGTGGGGAACTTGAGGTCTGTTCGACGGCACACTAGACCACGTGCGAAGTTGCCCACTTCAAACGTGGAAGTCAATGACACACCACAGAACCGAACCATGTTGGTGAAGAACTCGGTACAATTGAGGAACATATCAATGTCATACATCAATCTAACGTCTTGCATACAGTAGTCAGTGAGCCGATAGAAATTATCATACCAATCATTCGACAAGTCCACATCATCTTTACCACCCAATTCTAGGTGCTTACCGATGGCATCTAACTTGCGGGATGGGAACTGGCCGTTGCCACTATCCTTCCACACCCGTTCAAATCCTGAACCGTCACTGGCCTTACACGCTGTGTCGAATACCCACCGCCCCTTGATGGGTTGGTCGTTGTATCTGTATCCGTCGTGACCATCCTTGACCTTGCGAACCTGACCCAATGGTGACAGTCGCTTGTAGTTCTTGAATCGTCTAACCATGTGCGGTATGTCAGCCCACATTGCTGCGTGGGCTATGAGCATATCAAAATCCATATCCTCAATGTATTGAATGACGGCTTCATGCACCGCCTCCTCACTGGTATAGATGTGTAGTGTGTATCCATCACGTTGTTCAACTTCGTATTGGTTCTGACCTTCACGCCATGCGAAGCAGACCTGTTCTTGTGTGAAGTTATCAATCGCTGCCCAGCATTGTGTGAAGTCGTTGTTGTCATCAGGGTTCCACTCGATGTCAAAGTAACACTTACGTGGAGTCCACGCTGGCATGGTAGGGTGATTGTCAATCAACCATCGGTCTGTGAAAGGCACGTCAGCCTCCCACGTCTTTGGATACTTGGCTCGCTCATCATACAATTCGTTGGGTGTGGTAAGTTCATGCTTTGTTAATGGGAAACGGTCTACTGCATACGCATGAACATGAGGATGCTTAACATCACATTCGCTATAGAAATAATGCCTAAACGTATGGTCAGTACCTTCAATCAACTCCCCATTGGGGTTGCGGTATCGCCAATAGATGGCTTCGCCTCTCTCCCCTCGCGGGTAGTATGAATCAACAAGCATGAGTATCACTCATCATCATTGTCTTGATTCACGACAACGAGAAGGCATTGCTTTTCCTTGTGGTTGAATACCAACACCGAATCATCACCGTAGTAGATTTCAGCCGTGCCTGCTGGCAAGCACGATAGAACTTCAGGGAACCAAGGTCCGAACTGGGACTTTGTTACATCGTCACACGCAACATCTTGCACGTGGAACTTGTGGAACATCTGACCACTGACTGTTGTACCAGTATGAATCACACCTTCCTTTGTATCAGGAACCACTGTGAATTGATACGGTTTGTCATTACCAACCACACTACCCAGTGCGGCGACCTGTGATAGGTCCTTGAGATTGACAACACCATACCCACCAAGTGGGGCATCACCAAATGATTCCCAGTTGGATGCACCGGCATCGTTCACCAGTTTAGATGCCAATGCCAGTGACTGTGCTGAACGCACGGTGGATGTCGCTGGTAATGAAATCGTACTGTTACCTGAAGTCAGTCGTAGTGGGCCGGTTCGTTTCTCGCTGATGTCCTGTTCCAACGTCACGCTATCATCCGTGCAAGCACGGAGGAACTTCAAGACCTTGGACAGGTCTGCGATAACAATACCGCCACCCGTTGATGTGGTGTTGGTATCCACGGACAGACTCTTCGTGATGAAGTGGGTGGCTAATGCCACACCACCCACCAACGATGAGTCCTTCACGTCTAACCGTAGGTCCTCAACGCCCGGTCCAAAACTGGACAGGAACGCTGACAAATCTGCTCGCTTCAATGTTACTTGTGTCATGCTTTCAACTCCTTGTATGCTTCTCTCCATTTACGTTCATGCCGTCGCATCTGACTCAACTTGTAACGGTTAATTTCTGCTTGTCGTGAAGCCCAACCTTTGTCCCAATGTGGTCCTGCTCTTGGGGTATTGGGAATAAGTTCGGCAATCATCTGTTTGAGTTTGCCCATCGTTCCATATTTATTCAGCATTAGATTGTGCATGAACTGTGGGTATGGTGTACACGTAATGCAATCCTTTGCACCACAGTTGTGTTCCAAATTAGCATCTAGTATGGATGCCCACTTACCTTCCTTCACACCGAGTTGTTTGATGTCTATACAATCCAATGTCATAGTGTCCCATCCCGTAGTTCGCTTAGGCCATACCATTCTGGGTCGCCGTCTTGTCTGGTGATAGCAATAACACGCTTCTTGTTCTGCAATTTGATGTTGGTTTTCTGTTTCCAGAACTCAACGGTGAACTCCGTCTTGCCTGTTTTCTTTCCATCATCATCTAGAACATTCTCACGGCGACACCATAGAATTTGATTCAGGTTGCCGTCAGTATTCTTCTCCCAGTCTGGTTTCCATGAACCCGTCTGTTCGTTGCGGAACACCTCGGCCTTGAGATGTGTCTCCCAATAGACCTCGACACCACGACTCATGAGTTCACGACAGATGGCAGTCAGTTGGTGGAACCGTGTGGAACGGATGCTCCAGTTCCATTGGTTGCCAACCAATCGGTTGGGGTCGGATGCTTCGATACCATCCTTTGCTTTGCCCAACTCAATGACTTTCATGTTCACGATGCACACGTTATCCCACTGGTCAACTGCTGTCACAAGGAACTTCGCTAGGCGTGGTCCCTCATATCCTTCAGCGTTCTGTTTGATGGCTTCGTTAACTGCCCACCGACCAATCTCCATCACTCTAGCATGAGTTGCGGGGTAGTCATATGTGGTACGGTCTTCGGTTGCCATTACCCAAGGGGATAGAACACGAATGTTCTTAGATTTGTCACGATGGTATGCCGACTTACAAGCCGACGCACCACCATCGAAATCAACGGCAAGGATGTAGTCACCATTGTCTATCTGCTCTTGGGTCAGACTGTCCATTACAATACCAGACTTGCCTGTCCCCTCAAAACCAACGACACCACAGAATACGTGGGAACCATGCGGGGTATCCCCAGCGGCTTCCACTTCGCCACCGATGCCACCAGAGGTGGTGGGTGTTGCCACTACCACCTCCGGTGTAACTTCGATAGGTTTCTCGTCTGCGTCATCAACTTTGTTCTCTTCTTGTTTCACTGCGTTAAATCCGCTCATTATTTTTCACCTCAATCAAATTGTTCTGCGTTGGTGTCGCCACCTTCAGCCGCAGGTACTACGAACCGAGGGACAGCGAACACACCAAACGCATTGACTTGTGGTACTTCACCACTGTCTGTAGCACGAACACCAAGACGACCAAACACCAGCACAGTTGAGCGCTCGGCGTAAGCCTTCCAGTTTCCACCATCATTGTATTCAAATGCATGGCCTTTCTCTTTCAAGTTGCCAGAGATACGCACGGATACTTCAGAACGTAGCCCACTGGGGTGTTCCTTCTGCAAGTCCCATGATGTTAGACGAAGGTTGTACACCTTGCCGGTTTCATCGTAGTCGTTGTCCCATCCTTCCTTGAAGAGAGATGTGACCTTACCCTTAATGAGAACCAACGGGCCGACCGGATTGATACCCGGTACTTCCTTCATGTTTCGCTGGTAGTATTCAAGCAAGTCCGGTAGTGGAACGTGGTGCTTGTGGATGGCTGGATTGACACCAAACTTTTCCGGCGCAAGTTGCGCTCGCACATCAGTGTCTACAAAGTCATCTGTGTACACAATCTCGTTGGCCCAGTTGCGTGGGACTCGGAGAATGTCAGCGAAGTCTGGGTTCACATCTTCTCGGGTGTTCGGAATCACCTTGACTCGGCACGGCTTCCACATAGTGGGTGTCGCATCAATGTCTGATGAATCGAATCGCCATAGTGTAACTTCATCACCGAAGTCTCCCTCGCTGTTACCGAGGAAGTAGTAGTAACGACTCTTCAATACGGGTCGAATCGGGTCGCCCTTTGAATCGTAGTTGCCGGTCTGAAGAATAGCAATGGGGCCGTTGCCGGTTTCCCATAGGAACCAAGGGTCCTCATCTTCAGGTTCTTCCGTGTCGTGTAGTCCATCTGCCTTGCGTAGATGCCATGTGCCATCTTGCTTTACACACTCGGCAACCAGTCCGGCTTCGACAGCCTTCCCCGGTTCCTCAAGGTATGCAGCAACGGCTTGGTCGCGTAGATTCTTGCGCTTGTCACGCCACTTACCATCTACACCGACCAACATACCGACATAGTTCACCGTCTCAAACGATGAACCTCCGCTGCGGCGTTGGACTACGAATCCTTCGCTGGCTTCAAGGAGGAAATCTTCATCCTCATCCTGCCAATTTTCAACAGCGAACTTGTCCGACAAAAACTGTACGAACTTCTGCTTTGCGTCATCAAGGGTGATGCCATTTGCATCAGCATATCCTTGTAGGCGTTCAACCACGCCTTCGGGCCATTCTTTTGTGTCCTTCTTTGGAAATTCCATATCTAGTTCACTCCTTTATTTTTTGTATCCTTTAGTTTCGCTACGAAGTAGTCGTAGTATGCATCATCCCCTGCGGGCCATGTATGCACACGTTCTACGAACTCCCCCCACGTTACCAAAAAGGAATAGTATTGGTCAGGCGTCAAGCCCAACGAATATACATTGTCTCTCAATTGCTTCATCACATACAATCTTGGGAGACCTTTGGCTGCGACCTTTCGCAACTCGGTAGATAGTGATTGCCATTCACCCGCCGCAATTGATAGTGCGGGGTCAGCAAAGTCAGCCTGTTCAATCAACAGACGTTCTTCCAATGCTTCATCATTTTGAGGCAACGATTGTAAGATGTCTATTGCACTACGCAAGTCACCATTACAGGTCTGATTTAGATGTTTGAAATGTTCATTCCAAGATTGTGGTAATGATTCTTGGTCAGATATGTAACAGAATAATTCATCTGCTGCATCGTCAGTTGCACGACTAAATCTATATGTCATACAACGTGACTTGAGTGCATCGGTAATGGCTGACTCATCATTGGCTGTTAGAATGAACAGCGTTTGGTCAGTGCATTGCTCCATCGTATTTCTCATTGCTTCCTGCGCTTGCTTGGTCAGACCATCGGCCTCATCAAACAAGATTACTTTACGTGCTGTACCCATGCCGCCCTGTTGTGCAATCATCTTGACCTGATTCCTAACGAAATCTATTCCTCGGTCATCAGATGCATTGAATGTTACGTAATTGATGGGGTCGAACCATTCACCAAGCATATGTCGTGCCACTACACCGGCTGCTGTTGTCTTGCCAGTGCCGGGTGGCCCAACCAATAGTATGGCTGCTGGATATTCACCCCGTTCAATCCATTCCTCACAATCAGCACGAAAATCTGGGCAACCAACCATTTCATCAATCGTGGTTGGCCGGTATCGTTCTCGCCATTGATTCGTCATCATCAATGGTGATTATTGAGGAGGATATAAACGACCCATCATCAATTGCGGTCACTAAACGCAGCACGTCGTCGTGTTTCCACCGTCTGGGATACGATTTGAGGAGATGTTGCATTCGTTCCATTCCATCACGGTCATGTACCAATTCACGTATGGGCCATAACAAGTCTATGATTTGTTGTATGCCATCGTTGTTCTGTATGCGCCGTGTGGATATACCATGCCGCGATTCCATCCATTGCATAAACAGTGGTTCGTTGCGCCGTGTGATAGTGACACCTCGGTTCACTTGGTATCCAATGGGTGTCTTTGGTGCGAAGTACACATAGATATGGAAACGTGCTTCGCGGGCTAACCAACCCAACATGATTGAATCTACGTTGTACAAATAATATCACCATTCATCCATACCATTACACATACTGTATTGCTTAATATGATACTCAATACTATTGATACTACCCCATAATTGATAGCACTTCACTCAACTGTGCTGTGTCATTGAAACCTAGCCTACTATCCAACCCAATAATTGTAGGGCTATCCAAATGATAGTTACCGTCATGTATCTTGACACCCACTGCAGTAACCCATACGATTGCCCCTACATCATCCACAGATACCCATCTACTATCTAGTCGTGGTGCTAGTCGTGGTGCATTTCGTATGTTCAATGCCACATCATCGGGACACATCATCTCTGCAATGTAGGTGGTAGTATGTCCATCCAGTGCTGCTAATTTGATACGAATGTTACTACCACTCAATTGTAGATGTGTGATGAGTAGTGGTAACTTCAATGCCTGTTGTTGTAAGATGTATCCCCCAATGAAATCATCATCATAGTATGGGGCATCGGCTAGCAGTCGCACGGTTTGGTCAGGTCTTACAGACCTAAGAACCTCTCGTAATTTCGCCATTGTGTCAATTTGCCGCGCGGGTGAGGCCTTCATTACCTTATAATGCTCGGCCAAGTAAGATTGACGCGAAGTGTATGTTTCTTTCCACAATGCTTCGCTTCCATGTACTAGGACATCTGTGATTAGTACGGTTGCGGGGTCATAGTCATCAGAACACTCGATTTCAAAGATAGATGGAGTATGGTCACTTTCCCAAGATTGGACTAATTCACCAGACCTAGTAAATATGAGAGCATCACTACCTGTGTAGTGAAGGAATAACCGAGAACTACCTACTAGGTCAATATAGGTAGTTTCGTAAGGTAGCGCTACCTTGTTCCATCGAAGATATTTGGGAACAGGTACAATTGGCTCTCCGGGCCGCATTTCGCGTTTTACCGGCAAATCGCCTCTAACCGCTCTTTCGATAACTTCCAAAAATGGCAAATATGCGCTAGATTGGCGTAAAGTAGCAGTATCGTAAATTGTGAACTGTGCCAATGCACGTAGCATATGGCGTTTGCTGATTGGGGGCGATTCACCCAATGCAACCTGCCAGAACAGCGTGGCCTCGTCGTATGATAGAGAATCTACGATGTCGCCTAATTCGCGCTGGTACAGCGCGTCTAGATTGTGAAAAGCGTCATCAACCGACCAGTCACTATCATCGTTATCAGATAGCGATGCAATCAGTGGAACGATGGGTTGCCCATCAACAAGGGCAATCCA
>CEPE01124614.1_pt1 | contig 11478 bp, 19 predicted proteins | sample 530531 | NCBI WGS metagenome assembly CEPE01 (sample SAMEA2620273, study PRJEB7988) | marine metagenome | biome: marine biome (ENVO:00000447); feature: deep chlorophyll maximum layer (ENVO:xxxxxxxx); material: "saline water (ENVO:00002010), including plankton (ENVO:xxxxxxxx)" | depth 80 m
ATATACCACAGCACACGCTTGCTGTAAGTGGAACATTTAATGCCAATGAAGTCAATGTTAGTGGTTCTCCAGCAGTATACTCAAGCCCAACGCAGGCAAACAATAGCGGCATTGTCAATATAAGTGGAATTACAAACATGGTAATTACTGATCTTGGAAGTTATTCAGGAATTAATCATGATAATAATACACTTTACTTTGTCACGTAGGAGTTTATTATGGCTATAAAAAAAGGGGCAAAAGAGTTATCTGCTATATATGTAGGCAGTAAATCCGTACATTCAATATATAAAGGTAATCAAAAAGTATTCCAAAAATAAGGTACAAATATGCTTAAAGATTCATTAAGAAAAATTGGTACTTTGTACGTTGGAAATAAAAAAATAGACAAAGTATACAAAGGTACTAAAATAATTTATCCAGATGATAGTTAACTAACAAAGGAGAAATAAAATGGCAGTCGTATCAACTACAGACGTAGTGACAAATCCAAAAACTTCAGTAGAAACATCTAAAAATGGAACAGTAGTTGTAACATGTTTAGCAACTGGTGAACATAAGACAATTGATGCAACTCTAGACACTAGTCCTAGTTACACTGCAATAGAAAATGAGTTAACTGGGAGATTTGACGATATAGCATACTATAATGCTGTAGACGGGGGTACTCCATGACAAAAGAAGGTAAGTTGCATTTCGTTTGCATTTTAGTATTAGCTCTAGCATCTTATGCAGTTATATCTAAAGATGTATTTACAAAAGCTAAGGTAGACGGTGGTACTCCATACGGTTGTAACACTGAAGATATTACTAGAATGTACGAAGGCTACATAGAGGAGTGGAAGTCAGGCATAAAATTAGCTTTCAACCAAGCAGAGAAAGAAATTTTTAAAGACGACAATCCCACTCCAGACGTTCTTGGTCCACATCCAGACCCTGACAAATGTATATGCGGTGGAAGTGGAATTATCGTGCATGGAGATGGTCACAAAACTGTGTGTCCATATCATGGAAAGAAAAAAACTAGCAAAATTGGACCTGTGCTAAAAAGTAATGGATTGATTATACATAATTATTAAGATTGGAGAAAAAATGGAACCTGAAGTAACTTTAAGATGGTTAGCAGCAGCGGTGGCAGTGGCGTTACTGCTTTCAAATATGAAAATTTTAAGCTATTTTAATTGGTCTTCTGTAAAAAAATGGTTTACTTGGAATAATAAACCAAACAGGCCCGTAGATAACCAAATTGAAGAAGAGGTTGCTGATAAACCTTTTTTGGAAATAATAGACCTGTGGTACTCCCTAAAAGAGAAATGTACAGACGAAGGATTAGACCAAGCAGCAGAAAAGCTAGATGAAGTCTTTCCCTTATTTAATGCGGAGGACTAATATGTATAAAAACATTTTCATAGTCCTACTATTAATCTACGCTTTTTTTGGTGATGGAATTTTAGATTTACTTGATACTCCAATTCCGAAGCCAGATCCTAAACCAATCATAGATGTACAAAGTCCCACCTCTGAAGAGGTCTACAATTACGTGCAAGCTTTTGAAGGTTTAGTAACAGACCCTACGGATAAAGCAAAACTTGCAATTTTTAATTATGAGTTTGCAGAAAGGGTAATCAAATATGATGCTACGTCACAAGATATAAATGATGTATATACGTTGGCTGGTAAAATATTTTTTAAAGATACTTTGGTAAACAAATATAAAGGTTTATCAGAAACAATAACGGAAATGATCGTAGAATGCATTGGAGAAGAAGATCACGTTTTAACAACAGAGGAGAAAAATAAATTACATGACTACTTCATGGGGGTAGCTTGGGTTCTAATTCAGAAAGGTTAGATAATGTCACCAAAACAAATAAATGTAGCATTCAGGAACTTGTTCAACGGAAATGGATTAGAGGTTAACGGATTTAAAATAAAAGCAGAAAGCCCCTTCGTTGCTAATATAAAACATGAAGATAACACCACCGTTATTAATTTTGGCTCAAATAAGCCCAGTGCAGAAATAAAAAGAATTATAACATTCAAGGCGTATATTGAAGAAATTGTTCTAGGGGAAGAAAGTGGGTCTGTTAAACTAAAAAACTTCCCAGATATTCACTTCTCTTATGAAGACTCTGTATTATCTCTTTTAACTGACAATATTCCTTTTGGAGATGACAGTGTTTTAGAAGAACAAATAGACAAAAAATATTGCGATAAGAGTAGAAATAAAATTGCAAAAAAGTGCTTGCAATATGCAAGAGAATGGGCTACAATATGTAGTCAGGCAGGTTATGATTTTAAGGATGTTGCCTGTTGGGAGAAGAGAACTTTGAGGAAGTCATGTTATGATTTTGTAAAAACTAATATTGAGGAAGACATGCAAGGAAATTCTGCATTTGTTACGTTCGCACTTTTCTTCGTTGTTATTCCAGCTATAATCAGTTGGGTAGTACATAGAATTCTTGACGAACTTTTTAGTAACTAACTTATCATATTTAATAAGAAAGATGGTGGTAGATGTCAATTAAATCATTGATGCACTATACGTTCGTGTCCAAGTACGCAAGATGGGATAGCGATAAATTAAGGAGGGAAACTTGGGCAGAGTCAGTTGATAGAGTAAGGCAAATGATGATTGATAAATATGGAGATGCACCAGAAGTCTCTAAAGCTATTGATAAAGCATATGATGACATGAAGAAAAAAAAGATCCTTGGTTCACAAAGAGCTTTGCAATTTGGCGGCTCACCAGTTTTCAAACACAATGCTAGAATATATAATTGTATAGCTTCTTATACAGACAGGGTAAGATTTTTTCAAGAATGTATGTACTTACTATTATGTGGATGTGGCACTGGCTTTTCTGTACAAAAACATCATATTGCTAAATTACCAAATTTAATTAAAGAAAAAAATGGACAAAAGAAACACACGATTGTAGATTCTATTGAAGGTTGGTCAGATGCTGTAGGCGTCCTTGTTTCTAGTTATTTCAAAGGGTGCAAACTTTTCCCAGAATACAATGGCAAAAATGTTACATTTGATTATTCACAAATTAGAGCAGCAGGAGCATACCTTAAATCTAGTGGTGGAAAAGCACCCGGACCAGACCCTCTTAAAAATGCTTTGACGCATATTAAAAAACTTTTAGATGCTGCAATCAAAAATGGTCAAAAAAAGATCACACCAATTCAAGCATACGATATAGTGATGTACAGTGCAGATGCGGTAATCAGCGGAGGTGTTCGCCGTAGTGCTACCATTTGTGTTTTTTCTGGCGATGACGAAGAAATGGCAAAAGCTAAAACTGGCAATTGGTTTACAGAAAACCCACAAAGAGGTAGATCAAATAATTCTGCATTGCTTTTAAGAAATGAAACAACAAAAGAGCAATTCAAAGAACTAATGGAATCTGTAAAAGAATTTGGTGAACCCGGATTTGTATGGTCAGACTCAACAGAATTGATTGTTAACCCCTGTGTAGAGATTGGTATGTGGCCTGTAGATGAAACTACTGGTAAAACTGGATGGCAAGCCTGCAATCTTTCTACTATTAACTGCGCCAAAGTAACCACAAAAAAGGAATTTTATGAAGCTTGTGCCTCTGCTGCTATAATTGGGACATTACAAGCTGGATTTACTAGCTTCCCATATCTTGGAGAGGTATCAGAAAGAATCATTAGTCGTGAAGCTTTACTGGGCGTTTCAATGACAGGCGTTATGGAACAGCATGAAATCTGTCTTGACCCAGAAGTACAGAAAAAAGGGGCAGAAATTGTCAAGGAAACAAATAAGAAACTAGCTGCACTAATAGGTGTAAATCAGGCCGCTCGTACTACGTGCGTAAAGCCAGAAGGTACATCTAGTTGTATCCTTGGAACATCCTCTGGTATTCACCCCCATCACGCCAAGAGATACATCCGTAGAGTCCAAGCGAATAAATTAGAGCCAATATACCAGTATTTTAAAACAATCAATCCTAGAGCCTGTGAGGAGTCTGTATGGTCAAATAATGACTCTGACGACGTTGTAGCTTTTTGCGTAGAAGTTCCAGATGGTGCAAAAATTAAAAATCAAGTTGATGCAGTAGCACTTTTAGAGTATGTAAAAAGCACTCAGCGGAATTGGGTAATGAGTGGTAAAAATACAAAACAATGCACTCAACCTTGGCTTACGCATAACGTCTCTAATACTATCAATGTTAAACCAGACGAGTGGGATGCTGTAACAGATTTTATTTATAAGAATCGTAAGTATTTTTGTGGCGTTTCTTTGCTTCCTATTGCTGGTGACAAAGATTATGCTCAGGCTCCATTTACAACCGTGTATTTACCCAGTGAGCAGATACAACATTATGGAGACGCAGCAATGTTTGTAAGTGGTCTAATTGAAGTTGGACTCGACTTATATAAAGACAATCTTTGGGCTGCTTGTGATAGCCTTCTAGGTGTAGGCGAAAAAGCCAAAGACCCAGAGAAGAAAGATTATAAAAATAGATGTCAAAAATTTGCTGATAGATATATGGATGGCGATCTTAAACGCTTGACTTACTGCATGAAAGATGTATACAATTGGAAGGAATGGTTAGACATGAATCGTGAGTATAAAGAAGTTGACTATACTAAAGTGATAGAAGAAAAAAACAACGTTAATCCAGTGCAAGAAGTTGCTTGTGCTGGAGGCAAATGTGACATACTTTGAGAAAGGATTTGATTTATGAATTTTATTAACTATAAGTTATTAACTAAAACAGCGCAGATGTGTCTTAAAGAAGACAGGTGGGACGCTGGTTATGATTTATTTGCAGATGAAGATAAAACAATTCATGGTCAATCTAGAGAAGTCATAAAGACAGGCATAGCTATTGAAATGCCCCGTAATTTAGCAGGGTTTATTTGGCCTAGATCTGGCCTATCCGTAAAACAAGGTATAGATGTTTTAGCTGGCGTCATTGATGCTGGCTACAGGGGAGAGATCATGGTTTGTTTGTACAACACATCTAATGAAGTTGTGCAAATGAAGCGTGGGGATAGAATCGCACAGATTGTATTCCAAGAAGTACCACTCATTTCTTTATTGTGTAGAGATGAACTAGGTAATTCGCAAAGAGGGAGTAATCGTTTTGGCAGCACAGGCAAATAATAATAGAAAAAAGCGTCAGGAAAAAAAAGCAAGCAAACCCAAAGTACTGGAGGCTAAAACTGAGAATCAAAAAAATTATATTAGATCAATTATAGAAAACGATGTTGTTTTCTGTACTGGTCCGTCTGGCAGTGGCAAATCTTTCATAGCAGCTGGAATAGCAGCACATAAATTACTTAGAGATGAAATAGATACCGTCATTGTAACAAGGCCGTTAGTTTGTACTGGTAGAGATATTGGATCTTTGCCGGGAGAATTAAACGAAAAAATCAAACCATATCTTCAACCTATGGAGGAGAACCTACGATACTTCTTAGGTAGAGATAAGTTTGGTTATTATTTTAACCAGCGTAGAATTAAATTTGAACCTTTGGAAACCATGCGTGGGTCTACCTTTCATGATTCAATTATGATACTAGACGAAGCGCAAAATTGCACACTAGAACAGATAAAAATGTTTGTAACACGTATGGGTAATCATTCTAAGGTGCTTATAAATGGTGATAACAAACAGACTGATATATATAAATATAGCGGTCTAGATTTCTGTATTGAAAAATTATCTGGAGTTCATGGAGTCGGAATCTGTAAATTAGAGTATAATGATATACAGAGAAATGGAATCATAGGTGCTGTACTTTACGCATTGGAGAGTTGATGTTATACGACTACGGATGTACTGAATGTGGCGAAACAATCAGGGACGTAAAGCAATCAATCCATGAAGAAGCTTGGACCAAATGCCCAACGTGCAAAAATGAATCCCTACAAAGGATACCTCACGGTGGGCTTGGTGCTTTTATGAAACATAGCTCCAATACTATTGGTGGTCAGGCAGACAAAAACTGGTCTAATATGGGACATTACCAAAAATCAGAAATTGAAGCACAGAACAAAGCCAAGTCAGAACAAAATAATAAAAGGAATCAGCATAAAGAAATAAACAAGATGACAGCAAAGCAAAAGGAAAGGTATATAAGAACAGGTGAAAAATGAAATACGTAGAAAAATACTCAGCAAAAGATGACAAAAGAGGTTCAGATGCAAGTAGGTATAACTCATCTGGACAGTCTGCTAACGAAGAAGAAAAAGTATACGCAGAATATAAATCTATCAATCTTGGAGAAAGAGTGCAAAAGAAGTTTTATGTTTTAACGTCTAATGGAAACTTGTTTGACCCTAGAGGTATAGACAGTCACAGAAGAAATATACGACAAGAACTTAAAGCGACATCTAAACAAACATTTGATTACTATATTCAATACTTAAAGACGAAAAATACTTTGTTTTTAAGAAGGGCTGAAAGGAGCTTTATCAATGGGTAAAAAAGGACCAATTAGTAAGATTGAAGCGTTTTACATTCAAGAAAATTATAGAGACATGGCAGTTGCAGATCTAGCTGTAGATCTTGACCGTACAATCAGCTCTATTGAAAAATATATTACAAAAAATCTAAGCAAGCCTAGACAAACCGGGGTGACTGCTGGAGATCAAATTCATCACCATAAAGGTGCTACAGTCATGACTGAGAATGCTTCTACTATATCAGACGAGAGAAGAAAATCAGTCATTCGTAAACCATCTAACTGTGTGACAAAAATTAAACGTGAAAAATGAATTGCGTAGTTGGTTACAAAAATTGGTTAAAAGCATACTCGTCTTCTAACAATAGAAGGAGAGTCTGGATATACATAAAAACATCTTGCAATAAACAAATATGGTTGTTTGATTACGATGATTGGAAAGAATTTCAAGATTACGTAGATAAAAATGAATTAATTATACAAGAAATAGGCTTGCAATGGAGGTCACAAATAGTAAAACAGGATGCAAGCAATAGCGATGGCGTTTATGTAGTCAAGGCTGTTAAAGGCGAGATGTATGGAGAAACTTTAAATTGTTATGTCTTGGGCGTGTTGAGAAACGGTAAAGTTGAAAAAACAATGTATCTTTCACCATCGCTGGTCGAAGATATTAAAAGCGTAGATGATATTGAAGAATGTTTTAAAGAAGTTATAGTTTATCATGGGAAAAAGCGAAAAGCCAAAACTGTTTAATAAAAAGCATCAAAAGCAATGGTCTGAAACTTATAAATATAAACACATTCACACTGGTGAATACTGTACATTTGAAGCTTACCTTGCAGAATATTTGATCTTAAGATGGACAGATGAATTTAAGATGGAAAAGCCGTCTTATAAATTCTGGACAGCTGGAAATAAATATCATGACATGTTTATGAGGAATATGAAAGCGGCTAGAGGGCTACAGAAAAGATTTCCTGAACATATAATTCTAGAGGCAATCAAGTCAGATTATTTTAAAAACATATATCACATTGGTCTCAAAGCTTATGGCCCTAGAGGTTGGAAGTATAATCAAGTTGCATTAGAGGCAATCAAGAGCTATAATAAAGAAGTAAAAGCTTCTGAAAAGATTGCAAAGCTGGCTAAGAAAGCCACAAAGTCTAAACCCATTGAAGAAACAAAAGAAGAGAAAGTCAGAAGAACAAAATCATTTCCGAAACAGAAAACAATGTTTAACAAATTGAGGGATCTATGAGCAAAGTTAAAAAGAAAAAAACATCAAGCAAGTTTGACACTGACGTTGTAAGCAACTCAGTTGTTAGCAAATATGGTGACGTTGTAAGCACTGGTACAGACGTGTTAGAAACAATCAATAGATTAGAAGTTATTGGCGTATCCCCATCGCTAGATATTGCTCTAGGCGGTGGGCTACGAGAAGGTTCTGTAGTTGTAATGACAGGAGATCCAAAGTCTGGCAAAACAACAACAGCCTTGCACTTTGCAGCAAAATGTCAAGCCAAAGGTAAGCGTGTCATCTATCTCAATACTGAGGGACGATTATCAAAGCAAAACTTCGATGGCATCAAAGGCTTAGACCCTGAAGGCATTCTAATTGTACAGTCTACAGACGATAAGATACTTTCAGCAGAAGAATTTTTAAATATTACAGAATATTACATTAATAATGATCCGGGGTGTCTAATTATTGCAGACTCACTATCTAACATGGTTCCACAACAAGAACTAGATGGAGAGGTCAGAACTGGTGTGCGTAATGCTCTGCCAAGACTTCTGTCTATGTTCTTCAAGCGTATTAGTGGCACACTAATGAAGAACAAAACAATCCTAGTTTGTATCACTCATAACATCGCAAACACTGGTGGATCGCCATACGCTCCAGCGAAGATGGCAGACTGTGGCAACATGTTACAATATCAAGCTGGCACTAACATGGTCATCACTCATCGTGGTCGCTGGCAAGTTCCAAAAGACACTGGCCCACACGTTGGTCAAATTGCAAACTGGAATATTAAAACATCTTGTGCTGGCGGTACACCAAATAGTACAGCAGAAAGTTGGATTAGGTATGGCATTGGACTTGACGAAACACAAGAAGTTGTGCAAATCGCCTGTGAGTTCAGATTAATTAAAACAGCTGGTGCGTGGTATACTATACAATGCGCTATAGATGACTTGGAACATCCAACTATTAAGAAAATACTTGCTGACAACAAGGTGTCAGATAAGCAAGAAGATATTGAGAGGTTTTTTAAATTTCAAGGCGCTAATAACACGCTAGAGTTTTTAAATGAAAACCCAGACGTGTCTGCGTTTGTATATGAAAAGATTAAGGAACTATTTTAATGATAACAATATTACAGATATGCTGCGGCATATTACTATCTAAAATTATTATAGAGGTTTTTAATGAAAGTTACAGGTTTAAATGGCAGAGAGTACGCTTGGAATTTAACAAGCTATTCTGTTGCTGCAAACGACAAAAGAAAGAGATCAAAGTATCACATCAGAGCAAGGAATATACTGAAACAGATTTTCCATTCCTACAGAATCTTAGAAGAGGTCAAACTACCCGGAAGCACTGAATCACACAGGAAAGGCGTATTGTATTTAGATTTTTATATACCACAGATTATGTTGGCTATAGAGGTTCATGGGCAGCAGCATTATGAATACACACCATTCTTCCATAAAAACAAAGCAGATTTTGCACTTGCACAAGCTAAAGATGAAGATAAAATAGAATGGTGCAAAAAGAATAAAATTGATTTAATCACACTAAAGTATTCCGACACAGATGAGCAATGGAGAGAACAAATTGAAAACGGCGAATGAGCAGTTAGCTGACTTGAAAGCTATGGTTAGTGATTTTTTAAATGCTAGCAATGCTAGGTTTAACAAGAAGTTTAATGAGGATTGGCATAGGTGTGCTAACGGTGGCAAAGAGACCATACAGACTCTCACTAAAGACGAGTTATTTACTTGGGCATATGAACTATATAGCTACTCTACGCATCTACAGGATGAATTAAATATGCAGAAGATCGCACTGGATTGGTGCAATGATAAACTAGACAAGATGGTAGCTAAGAACTACGATCAATTTAGCCCCTATACAAAACACGATATGAGAAGGCAATTGATTATTGTTAATGACGAATATGCAGCAGCAGTAGACCATTACAGGGAAGTTGCTCATTCAAGAGTCCAATCGTTGGAGGGCAAAGTGTATGAACTGAAACGTAAGGCAGACATTTTAATGGAAAAGGGGAAAAGATCATGAATCTAAAAAACTTTGTAGAAGGACTAACGATTGATGAAAGAGAAGAATTGTTGGATATTCTTACCAGCTCTGTTGATCAATCTACTACAATGCCACCACACATTGTAGAAGAATTTGAAGAAAAACCACAAAGAGTGCAAGAAGATTTTACAATGCATAAAAATAAACCTAGTTCAATTAAAGGCCAAAGTAGAAAACAGCCTGTTCGTGCTAGAGAAAATACATGGACAGACACTGGAGAGTATAGAGAAGTAGAAACTCCAGAAACCAAGAGAACACCAAGAAATAGATTGCCACCACAAAAAAAAGATGTAACTTGTCATGTTTGTGGTAAAAAGACCAAGGTTAATGCTAGTATAGTGTATGGCGAATACTATAGGTGCGATAGGTGTACAGGTAGATAATGCAAGAAAAACTACTAGATATAGGCGCTGAAAGAGCCGTATTAGCAGGTCTGTTGCAATACGGTGTAGATGGGTATGTTACTATATCTGACTTTATAACAACTGAAAGCTTTGGCAATGTCAACAATCAAGTATTGTTTAAATGTATAGAGCAAGTTATAAAAAATGAACATAAAGTTGACATACCTTCTATATTATCTACTGCAAAGCATATAGGTGTACTTGACACCATCAATACACAACAAGAGTTAAAATATATCAACTCTTTAAATAGCTTTCCTGTTGATAAGGATAATGTTTTTAATTTTGCGTTGCAGATAAAAAAGTTTGAGTTTGCAAGGAATATAAAAAAACTAACTAGCAAAATCAGCAAAGACATGGATGGCGTTACAGGGTCAGAAAGTGTCAATGATATTATTCAAAAGCTAGAAGATCCTGTTACAGATTTTCTAAGGGAAGACGATGGCGGGGAACATCCAGAAAAAATTGGAAGTGGAGTAGAAGACTATGTTCAATTCTTGTCCGAAAATAAATGTGATATCATTGGTGTACCGACAGGATTCGCAAAATACGATGAAGCTATTGGCGGTGGCTTACGACGTAAGTGCGTTGACCTTATATCTGCAAGACCAAAAGTTGGTAAATCAGTATTCGCTGACAATGTTGCCCTTAACGTATCCTCTCTTGGCATACCCGTCTTAGTTCTAGATACGGAGATGTCAAAAGAAGATCACTTGAACCGTTTGATTGCTAATATAAGTGGAGTATCTATAAATGAAGTGGCAACAGGCAGGTTCACAGAAGACTCAGATAAACAAGATAAGGTGCAAGAATCAATAGATAAACTATCTAATATACCATATAGTTATGTAAGTGTAGCTGGCAAACCGTTTGAACAGATACTAAATGTGATCAAGCGGTGGATAGTCCAAGAAGTAAAAACAGATGAGACAGGCAAAACAAATGAATGTCTAATCATCTATGATTATCTCAAACTGATGTCATCCTCATCAATAACGAATAATATTCAAGAATATCAGGCTCTAGGATTTCAAATTACCTCTCTTCATAATTTATGCGTTAAGCTAGACATACCTTGTCTATCATTTGTGCAATTAAATCGAGATGGTATCACTAAAGAAAGTACTGACGCTGTTAGTGGCTCAGACCGACTCATATGGCTATGTACTTCTTTTACTATATTCAAAGCTAAATCTACAGAAGAACTTGCAGAAGATGGGCCAAACTCAGGAAACAGAAAACTAGTACCTATTGTGTCTAGGCACGGTGCTGGTCTAGACGACGGTGATTATATTAACATGCA
>CEPE01007769.1_pt1 | contig 11476 bp, 9 predicted proteins | sample 530531 | NCBI WGS metagenome assembly CEPE01 (sample SAMEA2620273, study PRJEB7988) | marine metagenome | biome: marine biome (ENVO:00000447); feature: deep chlorophyll maximum layer (ENVO:xxxxxxxx); material: "saline water (ENVO:00002010), including plankton (ENVO:xxxxxxxx)" | depth 80 m
TAGTATTCGGTAGGTATCTGATGTTCTAAACCTTTTAGAAAGTCAAAGTCGGAAAGTTTGATATGAGAACCCTCATGCAATGCCAACCCAACAGTACTATCAAATAATTTGTCATCTAACTTAGAAGAGATAGTAACTTTTTTACCATCAGTATAACTATCACCAGATGAATTGAAAACAACTTTGATGTCAGGGTCACCAGTAACGATACCCACAAAGTTACCAATCGCTTTCCTATAAGAAGAAAGAGCGACCAAATCAGTTTTTGGTTTTACACTTGTATCTTCATCATCAAATACTGAACCAGTATTATCCCAACCACTATCTAACCAAAATGAACTGAAGTTGTTTGTCTTATTTAAAGACCCCAAAGAATACTTCTCACGAAGTTTCATTGGATTGAATTTTTCTTTTGTCATATTTTCCTCATTCATTTCAAGTAAATATACCTATAAAGCACTATACGAGTCAAGAGCTATTTTTACTTTTTTCAATATTTTTTTCTATACGTTTATATAACTTAGTCACGGCAGACATTTGTTTGTCCGATAATGTCATACGGGATTTAGCTTGATTCCTTATACTTTTTAAAAAATCTAATGAATTAGCTCTATATCCTTCTGTCCAAGAAGTATATTTTAGACGTTCTATGACTAAATCAATTTTTGGTACGACAGACATAACCCATTTGTTTCTGGTTTCTATAAACTCTGGTTGATTACGTTTGATTATGTTATTGATAGCTTGTTCCATCTTATAAGTAATCTTCCGACCACTTCTCATAGCTAATAACATATCAGCTGTAAATTGATTTACAGGTATACCAGCCTTAGTCTGTGTATTTATGATTTCTACCAGAGACTTAATCTCTGATTTATATTTTTCTGCGTTATGTTTAACCCAATTTGTCATCTATTGTAAATGTACAAAATATGCAATATACGAGTCAAGAGCTTTTTTAAGATTTGCTCTCCTCAACTGAAGCTTTTCTATATTCAGTAACTAATTTTTTAATTTCTCCGATACTCTTACGAGCTCTTGTTCCTGCTGATTTATTACCTTTCTCTACAAACTTACCATGTTCTTCTTTAAAAGATTCCCATAATTCTTCCATTTGTGAAAACATCTCTTTTGTGCTCATTCTAAGCTCCTTTAGTTTAGTTCAGTTAATTCTTCGTTTGAAAATGTAACAATAAATTTTTTGTCGTCACCTTCATCCCATTCTTCATACTCTATAAATATATTGTCATCAGACATTCTGTCCATAACTTTTTCCATTTGTTTTTCAGAATTACAAATTATTACAGTTTTAATTCCTTCTGTTTTTACGTACACTTCATTTTCTGCACGATTGTAAATTACATTGTCTTTCATTATTAATACTTAGGGCCTTTATAATAATCTTGCCAATGAAAAATCATTTCATCCATTAAATCTTCAAATGTATATTCAGGTTCCCATCCAAATGTAGTTCTTAGTTTTGTAGAATCACCACGAAGATATTTTAATTCTTCTGCTCTCATATACCTTGGGTCTTGTGTTACATAATCTTTATAGTCCATACCAAGTTTACTAAAAACATATTTACACATATCTCCAACAGAGTTAGTAACTCCTGTAGCACATACGAAATCATCTGGTTCAGTATGATTCATAATCATATGCATCGCTCTAACATAATCTTTTGAGTGACCCCAATCTCTGTAAGCGTCCAGATTTCCAAGTGGTAACTCATTTAGTTTTCCTAATGATATTTCAACAGCAGACTTAACAACTTTATTAGTTACAAAGTTAGAACCTCGTCTTGGTGATTCGTGATTAAATAAAATACCATTTACAGCAAATAGATTGTAAGCAAATCTATAATGTTTTACCATGTTGTATCCAAAAACTTTTGTACAACCATAAGGGCTTGTTGGCTCCATTTTAGTAGTCTCTCGTTGATAACCATCATCATCTACTGAACGACCAAACATTTCAGATGAAGAAGCTTGATAAAATTTAGCTGTTGGACAATTGTTTCTATAAGCTTCAAGTATGTTTAACAAACCAAGTGCATTAGATTGTACTGTAAATGATGGGATGTCCATACTAATTCTTACGTGACTTTGTGCGGCTATATTATATATCTCGTCTGGTTGAATTGTTCTAAGTAATCTTTCTAAACAACTAACGTCTAACAAATCCCCGTATTCAGTATGTACCAAATCTTCTAAATGATTTATTCTACTTTCTTGATGTTCTGCTATAGAATTTCTTCTGACTATACCATAGACATCGTAATCTTTTTCAAGTAATAATTCTGCAAGGTAACTACCATCTTGTCCATTTATACCTGTTATAAAAGCTTTTTTCTTTACCATACTTCTTCCCCAACACATTTTAATGCAGATGCTATCACTTGGTGCATATCGTAATATTTAAAATCACCCAGTCTACCACCAAAGATAGTATCAGTTTCGTTCTTAATTAATTTTTTATATTTTGAATAAAGTTTTTTATTTTTATCATCAAACAATGGATAGTATGGTGTCTTGTCTCTATTATATTCTGCTGGTATTTCTTTTGTTACTACAGTCTTATCAGATTTAGTTCCATAAAAATGTTTGTGTTCTGTAGACCTTGTATGTGGAACTTTTATATCAGTATAGTTAACTACAGCAGTTCCTTGGTAATCTTCGGTATCGTATACATCATGTTCAAAGTCAACATTAATCCATTCTAACTCTCCAAGTTCATAATCAAAAAACTCATCAATTTTACCAGTGTAAATTATTTTTCTAGCTTGTTTTTTCCAATAATCATATTCTATTTCAAAAAAGTTTACATTCAATTGTATGTCTATATCTTTTTGTATTCTATCCATCATTACTGTGTAACCATCTACAGGCATGCCTTGAAATCTGTGATTGAAATAATTATCATCATAGTTTAATCTATATGGTAATCTCTTTAGAATAAATGATGGTAATTCTTTTGGGTCTTTCTTCCATTGTTTAATTGTATAACCTTTAAAAAATATTTCATATATCTCTTGACCAACCATTGATAAAGCAACTTCCTCAAAGTTTCTTGGTTTCTCTATTGGTACACGAACTTCTGCTAATTTCTTATGAGCTTCTGCTGGTGTTTTGACTCCCCATAATTTATTCATTGTCATCAAGTTAATTGGTAAAGAATATAATTCATCTTTGTAAATAGCCTTTACTCTGTTAACATAGTTATTGAACTCTGTATATTTGTTTACGTAATCCCAGATGTGTTGACTATTCGTGTGAAAAATATGAGGGCCATATATTGAACATTGAATACCTTCTATGTTTTTTGTGTAAACATTTCCGCCAGCTTGTGGTCTCTTGTCTATCATCAAAACCTTTAAACCAGCATCAGTTAGTTCGCGAGCACAAACTGAACCAAATAATCCAGTTCCAACTATTAAGTAATCATACATCTTTGAATAAATCCATTTCTCTTAAATCTGGCCATTCTTGTACATCCCAAACTCTAGCTTCTGTTTCTATAGCATCTGGTAGTTTTTCTAAGCCCAAACTAGCAGTTTCTGGTGTCATGTAGTAATGATATCCCATTGTACTTATATTTTGGTCTCTCCAAGGAACATCTGGTTCTCTACCATCGTAAGACATCTTCTTTAACTCATCTCTAGCTTCTTTATCATCTGTTAGTATCATACCACCTCTACCAAGACTCAAATGTTTTTGATATTGAAAACTTAGACACATAAGAGTATTCGGTACATATCCATTTCTTTCCCACCAAACTGCTCCATCAACTATATTTGTATTACCTAAGTTATAAAACCCAGTCCACTCTCTTTCATCAAACTCAAAATCAATACCTATCTTTTTAGCTAGATTTGGAACTGATGGATAAGTACGATATGGTGTAGTAAACTTTTTTACATTCTTGTATCTCAAACATAATTCTATAGCATGAGTACAACTATCTATAGCTATACCATATGGTGCTCCGTAGAACTCTGCTATCTTTTGTTCAAATTTTTTTACTGATTCAAAACTCATTTTACACACTCCACGTTTAAACTTATTAGTGTTCCATTTTCTTTGTCCATGTGTGGTATATACGCTTGTGAGTGGTCATCAAATTCTGAATGAGATGTTTCTCTCCAATCGTATCTACTAACATTTTTAAATCCTACACTCATCAATAATTTTTTTAGACTATCAAAGTCATATACAGTTTTATGATAGATGTAATCACCACCCATTTGCCATTTACCATAAAAAGGCCCTATAAAATTATCTAAATCATATTTGTTGTAACCTTTGTACAATGAAACCATTTGTTGAAAGTCTGGTGTAGCTATTCTCAAAGTACCACCAGGTTTTATAACTTCTTTCCACCTTTCTAAAAGTGGAACTATTTCATCTCTATCAAAATATGCTATAAGATGTGAAGTATAAATTAAATCAACAATATCTTTTGGATATTCTTCTAACCAAATATCATGTGAATTAATATGTGGAAACTGATTACCATCAATATGAATCCAGTCTGAACCAAAGTTTCTTTGACCACACCCCATATTAATTTTTATTTTATCACTCATATAAAAACCTTATCATTTTCAACACCAGTGTATGGACCAGTTTTATATTCATACACAACTGTATCGTCTTCAAGAATCTCATAAGTATGACCACCTCTGAATGTCATAGAACAATCACCAGCTTCTAAAATTGGTGTTTCAATAATTTTATCATCTATGTCATACATTATAACTTTTACTTTTCCTTTTATAACAACCCAAGATTCTTGTGCGATAACTTGGTCTTCTCCTTGTTTATAAATATGTTTGTGAGGCTTAAAACTCTTGCCTTTTTTCATTCTTAACGTAGCTAATTGTAGGAACTCTTCTTCTGGTGCTACATTTGTTCTATCAACTATCTCGTCAAACCTATGAATAATATGCAGTAAAACTCCATTTACTCTTGAATATATTTTTTTCATTTTAAACCCTCGTGAATTTTATCTATTGAATCTTTTACCATTTCAAAACTAATCTCTTTACTACATTCGAAATCTTTTTCTTCTGGACACCACTTCCAATTTTGATTATCAAACTGATGTGTATTCCAACAACCATTACAAACATTATCATTATGTATTCTTTCTACGTTAGTAGTAAACTCGTTCCAAGGTTTGGTAAACCCTGAAATCATGACAACTGGTTTACCAACGGCGTGTGCTATCCAGGATAGACCTGAACTTGTTCCAATAAAAAACTCACAATGGTTTATGTCAACTATTCTATCTTCTATTGGAAAATTACCAGTCATATTAAGAGCTCCTTTTGGCATATTATTGAAGCTTCCCTCGACACCAAAAGAAGAATATTTATCAATACATACAACTTGGTAACCAAGTGCGTTTAAGTAAGCTATAACTTTATCCCACCCACCATCTAAGTTCCAATATTTTGCTTGGGTAGTAGATTGTACTGCTATACAAACATATTTTCTTGGATACTTCTTTGGTTTTTCTGGAATATAAATTCTTGGTTCTATTTCTTTGTGTTCGAGTCCAAGACAATTTGAAGCTTGTTCTTGTACTGAACACTCCTTATAATCTTTTAGTGGTCTTGGATTGTCAAACATCTCTTCTTCTTTTAAAACCAAATTAGCAAAATCAATGGTATGTCTTTTAGTAATATTATAAACCATCTCACCACGTTCAGCAAATGTTAACTCTGGATAAACTGGTTTTAAGATATTATTCCAATCACTACAAACTACAACCTCGTCAAAACCAAATTGTTCTTTGTACTCCAAACAATATGGAGCCCATGCTATTGTATCTCCAAGAGCTGAAGAACCTATTACTATAAATGCTTTTTTGTTCACTTGTACTCTATCCTCTTTTTTAAAAGTATTATCTATTAGTGATTGACCCTCGTGTTGTTTAGCTACTTCGTTGTATAAGATACCCATGTTGAATCCTTGTTCTAATTTCATCACATCTCCTACTATTGGATGTGTCTGAAAGACATGGTTGAACCAAGTGTCTGGTGAATCCCAACCAATTTTATCATAACAATCTAACAAGTATGGAAAAACTTTTTTAGGCATCAATGTCATATGAGCTAAAACTATCTTATAAGTCTGATAATACAAATCACTATCATCGTATTCTTTGTAGATTGGCGAATTTAAAACACCATCAATCATTCTATCACCGAAAGAAAAATATGATATGTCCTTTTCATTTACACCATCACAAACTTCATTTAGTATTTCTATAAACTTTTCTGGTGTTTCTAACAATATACAATCACATTCGCATAAAAGTAGAAAGTCATGGTTATCTTTAAACCCATCTATTACGCCTTTTTTAAAGGAACTCCATGCTCCATAGTGACCAGCTCCCAATGGTGATGGTGGGTCAGGAAAAGCTTTGTTCAATGGTGGTTCACCAACGAAAGGTTCATTTATATGTTGAACATAATCTATACCATAATCTTTTAATACTTGTAAAGACTCTATTGAAGCCTTTTCTCTCTCATCATCTGGTCTTGTTAACAAGTGAACCAACTTTACTTTATGTTTGGGATGTGAAATGGTTTGTGGTAGTGAAGATTTATTATCAATCATTTCATCTACAGCACTTTTTACATCATCAACATCAATTGGTTCAAACTCATCCCACTCATCAAGTGAATTTATATCTTTTACTGGATTCCAATTCCAACTACCTCTATCAAATAAATAATTTGGATTGTTCCAAAACCCAGAGTTTTTACTTTCCTTGTAAACTCTGATTGAGTTTGTTCTAAATTCGTGCCATGGTTTACTCATAGATGATATTAATATTGTTGGTGTACCGACTCCCCACGCTAACCAAGACAATCCAGAACCAATACCAATATAAAATTCAGCATGCTTCAAGTCTACCATTCTATCTTCAAGAGAATAATCACCAGTCTTATCAATAATATTTTCTGGTGGATAGTTCATAAATGGTTCGATACCAAAACTATATTCTTTAGATATTAAAACTACCTTGTATCCTTTTTCGTTTAGATAATCTACTATTTTCTGCCACCCATCTTTACGATTCCAGTATTTACATTGTGATGTTCCATGAATACCAATACAAACATATGGTTCTTCCATTCTTCTTGGTTCATCTGGTATTACCATCTTTGGTTTTATTTCTTTGTAATCTAAACCAAGTATGTCTGTAGCTGTTTGTTGTAATGGTATCTCTCTACAATCTTTTGGATGATATGACAAGTCATCAAACCACCAACCAAGTTTATATGTAGCATAAAGTCTATCAACTACTTCACCTTTACCAATAAAATTAATTTCTGGATATTCTTTATCAAATAGATTGTTGTAGGAACTAGCATAAAATACTTCACAACTATGTTTCTTTCTAAATTCCTCTATGTAAGGCATCCAAGCGATAGTATCACCAAGTGAGCTACTTTCATTATCAATCAACACTCTCTTATGTTTTATGTTCCAAGGTTCAACCTCACCATCTACGTCAATGTTCCATTCGGTATACCATCTTCTACTACAACTACTCCACATACCTGGGTCAAGTTCGTAACTATGTACAATGTCATTTGTTTTTGAATCAATAAACTTAACTAATCTTTTTTCTTCACCACCATTGATAGCTACTTTAGGAAACCCTTCGGTAAAAGAAGAATCATAGCTATAACTTGTAGTTCTAACATTAGTTTCTCTTTTGGTTACGTTGTCGTATAACCGATTCATATTCTCTAACATGAAGTCATCACCTAAAGTAGTTTCATATATTCTATTTAGTCTTCTACAAACTTTATCCCAATAATATTTTTTACTATTTTCTAAATACCAATCTCGATAGAAATCATAGTTATCTAAAACCCTCTGAATAGCTATTTTAATTTCTTTACTATCTCTACCAACAATACAATCTGGATGTAAGACACCATCACCCATATATGTTCCAATAATTGGAAGACCACAAGACATAGCTTCTATTATAGTTAAAGGTGGATGTCCAGCTTCAACTTCTGACGGGTGTATTAGTATCTCACTTGACTGGTATAATTTTATAAGTTCATCTTCTGGTAAATCATACTCCATAGTATAATTCCAGTTTTTGTCTTTATGTTTTTCCACAAAGTGTTCGTTGTCAAGTTTGGGGCCAGCCCATGTGATTGGTATTTCAAGTTCATTAGCCGCCTTTATAGCATAAGAGAACCCTTTTCTATCTTCTGTAGCATCTGTTACATATCCAGTTTTACCAACACATAGTAATCCTACACGTGGGTATTCTGAGTCTTTGTATTTTGTTTGGTCAACTCCATGTTCTAAATAGATAGGGATACCTTCAAAGTAATCAACAAGATATTCTGCAGGAACTATAGATAGTTTAGCTCTTTTCATAGCTTCTAAGTTCTCTTTATAAACAGGACTTTCTTTACCTTGAATAAAAGCGTGATGGTCATGACAAGTAAAGATGTATGGTATGTTTCTTTCAGAAGCACTTATAGCTAGATTAGCCATATGTATGTGTACTATATTATAATCTTCTGGTAGCACATCATCTAAGTAAGAAATGTCGCACGTATGTCCTCTACGTTCAAACGCTAATTTATATTCCCATATAATCTTTTCTATAGCTCCCCAACCCTTTGGTGGAACTTCTATAAAACCTGGTGTTACTTGACTAATTTTCATTCAATTGTCCTTTTAACTGTAACAAAACTTTCAAAAATTTCTTCTAAATCAGTATCTCTTTGTAAATAAAATTCAGTACCATCTGGACAAGTTATGTTAGTACCCTCTTCTGCAATTTCAATGTGGTCTAATTGTGAATTGTATAATCCTTGAATTGTATGACGATATTTAGGGCCGTGGTCATTACCATAGGCCTTTGTATGAACTTTAAATACCAACTCTCTTTTATCATCGGTGTGTGTATTACAACTTACCAAGTAAACATGATTAGGTGTTGGTGACCTAAAGACAGATGATATATAACCACCATCTAAATTACCGCTTGTGTTTGATGGTGATGTCAATGTGTTCCAACGACTATTAAAGTCTGTAAACATCTCTTGACCATCCTTAACAATTAGTTCATCGAAACTATCTTCTAAACAATAACTGAACAACTCTTCACAAATTAAAAAATGATTCTCATCTCCAGTATACTTGACAAGAAGTTCTTTAAAGTCGCTTTCATTTTCTATACTTGGAAACTTCTTTATAGCTAAATTCAAATCAAGATATAAAAAGTCTAATGATATATCAGTTTCATTTTTATATATGAAACCTTTCTTACGTTCTACGTGACAAGTTCTAACTACGTGATTCAAAAAGTCTACATCTTCATTTTTATGTAATTGGTCATACTCCATTCTCATCACGTGAGTAAACCCAAGTGATTTAGCAAACTTAACACTATTTAAAAAGTTTACCATGTACGAGTAACCATGTTTCTGAATGCCACCTGACATTACATTAAGTATGTAAGATGTACCAGTATTGTCACTAACTGGTTCACCATTAACTATTGGTGTAGATGGTGCGTACCAGAACAATCCTTTGGTGTAACCCTCGTACTCTCTTGAAAATAATCTATTCTCTTTGTCGTAAAAGATATAGTCAACTTGTTCTTGTACTTCTTTACTAATTGTGCTGTTACTTACCAACATGATTGGATAACCAACCTTCTTGTAAAACTCAATAGACTCCATAAATCTTTTTTCATTTACTTCACCATGAAAGTAAGCATCAAGAATTATAATTGGTTTTGGTTTTATATTTAGAACCTCTAACATAGCTTCTTTTCTTTCTTGTATAGTACGATAACCATTCAAGTGACATAAGAAATTGCCATTTTCGTAAATGTGATTTAGATTCCAGTCTGGATACATCTCTATCATCTCTTTATCCTTGATAAACCATCTTGAAAATAATTCTTCTTTTGGTAAGTACAAAAACTTTTCTTTGTAATCAGAATTGTTATTTAACAAGAGTCTCAATTGTCTCATCTCATGGTCAAATGAATCTATGTGAACTTGTTCTCTACCTTCTTCAACATACTTTAAGTTCCAAGTGTCTTCTAACAAAGCATGCATTGTTGGTGTGTTCTTAATTAGAAAATGACCAGTGTGTGGTGATTGTTTGTCATCAGTTTGAGTATCTGGTACTGTCTCTTCTGATACAGTTATAAACTCGTAGTCATCTTGTATAAAGTCTTCTAACTTTTTTGTATCATCCATTATAACACAATCAGCGTCAATCCAAAATAACCATTGGTATTTGTGTAGATGTTCTTGTAATCCTTTTATCTTACTCCATTGTAATGGTCGTGATGTATCCATGTCATCTGAAAAAATAAAATCATATCCATTCTTTCTACAATAACTTTCTACGTTCTTTCTTGATATATCACCGACTGGTGCATATTTCTCATCATACATCATCAAGACACCAATATCTTTTCTTGTTCTTTCTGCCCACATTATACCATTTGGATTGTCTTCAGTTATTCTATGTTTACCATCTGTCTGTTCATAAAAAGAATATTCAAAACCAGCCTTATCTAACTTATCTAAAATGTGTTTTCTAAATTCTCCATTGAAGTTATCATGAAACTCTAACAATATTTTATCTATATGTAGTAAGGTGTCATCATCTATAGCATCAAACATAAGATATTCTGCACCTTCGATGTCAACCTTTAGTAAGTCTATATGTTTTAAATTGTTTTCACTCATGAAGTCCACAAACTTTTGTGTCTTAACTGGAAATGTTATTATGTTTTGTTCACCTTGTGAGTAGTCAACTATATGTTCTCTATCAAAAGAAGCTATAGTATCGTTCCAAGGTATCGTGTACATATCAACCTCATCATTACTATCACTTATAGCTATTTGTAGTGGTACAACTTTATCATCTACCATTGTATCTTTCAAATCATCAAACGCTCTTTTGACTGGTTCTAACGCATAAACTTTAGACGCTCCTCTATGTAAAGCATACATTGTAAACGCACCAATGTTAGCACCAACATCAACTACAACACTATCTTTTCCAAAATCATAATCATCATAAACTTCTGAGTAAAAGAACTCTTGAAAATTAAAATAAGCTAAACTATGTAATGGATTAACTGTTTCATATCTAAAAGGTACGGTTGGTTTATCATCTCTTATCCTAAGTTCGTGAACATCAAGTAACCTATGACCAACAGAACTTTCTGCATATATTTCATTTCTATCAAGAAAGGTATCTGTTTCTTTATCTTCATCTGTTTCATAGAACTCTATTCTAAATCCATTGAATCCTTTTTGTTTTTTAAAATCTATATGGTGTATTGGTATTGGAATAGCCCAAAACCCATTGTAATTATTTAGTTCTGTTTGAAAACTCCATATAGACATCCAAGTGTCTATGTCTCTCATGACAATGTGTACAAATCTTTTTTC
>CEPE01001467.1_pt1 | contig 11359 bp, 7 predicted proteins | sample 530531 | NCBI WGS metagenome assembly CEPE01 (sample SAMEA2620273, study PRJEB7988) | marine metagenome | biome: marine biome (ENVO:00000447); feature: deep chlorophyll maximum layer (ENVO:xxxxxxxx); material: "saline water (ENVO:00002010), including plankton (ENVO:xxxxxxxx)" | depth 80 m
CTAATCCTTTAATTTCTGGTATGGGTAATATAATGACTAAAGCTGCTTCATTTGGAAAAGCAGTATCTGGTACAGTTACTAATGTTACTGGAGCAGTTAGTGATTTCATAAATGAATCTGTAAGATTTATCGGTAAATCAGTTGGTCTTGATAAAGTAGGCCCAACTAAAATGAAAGAGTGGTTTGCTAAAGGAGCTAGTAATTTTGCAGGTAAAGGAGGATTTTTAGAGAAAGTTTCTCAGATTCCTGGAGATCGTTGGACTAAATTAACTACTAACTGGACAAATTTTGGTACTGAAATGGTGACAAGTACAGCAAAATATCAAGCAGAATTAGCCTCTGGAACATTTGGTAGTCGTTTTGGACAACATCAAACAGCTATAGGTTTAGATAAACATAGAAAAACCTATAGAGGAGTGGAAGGAGCATCTCCTTATGCTAAAGAAACTACAACAGGTAAATGGCTTGGTGGTTCTCCACAAGATGAAGTAGCTTTTAATACTAAATGGGAAGCAGAACAATATTCAGAAAATTATGATAATGAAAGATTAGGTATTTACGAGCCTCCTGTAGAAGATCCAACTAAAAATCTTTTAGAATATACAGATAAAACAAGTACAGCTACAGGTTATGATCCAAATCGTATGACTGTAGGAGGAGGTGAAACTTATGACATAGTTTCTGACCCTGCTGCTGCTGGTACAGGTACAGGTACAGATACAGGTACTGATCTTACTGATACTGGTGATAAAGTTGGATTTAGAGACAAGGCTGAAAAGTGGTGGACAGACTTTAAAGGTGAATATACTCCACAAGCTTTAGGTAAAAGGACAATGGAAGGTATGGCACAAATTCCTAGTTCTGTAGTAAATCAAGCTATTCAAAATCAAATTTTTGGTGAGTCAGAATATGAGTATCCAGAAACTCCAACAATCGTAGATAGAACATCGGGGTTTTCTACACCTATTACAGATGCGGCAGAACTTCCTGCTAATGTGGCAATGATGCAAACAATAGGTCTTGGACGAGATTTTGATTGGCAAATGAGTGGTGCTAATTTTGCTCCTCCAGGCCAAGGAATTTTTGCGAATACTGTAAGAGCCTTACGTCCTGCCTCTACAGGTATGGGTCAGTTTGTTGGTTAACTATTTGTAGGTAATATAAATTATGGCACAAGAAGATATAGATCTTTATGAAAATAATAGGTTTTCGTTTCAACGACCTGTTCCTGGACAATCCTTAACTAATGATCCAGCTAATCCTTTACCGTTTGAAGGATCACCTGAGTATACAGATATTGATGATGCAATACATTATTTCTTTTCTTTAATAGTTGATGAAGATCATTATCCTCAAATTGTTACTGCTTTAAGATTTAAGTTTCCTATTATGGATTTAACAGAAGTTTTATTATTCAATGCATTTGTTGAAGGTAAGATTAATCCAGATTTAATGTTGTTACTTGCTGAACCTGTTGCGTATATGTTGCTTTATATTACAGATGTAGAAATGTTTGATCCTGTAATAGTAAGACCTGAAGAAGACGATACGTTAACAGATGAAGAAAGAGATGGAGTACCAGATGAATTTGATTTAAATCTTGCTATGGAACAAGCAGGAACAGCAGACTTAGATAAAGAACCTTCAGAAGTTCTTGATCCCGAAATTATATCTAAACTAAAACAAGCAACAAGCTTATTAGCTGCGCCACAGGAGAATACATAATGGCAGATAATCCTTTAGGTAGTTTACTAGCTTCATCTAGTCGAGCTAGAAAAAGAAGATATAATAGGCATAGACCTAGTTATGCTGACATGATAAAAGGTGCTATTGTTGGAGAAGTAGCAGGTAGTGCCTTAGAAGTAGGTAGTGATATAATCAATGCTCCTTTTAGAGATCCTATAGATAACTTTTTTAGAAATCCTGAAGGCTTACGAACATTAAGTACGATAGAAACATTAAGGTCTAAAAAAGAACAACTTGAGGCTAGACGAGAAAAAATTAATAAAGATCATGGTGGAGATACTCTAGCTTATTTTACAGAAGATAATTTACCTCGTCTTAAAAACGCTTTGATACAACGAGGAACTTTAAAAGGCTATGAGCCATCAGAGTGGGCTAAGTTTATTACAAGTACTGTTGATCCTGAAACTGGAGTTAGTCCTATTATTAACTCTCTTAATGCTATTTCACAAAAAGATGCAGACGAGTTTTTAAAACAAGAGAAAGTTGCTAGTACTTGGGTAGATGAAAAGTCAATGATGAAATATGCACAAGCTAATGATCCTAGTTCAACAGGTTTATTAGATGCATTAGGTAAAAGAGTTACAAGATTTTTTCGTAGGCAAACAAAGCAAGACGTAGAAAAACAAGCAGTGCTTGCAACCTTATCTCAAATTGGATTAAGTAAAGATACAATTAAAACTTTTTTTGAGCAAGGCTCAGATAATCCAAGTGTTAAAGCTGCCGCAGACAAAAAATTTAATTCGTTTATTACAGAGCTAACAGATGGTATTGAAGGTACACCTATAGCAGATATAGATCAAAAAGTGGTTGCTTTAATAAATAAACCGGGTACAGAGCTAAATAGATTAGCTTCTTTAACTACAGACAATAATGCTTCTACACTTGCATTTTATAAGTCATTTGAAGAAGCACGAGATGCCAATCCAGAGTTTAATAAAGAATTTAATAAAGTATTTAATCAGTTAAAAGGAGAAAATCCAGACGGCCCACTTCCTACTTATCAACAAGTAAACAATCGTATGTTAGAAGGCTATGCATGGGGAATTAAAGGAGACTCTACAGTCGAAATTAATTATATTTCTGATGAAATAAATATGCTTGATGAAGCGCAACCAATTTTAAAAGAATTTAGAAATGCCTTGTTAAAAAATAAAGGGTATGAGAAAACTTATGAAGAACTTTCTTTCGACTTAGAAAAAGAAAGTACTAGTTCTGAAAAAAGAGCCGATTTAAAAGCAGTAGACGAGATAGTTGGAAAAGCTTTAAATGCTATAACTAGACGATCTATAGGTCAAGTGGCTGCTGAGATAACAACTAATAGTTTAAACGATGATGGTACTATTAATTTTAATGCTTTAGATTCTATCTATGGTGCTACTGTTAATAATACAGAAGCAAAGTTAGGCGTACAGCGTAGTTTAGCTGCATGGAGAACTTTAAAGTTATTAGATATTAATCTAGAAAAAATTAAAACTGAAGGATATAAAGGTTGGCCTATTGTTGGCTGGTTTAAAACAGATGATAAAATAGACTTCTCTGGTTATTTAACATGGGCTGAGCGTAAAGATGTAGAAGAAGATCTTTCTCAAGCTCCTGTACCTGATGATGATTCTATGGCAGCACAAGTTGATGCTGATATTAAACCTCAGTCACCATCTGATCCAGATTATTTAGATTCAGATGATATGCAGGATATATTATCTAAAGTACATCAAAGTATAATACAAACAAAAGCTGGTACAGGATCATCTTTAAGAAAACTAGCTCATAAAGGAACTAATGTTTTAGTATTTGCTAGTAACAACCCACAAGCTAATCCTCTTATTAAAACTTCAAAGGGAACACTAACACAACAGGTTCCTACAATACAACATACTTCTGGCCCATTAACAGTTAAATTTACAGGTAGTTCTGGACAGTTGGATGTCACTCGTTTTGGAAGCAATAAAGGTGGTGACATTACGTTTAATGACATACTAGATAATCTTAATGATGCTCAACAAAAACATTTACTTACTATGTCTGCTGCTTTGCAAAGCGTAGAAAATAAGGTCAAACAAGAATATGGTAGTTCAACTATACTATATAGTCCTGACGAACAAAGAAATTATTTAGGTAATTACGAAAGAGGCGCAATGCAAGGATTACCTGCTTCTTTAAGAGAAGCTAATATGCAAGTTAACTCATTAGTTAATAATATAGATTTGCCAGGCTTGGGAGTGCTTGGAGTATCTGGATCAAAGGAAGAAGCTTTAGCTTTCTTACGTCAAGGCTTTGAAATACTTCCTGATAATTTATTACCAACACTAGCTCCTGTAGAGGAAACTACTGTTGAAGCAGATGCATCTTCTTTATTAGCTGATCCTTCTGATATCAGATCAATTATTAAAAAAGTAAGTTCTACAGTAGGGCCAACAGCTAATCTTGAAGAACTTTTAACTGAAACAATTAATATTGAATCTGCAATGGGTAAACATCCAGATACTTATACTATGTATACTGATCCTAAAACTGGATTAAGAGGAAGTTTTAGTGCTGTACAATTAGATGAAGTGCGTTTTAATGATATTCAAAAACGCCTAGAAGGTAGTAAAGGTGTTCCTCAATATCTTACTAAATTTGTACAGACTATTATAGATGAGTTTGGGTTTGATCCTAGAGCTATAAAGTATGAAGATTTAAAAGATGATACTAAAGCAGTTATTTTTGCACGTTTAGCTTATGCTATGAAGAAAGATCCTATTCCTAATACAGTACAAGAGAGGGGTAAATATTGGAAGAAGCATTATAACAGCTACCATAAAAATGCAAAAGGTACTGTAGCAGATTATTTACGCAGGAATAAAGCATAATGGAAAAACTAATAGCTCCTCAAGAAGAATTTGATAGAATGCAAGAGGTCGAAGACAATCTTACACTTGAAGAAATAGATGCTACTAAATATGAAGGAAGTAAACTCAGGCAGTTCCAATATGGACTAGATAAATCTTCTTGGTTTATTGGTGATCTTCATAGAAAAGCCACTGCTGCAATAAAAGGTATTGATGTTAAAGAACTACAGCGTGAAGAAAACGCAAGACTCGCTAGACGTTATGATGATTTACCTTTACGAAGTAAAAAATCTATGTTGGCTAAAGTAGGTGAAGGAACTGGAGAAATTCTTGATCTTAGTTATGCAGTTCCAGGACTAGGAGGAATTGGTGCAACTGCTAAGACTGCATCATTTGCAGCTAAAGCATTTGGTAGAGCTAAACAAGGTGCTGCAATAGGTAGTCTAGTAGCGGCTGATGAAGCTCTTAATGCATCTATAAATAATAGAGAGATAGGAGCTAATGAAGTTGCTTTATATTTTAGTTTGGGAGCGATCCCTGCTTATATTTTAGGCCCAACTCGTAAGGCAGTAAAAGACTTGCCTAGTGATGAAACACCTACTGTTCCTCCAAAACAAAGTGTAGATGCGGATGATGAAGCCTTAGATAATTTAGAGGCTTTACCAGAAGGATCAGAAGCTTCTCGTCCTGAAACAATAGAATTTCAAGATGGTACAAAAAAAGATTTAGAACCTATTAACTCTTCTGAAGTTACACCAGATGAGGCAGCAACTATTAGACAATTTTTTGAACAAGCAGATGCTGAAGATAGTCCTCTTGTTGCAGCCCTCTATAATATTCCTGTTTTTGGTAAAAGAATTAAAGAAGCTAGAGCAGCTAAACAAGACTTTAATGAGCTAAAAGAAAGAGTTGCGGCATTAATTACAAATGAAGATGCGGTTAGAGCGTCTACAAGTCAAATTGATGAACTAGAAGAACTAGCTAAAATGGATGAGGCATTAAGAAACTTAGAAGATGATGTATGGTTTGTTCCTAAACAAGAATTTACTTCTAAAAATACAGTTGTTAATTATAATAAGTTTCCAGCCTTAATAACAAAATTACGAAAGGATGGAACTTTTAAAGAGGGCGATAGAGTTCTTGATATTGGAGGTGGTGCAGGTAAAGATGGTGGAGCTACTAAAGCTGAAACAGTTTATACAGAAGAGGGCGTTGAATATTTAGTTTATGATCCTTTTAATCGAACAGCAGAACATAATATAGAAGTGGCTGGTAAAGTTAAAGGTGGACAAGTAGATGGTGTTATAAATGCTAATGTTTTAAATACTATAAAAGAAGAAAGTAATCAAAGTCTAGTTATTAAACAAGCGCATGATGCTCTTAAAGACGGTAAGCAAGCTTTCTTTTCAGTTTATGCAGGTGTTAAAGGTAAAGCTCCAGGCCCTTCTAGTAAGAAAGATCCTACCAGTTGGCAAAATAATAAGCCTCTTGAAGACTATATGCCTTTAATTGAAAGTGTTTTCGGTAAGGGAAATGTACAACGAAAAGGAAATACTATTATAGCTACTAAAGATAGTACCTTTATACCAGATAATATTTCAACAATAATTGATGATTCTGTACCAACTAATGTAATAAATGGTAGAGAAGTTTTTAAAAATCCTAAAGGTACTTCTTATAAGAGAGGTGACAAAACTAATCCAGTAGGAAAAATTATAGGCAATCAAATTTATTTTCATAAAAATTATATTGAACAGATGCCTAAAACTTTGCAGAATTTATATAACAAAGCTATTAAAGAACTACCAGAGGATGCTTCCTTTAATACTTTAATGTATGAAAAAGCACAGAAAGGAAAACCAGCACGAATACGTTTTGATGAAGCTCCTGATTTTGATACGGCTACTGAACCAAGGGTAGGTAAAACGTGGTCTTATACTGCTAAAGGAGGAATGAAAAAAGGAAAAGCTAGTAATAGCATTTGGCATCATAAATGGATGTGGGTTGGAGAGGATTATACAGGGTTTAATGTAGATGAAAGTTATAACTGGTCTAAAACATGGACATCTACTTTAAATGCTAGTCCTAAAAGTCAGCCAGCCGCTTGGACAAAACAATTAGAGGATGCTGGTATATCTTTTCCAGGTGTTGATGAAATTGAAACGCCTACTATTAGTGCTTCTTCAGTAACTTTAAATACAACTGCTCCTATTAAAAAGGATCATCCAAGAGTTTTAAAGTATATAGAAAATAATTATCCTGAAGCTTTAGAAGCAGCAGCAGAAGCTGATAAAACTATTGATGATTTAGTTAAAGAGTATCACGAAGCTGGAGATAGCTTAACAAATGGATATTTAAATATAATTGAAGGTTTAGATTCTGATAATATATTAAATGGAAATACGTTTGCCAGAGCTATTACACGCCCTTTAATTGGAGCAGCTACAGGATATAGTATAGGAGTAACTAATAACTTTATAACTGAAGATGACTCAGTAAGTCCAGCAGTGTTTGCTCTTTTGGGAGCAGCTAGTGGGCAATTATCTAAAAAAATTATTAATTCAGATATGTCAACGGCTTCTAAAGAAATTAGCTTACAAGGAATTAAAGATCTCCAACGTAGAAATCTATGGGCTAATGTTAATCTTGCCTTTGCAGGGTCACATAGTTCTGCTATGAAAGTTTTAGGGGGAGTAGTTAACGATTTTAATAAACAGTTATTTGCTCAAAAAGGATTTAATTTAAAAGGAACAGCCGCACCTTCGGTAGAAGAAACTGTATCTAATGTTATACAACAACACTGGTTAGCAATTGATAAAGCTACAATAGCTCATCAATTAAACGGTGAAGACATGTTACCTTTGCGTATGTTAGCAACAGATTATGCTAATGGATTTATTTTTAAAAAAGATTTAAAAAATAAAGTTAAGCAAGGAGAACTTTCAGCTACCCAAATGCAACAAGTTATTAGTTATGGAGATTGGGCAAAAAAATATAGCAACGATTATTTCACAGACGCTATAGATAACGCAGGACTAGAAGGTAAAAAATTATTAAATTATGGGCTAAGTCATATCTACGATGTAGATGAAATTTTAAAGAATCCAGAACTTGCTAAACAAGCATTTACAAAAGCTTATTTAAAACAGGGTGTTACTGCTAAAACAGGTATGTCAGCGGAAGAGGTAGCACGAGCAAAGGCAGATACGATAGTAGAAAACTTTGCTACTTATGGTAAACCTAGTGCTGGAAATAACAAATCTTGGGAAGTTGGATCAAAAGCGGATTATACAGATCCTGATTTAGTTATGGTTGACTTAGCTGCAAATGTGGAAAGAGATAGAACTTTTAAAGCTCCTGGTGCTAGAAAAGAAATAAAAGATTTTTTAGTTCGTGATCCTGCTGTTCTTTTAAAAAAGTATGTAGAAAATAATACAGACAAAATTGAATTTTCTCGTAGGTTTGGATCAAAAGGAGAAGGAATTACATCAATTAAAAGAGCTATTGTAGCTGAGTATGATCCTTTAATAAAAGTAGCAACAGAAGCTAATGATTATAATAAAGTAGATTTTTTAAAGAAACAAAGAAATAGAAAAATAAAAGCTATACATGATAGTGTAGATTTATTTTTTGGAAAACTTCATGCTGCTGATGAGTATAGTAATAATACAATTGTTAATAATTTTTATAGTATTGTTTCAACAATGGCTAACTTAACTTTCTTACCTAAAGCAACGATCTCTAGTTTAGGTGATATTATACAACCCTTTCAAAACAGTGGAGCTTTTTCTGCTATAAAAGGATTAGGTAGAGCCATTAAAACAGATAGAGAAAAAGATTTTGCATCTCTTTCTGGTTTTGATACTAGAGATATTACGGTAGAAGAACTTAGACAGTACTTTACAATTGATAAACCACATTCTAGGACACAACGATATACTAGAAAAGTAAATGAGAAATTTTTTAAAACAATAGGTCTTACACAACTAACTACATTTGCTAGACGGTATGCTTATAATGCTGGTATTGAAGATGCCTTTAACCTTTCTAAAAAGATATCCAAGAAACCATCTTCAAGTTTAATTAGTCAAGCCGAACAATATAAGATGACGGCTGATATGGCTAAATATTTATCTGGTTTTGATAATGTGGATGCTGCTTTTGCAGATCCTTCTGGTAAAGAACTATTGAATAGAATGGGTATAAGAGCTGCTGATAGAGATGCACTTATTCCACAACTAAGTAATCGTAGAGCTTTTGCTCAATCTAGAAATCCACATATAAAATCTTTAGCACAATTTATGTCTTGGGCAATGGCTAAAACAAGTCAGTTAAATGCTTTAGTTAAGAGAATAGAAGATGGTGATACTGCTTTAGCTGTAAGAGCTTTAGGTACATTAGTACTTTATGATGGCATTCTAACATTTAGAGATTTCTTAAATGATCCTACAATGGAAAGTGAAAGCAATAAAGATTATGACAGCTTTGCAGAAAAGATGGTTAGTTCAGAGCAATTTGCAAGAGTCGTTCCTTATTCTGGTAATGTTAACTGGCTTGTTGATAAGACTTCAAGACTTTGGAGTGGTGCTTCCTATCGACAAAGTTTAGATTCTATTAGTCCTGTCTATGCTTGGTTAGGTGAAATGGCTACAGGTACAACTTATGCTGCACAGAATTTAGCTGAAGGAGATTTTGAAGGAGCAGCACATCAATATATTATTCGTGCGCCTTTTGGTAAAGAAGCTAAAGCTCTTGCAGAAGGTATGGATTGGGAGTTTACAGAAGATAGACCTTCAGGTAGAGCAGAGGGAGGACTAATTAAATCACGCTTACAGAAAGCACAAGGAGGACGCAGTGATCATCCTAGTATGTTTAGACTTGATGGTACTAGAAAAGATGAACATGGTTTCTTAGGCCCGATGACAAATAGTAGAGGCGAAATAATGACTGAGTTTTCTACTACTATTGAAATGGACGGTAAAAAATTTTTAATACCAACACTTGTACCGGGACAAACTGAAGAAGCTCTAGAATACATGCGTAATATGGAAGGTGGACAAGGATTTAATACTAAAATTCCTATAGAAAAACAAATTGTAGATACAGCAGCCAAACATGCAATGCCTTTTATTAAAGCAGGTCTTAGTCCTTTCTATAAACATGGTGAAGAAAAAGTTAAAGTTAAAAAAGATAAAGGTGGACTTGCTTTAGTACCTAATGCTCCTGTAGAACCTGATGAAAGAATAGATAAGATGACAGGCAGACCATATAGTGAACAAGCTGGAGGAGCCTTCATAGATATTGAAGATCGTCAAGGACTTGTAGTATCAGCTCTTGGCAAGAAATTACAAGGGCAAGCTAGTGTATAAGTATTTTACAGAAGATGAACTAAAGTGTTCGCACTGCGGTAATCTTGTTATTGATGATGAATTTATAAAGAAGATAGAAGCTCTACGAGAAGCAGTAGGGTTTCCATTCGTAGTCTCAAGTGCATACAGATGTGAGCAGCATCCAATAGAAAAGCGTAAGTCAACGCCTGGAGCGCATGTAACTGGAAAGGCTATGGATATCCATGTAACTGGAGAAAAGGCTCTGACGCTCTTAGAAGAGGCTCTGAAGGCTGGTTTCACAGGGATTGGTATCAATCAAAAAGGACAAGTGAACTCTAGGTTTATACATCTAGATATCATAGACAATTCATCAACAAGACCAAGGCCCTGGATATGGAGTTATTAAAGAAGAAGTTAGGAAGAGGTGGACAATACCCAATAATTTGGACAATTTATCATACAATACTTGCAGTTGAGTTAGCTATTGTTATTTTATTGTTAGGTTTATTGGTAGTTAAATGAGACTTATGGCTTTCCTTCTAATAGTAATTGTAGAAGGAGAAGAAATCAACACCAAAGGTATGCACTTTAGAGATGTTAATAGATGTCGCTACTTTGCAGACCGATTAGAAGATAGGGAATCTAAAGTAACTGGATACTGTAAGCCTGTACTAGTTGCACGAACTACTACCTTTAGAGATTAATATGTCATATAGCGATAAAGTAATGGATCACTATGACAATCCTCGTAATGTAGGACGTTTAGACAAAGAGGATAAACAAGTTGGTACAGGTATTGTAGGTGCGCCTTCTTGTGGAGATGTTATGCAGCTTCAAATTAAAGTCAGTCCTAAAGGAATGATTGAAGATGCAAAGTTTAAAACGTATGGATGTGGTTCAGCTATAGCGTCTAGTTCTTTATTGACTGAATGGGTTAAAGGAAAAAGTTTAATAGAAGCAGAAGATATTAAAAATGTAGATATAGCAGAAGAACTATCTTTACCTCCTGTAAAGATTCATTGTTCTGTTTTAGCAGAGGATGCTATTAAAGCTGCTATAAAAGATTATAAGGAAAAAGGTTATGAATATATTTAGTGCAATTGTAGGGCCAGTAGCTAATCTTGCTGGGACTTGGATGAACAACAAGCATGAACAGTCACAAGCTAAACACAAAGCTAAGATGGCTATCATCGAACATGATGCTGATTGGGAATCTAAAATGGCTGCCGCATCAGGGTCTAGCTGGAAAGACGAATTTTGGACAATTGTGTTAGCCGTTCCCATTTTTATGGTAGGTTATGCAGTTGCGTTTAATGACCCTGCTGTATTAGATAGGGTTCATGCATCCTTTGATGCTTTGTCTAACCTCCCTGAGTGGTATTCCTACCTCCTTTTTATTGCGGTCAGTGCGTCTTTTGGTATTAGAGGTGCTGACAAACTTATGAAGATGCG
>CEPE01124611.1_pt1 | contig 11187 bp, 3 predicted proteins | sample 530531 | NCBI WGS metagenome assembly CEPE01 (sample SAMEA2620273, study PRJEB7988) | marine metagenome | biome: marine biome (ENVO:00000447); feature: deep chlorophyll maximum layer (ENVO:xxxxxxxx); material: "saline water (ENVO:00002010), including plankton (ENVO:xxxxxxxx)" | depth 80 m
TCAACTGTAGAAAATATATCTAAATTAGCCACTGCTGGACATACTAATATATGCTTTGAGAAAAAAGCTAATTCTCTATTTATAGGATTAGGACCTAACGCTCCTTCTTATTTTGTTAAATATTTTGATACGAAGCAATTTGGAGTTAATAACCAAGGTTATAAGCTTTGCTTAGGTGAGCTAAGTGCATCTTCATTTTTATCAGATATTGATAAAGTAGTGACAAATACTACTACTTTCAGTGATCCAGCTTCTAATATAGGGTACTCAGCTACAATGCCTGACAGGTTGTTTTTATGGAAACAATCTGCAGATGATGTAGAAGGAAGTTTTTCTCCTTCTTTAGGAGGTAAGATAATATCAATTACAGACAGTTTAGTTGAAACTGATATAATCTGGGTATTAAAAGAAGTAGAAGGACGCAATGTTATTACAAAATATAAAATAGATTTAAATAATTTCGATTCTTCAATGGAGCTTTACACTAGAGAATGCCTCCTAGGATTTACTAGTGCAGACGGAACGGATGACCTTAGAAACGAAACTAACATGGACTATGTAAATAATAATATAGTAGTTGCAATAAATGATTCTTTAGTTGGATTTTACGATAATTATATAATGAAAGGTGGAAGAGATATACTAACCACTAAAAAATCTGCTGATGAAGAGATTATATGGGTTTGTACTGTAAACACTCAGTTGCCAGGAAATCCTGCAGACCATATGCCAGTAGCCCCAAGCATGACAGGCTGGATAACTGAAGAGCAATCCAGATTACTTGAAACTCCAGATGCTATGACTCATTTTTGTAATATTGGAGGAAGTTGGAATAATCATCCTACATTCAATCCTCATAAATATTTATTTGGAGTAAATACTGGACACGCTGAAGATAGCTATAGAGGAGATGTTTTTAAGAATAATATTTGGCATAAGCCGAATCACAGTGCTAGAAATTTATGGAATTGTACTAACGCAGATTTAAACGATGACTCTCAAACATTGTCCAGCCAAATAAAAACAGTTATAACTTCGGACCTAAAAAGTGTGAGGTTTAGAGATAGATCTAGCTATTGGCATTATCCTAAAATAGGATATCAATTAGCTGGGACGACGAATCCTGATTTTAGATGGATGCGTGGAGGTCAAGCTGCTTTACCTACTTATGGAGATTCTTATTTATGGAACAATTGGCCTGGTAATAATTCTGGAGGTCATAAGTGGTATTATGACACTCCAGTTAAAAATGGATTATCTCAATGGATTTTTTACGATATGATGTGGTTATATCGCTGGACAAAGTTTTCTCCTGCTGCTCAAAACTGGACTAACAAAGGTACAGTTATGGACAACACTGGAACAGTATTAATCCCTAGAGGAAATAGTGTAGGTGACGCTGTTTCTACATATGGTTATACTTCTTATACTCATAGACCATGGGGATATGTTGACAATGGGTTAGGAGCTAATAAGATTCATTGGCTTGCTAATTACACTGAAGGCTCATCTAGTCCTTGGTATGAAATGAGGAGACATCCTTTTCGAGCAGATGAATGGCCAACTGCAGGTGGAGTAGGTATGTTTGGAATAACATCAGGATGGTTTCATAGACATGATAAAGGTGGGCATTTGTCTATGAGAGCTTGGCCTGGAAGATATTCAGAATGGTTAGATAGCTATATAGGGAACGAACAACATGCTGTTATAGATTTGAACCCTGGCTTTTTCCCTACATATTCTTTAGGACCTCATGATGGAACTAGGGTGAGATTTGACATTCATCAGTTTATGGGAGAATACAATGAAACTACCAACCCTTCAGGTGTATATAGAGACGGGCTGTCTGATTTAACTCAAGGAAATAGATATGATGCTTATAATACTCCGTATGAAGGAGTTACTATGGGGCATGGAATAGGCTGGACTGGTTTAATGAATTGGAGAAATTGGTATAGTAAAAAAGAATTAAATACGATAGAGGCCTCAGACAGTACTTCTGCAGACAATTGGCCTCCACATACTGATGATGAACCTTTTTATGATGAAGGTTTTGAATTAACTGCAGGACATTCAGTTGCATATGGCTCAAAAGCTCCAGAAATGTATAATGTGGGAGATAATTTGGTTCAATCAAGAGCATCTAATGCTGGAGTGGGTATTGTTAATAGAGTTCGAATGATGAATGCATTAGGGCCAAGAGAATTTCCAAAGATGTTTAATTGTTTTACTAATTTAGATCCAGATAAAAGAAATGGACATGATAGTCCTGCTCATGATGGATGGGCTATAACTCAAATGGAATCTCCCAAAATAGCATATCCTAGATTTCCACTAGTAAGAATCCCTGAACATGAGAATTATGTAGGGTTAGTTATGAGTTTTGAAGGAGCTTTTACTAGTTTATTTGGTGGCGGGTTAAAAACATATAAAAGTGATAATTGGCAAGAAAACAAACATACAAATGCTGCTAATCCTTACAGTAGAGCCTACCCTGGAGAGTGGGCTGGTAATGGTCAAGGAGATATGGTTAAAGGCTCATTATATGAAACAACACATACATACGATGCAGATGGGCAACCAGGTGGAGCTCAAATAACAGATGGAGTTTTTTATCCATTAGCTAATGGTCTGAATGATGATGATAATTTAATGACAGAGGTGGGTAAAGTTTCTTTTGGAGTTCCAAGTAACCCTAGATGGTGGGGAGATACAAGTGGTAGTGGAGGCGAGCATGTTTATGCTACTCATTATGGCTTTTGCTTAAAGTACTTTGAACCTGTAAGTAATCTTTATATAGAAAGAGATTGGACTAGTGGTTCTAATTATACTGACTATCTTAGAAATGGAGATGGAACTTTATGGGCTGGCGGTGATATAAATAGTTCTTCTGAGCAACCTCCCAATGGAGATTTTTGGCATCCAGATAATGCATTTGGATGGAATATGGTGTTTTTCCCATTTGCAATAGGTAAAAGCTCACAGAACTGGAGAGCAAATTGGATTGCTGGTTATGAATTATTTACATTTAGCTGGGCATATGATACCTTTTTTGGAACTGACGGGCCAGAATGGATAGCTCATAATACAACACCTCATAATGTAAATACAGAAGAAGCACATCCTAATGAGAATAGCTGGTACTTTCCGCAAAAAACAACTAGAGATGCAGTGGATGCATCTCCACAAGGCACAGTAATATTTATAAATAGATATGATTGTAATGGCTGCGAATATGCTGATGACGACCCTAGTTACGAGTTTCCAAACCAAGGTGCTGCTAATTTCGAAACTACGCCTAACGATGGAACTAAATTTCCCCATAAAAGACGATGGCCTATTCCTAGAAGTTCTGGGATATCTACTAATAGTTCAGCGGAGGCTGGCTATGAAAATTGGTATGGAGATGGTACTATTTCTCTGAAGTGTTTAAATATGCCTCAAGAAAGGTTAACTCCTGAGATTGGAATTGATGCTACAGAAGAATGGACAATCAATGCAGCTCCACTAGATGGATTATATCATCATTTAGTTAAAAAGACTGGAGGAGTTTCAACAAGATATAACGGAGAAGAGAATCATGTAGCTAGACCAGAGAATGTATGCTATAATAATACGAAAAAAAGAATGTTTCTTCTGACAAATACAGCTATAAGTTTAACAGGTGGTGCAGGTGGTAAATGGGGTATGACTCCAATAGAAGCAACTGGAGAGCAAGATGGTAAGGGCTTCTGGACAAGAGATACTAATACTGCTAGTTTAAAAGGACAATGGAAAAGTCAAGCGCAATTTGATACATTAAAATTAACTCCAGATAGCGTGAAATACTATATTGGCAGCCCACATTCAGTGGTCTGGAGTGATGTCACGGGATATGCATCATCTAGTACGAATCCTGGTGGAACGTGGAATAACTTACAAGGCCCTACTTGGAATGCTGGGCTTGTTAGAGATATAGATAATGGAACAGGTGCTGCTGATTGGGAAGATGACTGGAGAAATCACTTGCATAGCCTTAGTGGTTCTGGTGGTTTGAGTTGGATGTCTACGTCTAGTACTATGGGTGTTATAGGCAGAGAAACTGTTAATAAAGCTGGTACTAAATATATAATGGGAGGTTGGGTTACTAATCAATGCGATGTATTAGACCCAGAAGATAGTATTTTTAATCCAGAAACAATCTCATCTTTAATTACTAGCAATAGAACATTGGGGTCTGGAAGCTCTACAAATACTCAAGGAGGAAGATTAACCCTAATGCTTCAAGCAGCAAATGGTGGAGTTAAATTAAATTCTTTCTGGTTAGGAGATTTTACTGGAGACCTAGCTAATAGTAATCATAAGTCTGGGAAGCAAGGTGGAACTTACACGGGTGGAGAATCTATTCCTTGGGGAATAGCACCTATGATAAGTGGGAAGAAAATTACAGTTGATCCACCTATGGGAGGGCATACAAATACAAGCAATTCCATTACTGTTAATCAAGATACTGTTGACTTGAGTGCAGAAGGAGGAAATTCTACTGAATGGAATCAAATGGGTGTCGTAAAGCCAATATTTGCATCAGCATCGATGTCTTTGGATACCAATACCTATAAAATGGTAGAATCTTCAGGGGACTTTTCTTTAAGTAACTTGAAGGTGGGGATGTCACCTTCAAATTTAGGTGTTGCTAATTTAGATGATGATACAGATTATACTACTGAGTATAGTGGTCCATTCGCAGATGCTATATCTTGGTCTAGTCCCTTTAGAGCTATGGGCTCATCTAATCAAACTAGCAATCCTCTTACTTGGCATACAATTCCTTTTACGGCGAATGCCTCGAACAAAACTGTTGAAGTGCATCAAGAAGATCCAACCTCTATTGAAAGTGAAAATGAAAAACAACCGAATATAATCGTCACAGCAACTGGAATGTCTTCCCATGCTCATCCAGCAACTGGCATGACAGATGGCAGAACTTATGCAGATACTACTGAATGGCATGACCAAGCTTATGAAGACATTGATTTGCAAAATAGTTTAATTTATGGAAATACGGATGTAGCGCTATTAAGCCATTTATGGAAGGTTGATAGGAAATACAGGTTTAAAACATCGTTAACATATGATGGACATCAGGAAAGTCCTTTAACTGAATTTTACTACGAAATGGATGTTAAACAAGATATCAATGGAGATAGCTTTAAGGCTACTACTGCTCATGATGCTATTCAACTTAATGTATTATTATATAGAGGTTTTGCAGATAATTTAAATCCAAGGGTAACTCATGTAAACATATATGTTTCTTCAACTGACCCTATAAATAATCATGAATGGGGAGAATATAGACTTTTAAAGGAAATTGATGCTAAAACAACTGAAGGCGAGATGATTTCTTGGCCTGAAGGAGCTCAATCGAGTTATCAGGTTCAATATTATAGGGTTACAGTATTAAGTGAAAACAATCCTGCTGCAACTTATAGTATATTAAATGGAATGCCAGAAACTCTTGGCACTTCATATGTAAATTATGGATTAGCTGCTAATGTGGGAAGTACATTGTTTGTTGGAGATGTAGATGTTCCTAGGGAAGCCGCTGTTTTTGGAATCGAAGACAGTGAATGGCCTAGAACAATATTTGTATCTAATAGAGAATCTGCTCTTGGGGGAGCTTGGTCTCAGTTTAACTGGGCTCAAGATTTCATTACACTAAAAGCAAAACCTACAGCTATGCACAATTTTAATGGCAGGCTTTTTGTGTTCACTTCTAATCAAATGTTTAGAATTAATCCTCAATCTTTATCTATTGAAGAAGAGTATAACTATATTGGGTGTAAAAATAAGAATTGCGTAACTTCAACTGCAAATATTATGGCATGGCTTGGTCCAGATAACATATATATGATGCAAGGAGGTCGTGTAGAGCCCATAGGTATGCCAATTAGGAAAGATAATGTTCATCATACAGGGATATTCGACTTATTAAAAAAACACTCTGATTTCCAGCCTTTTGTATATTATGATCCAAAAAATCAAGCTTTTACCTTTGTTTTATCTAAAGAGCATAGATGGTCTTATAATACGACTTTCCAAAGATGGGACATGCAGCAAGATGGAATAAATGATATTTTATATAATATGAATACCACTACTACTGGCATGAAGAATGAAACTCTTACTATAACTGGGGAAAATTATTCTAGGGTTGTAACTGTAGGTGGTGGTGACGCGCTTCCTGAAAGCTATGAAGAAGATTGGTATAACAAAAAATGGAGATGGAAATCTCATGAAATGAATTTAGGATCTTCTACTCAAACTAAAGTATTTAAAAAAGTTAAAGTTAAATTACTGGTTCCAAAGGTAGAGCCTAGTGAAGATTTATCGAATGTATGGATACATAATTATAATTATTCAGGCACAAGCGCATTGAAACATGAGCCAGGAGAAGGTGATGCTAATTATGCTTGGAATAAATATGCATGGAAATATATTAAGCATTCTAGAGATGCAAGCACTGGAGAGATGAAAGAAACTGAAATCAATCAAGAGGCAGTTGCCAACCTTCAGACAAATCCTATAGAGCAATGTAGAGGAGCTATTGGGATATATGTTGATGGAATTAGAATGTTACCCAAAAAGTTCACTCAAGAACAATGGGAGACTAGTAAGAATGATATATACGATGTTTGTGTTGTAGAGTTTCATCTTAATTCTGATGCTAAAGGAAATGCAATAGCTGTATATTTTGGAGACCCTAATGAAGAGACAACAGCTGAAGCTGCTTTTCATGGACCAAAAGCTACTGACCAAGCTGGAGGATATCCTATAGAGTCTAACCATACTGATATGCATGGGGAATTAAAACTTGAATCTTTTGAAATTATATATAGAAGGAAACCTGTAAAATAATGTCTAATTCAACCTTAAAAAGAAGTACAAGAAAACCTATAGCTAGAAGAAGTTCAGCTTCCAGGAATCCTGTACACGTAGAGCAAAGAGTTGGGGATATTGACGATTATGAAGTTACATCTTCTTTAGATCAAATATGGGAAGTTTTAGGGAATCTTCAAAATAGAATGGTTCAACCTGCTAAAAGAAGAGTAGTTAGAGAAGCTAGAAACCCCCAAATGGGAAGACTTACTAGTGAAACAGGAACTATGCGCATTAAGGAAACAGGAGATGGATTTGGAACTAATGCTATCGAGATAATGGGAGCTGATAATTGGAAAACTTTTTCCGCTAAAATGCCCGAGGAATTACGTAGCTATGAGGTTCCTTCGACATGGAAGTCTGACCCTCCTTCAGAAGGGTTAGAAACTGGAGAATTGACTGCTGGGCAATTAACTCACTTTAATGCACAATTTGATAGGATTGCTAGTCTTGAAAATCAATTAGAACAAATGACTAATAATTTAAACTTATTACTTAGAAATCTAAGCAATAAAGAACTATTCAATTTGAAAGATATTGAAAAAGAGGTAGATATGGATATTAATGTTGGAAAAACTATTGGATAATTCATATATTATATTGGCGAATTTTAAGAATAAAGGCATATTATGAATAAATTATTAAATAATATTGAAGGTTGGGTTCAGAATGGCCCTATGGGTAATGATAAACAATATCTCCCGCTTATAATGGGTGGGGTTAGTTTGATTGGGTCTTATTTAGCTGCTCAACATGCTTCAGATTCATATCAAAGTTTAGACTTAACTCAATTAAGTAATGATGCTGGTACTGGATATCTTGATAACGCAAGGGAACTGGGCAATCAATTTGGAGTTAGAGGTGCAGAATTGTGGGGCAAAGCTCAAGACTTATGGAACCCTGCTAGCCAATATAACCAGACACAAAGAAACTATTTTCAAGAAGACTCAGCTAATAATATGGCTATGATATTAAGAAATCAAAACAGAAATCTGACTTCTGCTGATGGAAGTATAAATGCCTCGCAAGTTATAGCTCAAAACCAAAATTTAAATAGAAATGCAGATACTGCTTTAGCGAATAATTGGAGAAATTATTTAATGGATACTCAAAAACAAGCTAACAGCTTGTATGGAATGGGTGCTACAATGTTTAATACGCAATTACAATCAGAACAGTCATATGGTTCAACAATGGCTAATGCTTATATAAATAAAATAACTGGCGAGAATATGCACAACGCTAATGTGTGGGGTGGATTCGCCCAGGGACTAGCAGGAGCTAGTGGAGATTTTATTAATGCTTGGGACTGGTCTGCAACAGAAACTTTACCTGATGGATCGTGATAGGAGAATAAATGGCATTTAATGTAGATTTTTCACCAATAGCTTACTCCAATGCTCAGATGGCTGAGACATGGAAGGACTTAGGCTATACTCAAGGAGCAATGCTTGGCAAGGCTGTAGAGGGAGGTCTTACAGGTTTATTGGGTAAGACTTTCAAGCCTGAATTTGAAGGCTCTAAAAGAGCTTGGAGTGATAAGATAATTAAGGATATGTGGGAGACTGAACTTCAAGACCATCCTTCAATGGCAATGTTTGATGATTATGAGGATTTCTACACAACAATGAAGCCTCAATTTGAAGTAGATAACAAAGGGAAGGTTCAGTTTAGGTCTAGAACTGGTCGTGATGGAATGATAGATAGGCTTACAGATTGGTTAGGTACTACTGAAGAAGCAAAAATTACCGCCGCTCAAGAGGGAATATGGAATAGGCTAGAAGACCCTGAACTACATAAAAAATTCTACGATGAATATAAAAGATATGACGAAGCTACATCTCCTACAGTAATGAGAGGATGGCTTGGGGCTCCGACAGATAAATATTCAGGAAAGCTTATGCCATTATTTGATAAAGAGTTCTGGCAGAGTGGAATTGCTGGAGCTAGACAAGGCAAATATGTTGGACGTAACGAGGACCTTCAAGACTTCGAAAAACTAGAAGCACTGTGGAAAGAGGTAAATCCTGGCTGGCAAGACATGGATAAAGACACTCAGCGTAAAAAATTCAATAAATATATAGAAGGATGGGACGGTAATACAAAGGTTGAAACCACTGGAACATATCCAAAGCTTGATGATTTAGACTGGACTATTGGTGAAGATGGTGATTTCCAAGTTAATCCAGGTGGATTAATGAGTAGGGTTCAGGGATTTAGAACTGGATGGGATGCTATGAATGATTCGGCTCCAGGGCATAAGGTTCCTTGGTGGAGAAAACCTGCTCAACAAGCAATTGGGGCTGCAACTTTAGGAGCTGCTGGATATTTCAATCCTATTGGAAGGAAAGGTCTTACAGGAGCTCAAAGAACAGTTGAACTGATGGCAGGTGCAGGATTATTAGATAAAAGTTTAAAGTTTTTTGGAGAAGGTGGATTTGAACAGTTTGGCAAAGATATAGAGCAAACTAAGAAAGATATTCGAAAAACTATATTCCCTAAAAGCGATGAAAACACCACTCTTCTTCAGAATATATTTGGTACTCCTAAGATAAACGCAGCTAATGAAGAAGCAAGACAAACCTTAATACAAAAAAACAAGGATCTTTATTTTTTACTTCAAGAAGGCGTAATTGATAAAGAAGAATATAGAAAGCTTTCTAAAGAAGCAGTAGCTAAGGCTAAAGAGAATATAGATAACGTCACTACTAATACTTGGTATAAAAGGCAAATGGCTAAAAAGAATGCTTTATCTAGATGGCCTGGAAAAGGCTCTGACGATCCAGAAACTGTGACATATGACGGAAAGACTTTTACTAAACTTGTGCCTTCAAAGAAAAGACCTATTAGAGATATGATAGATACGTATCGTGCGAACAGAGAAAAGAAAAGAGCTACTGCAGAAGATGAGAGAAGTGATAAAAATATAGCTCAAGCAGAAGCTCATTTTGCTGATAAAAAAGCTAAAAGAGCCTATTATAAGAAAGGCTATGATTATCATGGGAAAGATGGTATTATAACAACTTCAGGCAAAGAAACTCCTGGCTTTAAAGCTTTTAAAGAGCGAGTGGGTATAGATGGTGCGACTAGAAATGTTCAAATGCCAGATGGTACAGTAATTAAAATACCAGCATTTGCTAATAAGGATAGGTATGCTAGATATATCCAAGCTAGAAAAGATGATACTATAGATAGTTATACTAGTTGGGAAGAATTTAAAAAACAAGAGAAAGATGCCCGTAAAATTGCAAGAGAAGCAACTAGCAGAAGAAAGATTGTTGACGTAAATACTGGGGATACTTATTACCTACCTAAAGGCGCTAATAGAAAGCGATATCAAAAATTTGCTAATTTTAAAAAGAGAGGTGGAGACTTAAGCTGGGAAGAGTTTAAAAAGAACAAACTATATAAAAAGGAATTTAAAGACTTATGGGGAGCTGATAGTAATTTTAAATTAGCAACAGAAGCCCCTACCGCTGATAAAGGGATACATCCAGTTCAAGATTTATTAAATGATGTTATGACAGGCAATGCACCTGATGACTTAGGCCCTGCCGATGAAAACCCTACATATGACCAAAATCGAGTGTTGCCTGATGATGAACCAGAACTTCACGGACCTCTGATGGAAGATGGGTCATTTACTAGTGAAGACAGCTTATTACATACAGTGGCGGAGCAAGATACTCTAGGCAATAAAAATAACAACCCTGGTAATTTAAAATTTGCTGGTCAAAACGGAGCTATTAATAGTAATGGGTTTGCTAAATTTCCTACAATGGAAGATGGATGGAGAGCTTTATATAGACAGGTATCTTTAGACGCTGACAGGGGTGACACAATAGAAACATTCATAAAAGGTGAAGATGGTACTGGTGGATATAGCGAAGACAATCAAGATGAATATATCCAGCTTATAACAAGTAGGCTTGGAGTTCCTGCTGATACACCTATCAGTGAATTAAACCAACAAGCACTTGTAACGGCTATAGGTATTATGGAAGGAACTATATCTCACAATGAATTTGCTCCTTCTTTAGAGTCTTTAAATCCTACGCAGAAAGTTAAGGATAAAAGCGATAACACTAAGAAAAAAGTTAAAAAAAGTGATGAAATATTAGAAAAGGCAAAAGACAAATCGAAGCCAAAAAAGGGAAAGGTGGATTATACTCCGTATGACGTTAGGGAAGTTTCAACACCAAGGAGGAAAATATAATGGCATTATCAATGGAAGAGCTTTATAGACCAGGCAGTGAAATGCATGATATC
>CEPE01124610.1_pt1 | contig 11167 bp, 4 predicted proteins | sample 530531 | NCBI WGS metagenome assembly CEPE01 (sample SAMEA2620273, study PRJEB7988) | marine metagenome | biome: marine biome (ENVO:00000447); feature: deep chlorophyll maximum layer (ENVO:xxxxxxxx); material: "saline water (ENVO:00002010), including plankton (ENVO:xxxxxxxx)" | depth 80 m
TTATTCAAAAGCCTGAATCTAATCATAGCATCATTCAATGCTTTACCCTCATATGAATTACCACCAACTTTAGTAAACACATCAGATCCATCACCTGCTATATCATATGGTGAACCCGTTTCAATTATCGTTTCTATTTGTTTTACTACACTCTCCCAGCTTTCAGATGGTATATCAGCGATATCACCTCTTTCAAACGCATCTTCCCACCAAGGGTATTCGCTAGAAACTTGATCAAGATTATTGTAAACTAATTTAGATAGATATCTAACATCACCCGCTGCCTCTAGTAAAGCTAGATATAATTCATCTTGGTCATTTTCGGTGGCCACTTGTAGTATAGCATCTTCGTCGTAACTTATATCATATGCCATTGTTTTACCCGTTGGTTCTCCATCTTTTCCAACTTCCATTAACATAGGATTTTCTTCAGACGAATTAGGATCAAGAACCCATTGTCTACTATAAGCTATGAAATTACCATTTTTATCTAAAAGATCTTTAATGTTATTTTTAGAAACAAAGTTATCTCTATCTTTTTTTAAGATTGCTAATCTTTTTTCTTTCTCTTCTTTGCTAAGAGTTATTAACTCGTTTTTTGTGATTACGTTATCATCATTTAAATCAACCCAATCTTTTCCAGTTTCATTTATGAACTCTATTCTCTTACGATACTCCCATAGTTTTCTAGGTTCTCGTTTCATTACCCTAGCGGTATACTCAACGTTTTGATCTTTAAACTTATTAAAACCATCTTGGTGTCGTTCTTGTTTATTTGCTATGTTACTATCAGCAAGTTCTTCTAGTATCATAACTTGCTCATCTAACTTGTTTTCAGCGTGCACCATTCCAAAGGCAGGATCAGTAAGTGCCATCCTATTTTTATACGAGTATGTGTATGGAACCATGTGTTTTTCTGCCACTCCATCTCCATTTAAATCATATTCAAAAACTCTAAAACCGTAGTTCTCTATAACATGTTCATCATCGTGTATTATATTTGTAAACCATGCACGGCTAAAAGCCCAATCGTGTCCACCTACTTCTTTTTCCTCAGTCCACTCAGGTGTAGGTTCTGCTTCTGGATCTAACTCCGTGTCAGCAGCAATACTCCTCCTATATATTCTAGCTCCAGAACCTGTTAAATCTGAACCTAAATCTAAACCCTGTAATGAGTTAAGTTGGTTATAAAATGTACCTTCATTTATAGCACTTCTACCAGCAGAAGCGGCAGCTAGTAAATCTGGATTATCTTTATATTGTTGTCTCTCAAACTCTTGCCAAGCTCTTTTAAATTTTGGATTTAATTCTAATTGAATATGAAACTTAATAGCTTCTAAGGTCATAGGATCTAATGTAGCTTTTGATCTAACGTTTGTAGTTAAATCAAATCTAGTACCCACTCTTTGATTACCTATTTTCACTCTTATTCCATCATATTGTTTAAATAAACCAGTATTAGCTTTCTCGAATGTTATAAAAGACTCCATACCGTTTACCGCGAATTGAGTGTCAAAGTATTGCTGATATTGATCAACGACAGTTTCAGATAAACTACTTAATTGACCATCACTATAATTCCCATCTTCTATTAAATGAGAACTTAAATCAATATCTGGAAATGCTTCTTGAAAAATTTGAATTTGTTCACCACGAGATTTGTTTAATCTATCTGAAGAATCTCCCATTCTACCAACGTCATCTCCTGCACTTATGTAGCTACCTGGCGTATTAAACGCACCTCTTCCTTCACCATGACTAAGTTCTAGTCCATTCATGTCTAAGAACTGGAAGTTTTCAGGCAACTTATACTTATCTTCAATAGCATCATCCTCCATTGTACTAATCATAGATTCTACTCCTAACACGTGTCTCATAGTCCAAGCTACACCATCGTTAAATACTTTTTTCGCACCATCTGGATCAGCCATGTAAGCGATCATTGGGTGTGTTCGCGCTATTGGAGCAATGTTATCATAAACTTTTTTAGCAATCCATCTTTGAGGAATAAAAAATTCATGACCAAAAAAACTACCCCATGAAGGATCATTAAGTTTGAAATCCATAGTTGAAGGCATAAACTCTTCTACTGCTGCAACATGATTTTTAAAGTAATCGGGATCTTCCATTATACCTGGTAGTTGCTCCGCGCTCCACCTTAGCCATTCATCCGTGTTAACCACAAGTCTACCATCTGGTAGTCTTTCATTACTAAATACAGAAGTGGGCCATAAGTGACCCTTGTTATTTAAGTAATCGTATGTTTCTAATTGTGTTTGAGTGTAATTAACTAGGGATTCATCGCTCGGATCAATATTATAAGTCGCTTCTCCGTCAAGGACTTCTTTAAGAAAGTTTTTGGATTTTTCCGATTTATTATCAAACAGTGAATATACATCTAAAGTGTCTAGATCTTTGGTTTGAGAACCATCTGTTTTAGATATCGAATGTGATTTTGGTAATGGAGTTATGCTCATAGCATACTCAGTATTTTTATCTGTCGCTACTGACGCCTCAGGCATTGACAGGGTGGGCTCTGTATCTATTTCTGTTTCTTGAATATGTCTATTCTCTACTTTACCAGTGCTCACGTCAACCTTAAACTCATCATTACCAATATGAGTTAAAGTGGGATTATTATCCTTATATTTTTTTAAAAATTCTTCTTTTTTTTCTTGAGTGACTTCAATAGTCCTCGTTCTACCATCTTTTTGAATGGTATAAAATTCGTTTGCCATACTGTATCGTTAGTTACCCGTTATTATTTATTTTTATTTTTTTTAGCTCCCTCAATTAGTTCTTCAACTGTTATACCCATTTGTTCAGCTATTTCAGCTAAGCCGGCCATTTGGCTTGCGCTGAGGTTATCTAAATCAACGTCTGAGTTCTCATCAGTCCAAATAGAATTGGCACTTGAAGTAGTCTCTTGATTAGCAGCATCTGGAAAATATCCATCTAATTTTTCTATTGCTGATTTGTATTTTTCATCTTTAGTTAGATCAATCCAGTTACCATCAGTGTTCTTTTTTCTAGTATGCCACTTACCCTCAATCATTTTATAATCCCAAGTTTTATCTCCTGGTATTTCATATACACCTTCGTTATTAGGTTCTCCAGTTGTAGTTGGTCGATGTTGTGAATTTTGATTTATAGAGTTAGTAACATTTTCATTATTACCAGCATTATAATTATCATCGATCCAATTTCTCTCAAGATGATTAGTAACATAAGTTGTTAAATACTTCTTGCCTAATCTTTCATTTTTCAACAATTCATCTGCTATGATAGCTGCATCTTCTATAGTAATTGGAGTATCTGGCGTTGGATCTTTTATATTCCTTTCATTGATACCAAGTTCTTCATACGTGTTATTTGATATCATTTCTATTAAATCAGTTTTAAATGTTCTACCAGGTATTAATATATCCGCATCATTAACCATTGATTTGTAATTACCTTTTCCAACAACCTGGCTTTCTATATTTCTATAGTTTTGATCATATTGAAATATACCATTATCATTTGGTAAAGATGCATCCGCACCATTAGCAGATCCATTTGCTAGTGTGCTAACTAAATTTTGTGTAGCTCCGTCTCTTTGGTTTTCTTTTAGCTTGGCAGCCATATCTACCGTGGATATCATAACCTTATTGCCATCATCATCTAAAACCTCATATTCATATTCTTCTGTCTCCTCATTCCAAGTTGGGCCACCCTCTAGTGCATTTAAGTAAGACTCACCTTGATCACTACCCATCCAATTCTCACTTAGACCAGTCTCACTGTTCTTAGCAAGATTTGCAAGTTGTTTTTTTAATTCATTATACTTATCGCTTTCAACCTTTTCAGTTTGCAACTCCCTCATTAACATTTCTCGATCTTTCTTTCCAGCCCATATAAATTGATTTCTCCTCCTGTTCAATCTTTTTCTTAATTTCTCATATTCGTGATGAGGTATATTGCCCTCTTTTCTACCCAACTCCCAATCAGCAAACTTTTGAAATCTTGCGTTTCTCTCTTGTACTACCGCGCTAATAGCTTTTGCTGTCGAGTCACTTATACTCATCAAGCCAGCTGCTGCACCTAAACCATAACCAGCTATATTACCACCGGCTGCCGCATAAGCTCCTGATATTAAATTTCCATTTGCCATATTATTTATTTTATATTATTAACCTGTTGGTGCTTTTGCCAACCCAGGTATCATGCTTGTTATGTTACTAACTGTTCCAGATATTGCTTGCCACTTAGCTTGATTAGCAGCTTGAGCTTGTTGCATGTATGCTGCTGTTTCTTGTTGAGACATGCCAAGTAATGTAGATTGTTTGTTTAACTCCATTTGTCTAGATTGCATTTCGCCTTGTCTTTCTAACTGCTGTATTCTACCGGCCTCTTGTCTTTCTAGTTGTTGATTTCTAGCTTCTTGAGCACCAATATCAGCTGCTGCTTTTTGAGATGCTAATTGACCTTGTTGAGCAAGTGTTTGTGCCAGCGCAGCTATACCACTACTACCAGCTGCTCCTCTTAATCCACCTAGTATATTTGCTTGACTTTGAGAGAAAGTTTGTTTTTGAAAATCAGCAGCTTTTTGATTTATAGTTAAATCTTCCATTGTGTTCTCCATATTGAGAAAAGGATTACTAGTATCTAAATTAGCATAGATACCCTTTAATCTATTCATTTCTGCTCTAGCCTTTCTTTCCTTTCTTTCAGCTTCACGTTTAGCTTTACCAGCGCTAATAGCACCAGCAATTCCACCAATAGCGGATATTCCAGCGCCTATAGCTAAAGCCGCGGCGGGTAGTAATTTAAAAGGACTGTTTTTCTTATTTGCCATATCTGTTTAATTTTACTATAATATAGTTACATTTTTTATTGCTTATTTACTACTTTCTGTTACATCGCAACTAGCGGTAAACATCTCTGCTTTTTCTATTGAATCATTTCTAAACTCAACACTAGCATAATACCCTTTTACAGAACTAGCATTAACACGGTTGTCTTTTGCAAAAAATATAAAAGAATTTGTAGTTGGAGGTTCATCATCTATAAGAAACGTATCCTCATCATCAACGGTTATTCTAACATGATTAAAAGGTGCGGTAGCCACAGTTATCGTGTTTGTTACAAGATCAGTTGATTGAGTCCCCTCGATCAACCCATTACTATCCACGTTTCGCGTTATATTACTTATAAAACCCATGCATACTAGTCCTGTTAACCCAAATTGTCCAGCAGCGGTGCTAGTAAACCCTTCTTGAGTAACAGTTGTGTCTATATAGTAAACCGTATCACCAACTTGAGCAGACATGTTTAAATCTTGAAATGTATATTGTGTTAAAGCCATAGTTTTATATTTTATCCAGAATAAGTAGTTACTATATCATCTAAGTTCACATTCATTGTTACATCTTGTGTTCCCCATTTAATAACTTCTACGTCAAATTTTATAAGATATGTATCAGCTCCAGCGGTACTAGTATCGGTTTGAAATATATTAGTTATTCTTAATTCTGTTCCCCCGTTGTCAGCTGTAACAGAATTAGTCCAATCAGAAGCTGTTGAGTCTGTGTTAGAAAAACTCATAACACCATCATCATCAACAGAACCCGCGGTATCTGTACGCACTTTATTGTGAGAGTTGTGAGCAACTAAACTCCAACTAACACTAAATTTATTTGGATATTTTACATATTTTTTTATCTCATCTCCCATTGTGTGAGCTATACCAACTCTTGTTACAGTTGCTGCCCCACTTGAATTTAAATTAGCGTTAGATTCTGTAGCTGTAATTTTTAATATAGGATTTACACTTTGAGTGAGTAAATAATTATAAGCTCTTCTAGTGTGAGTAAATGGAGTTTTACTTTGTATATTGCTACCAAAATCTGTTTGTGCACCACCTTGCCGTTTGACATAACTTTTATCTATATTTATGTAGTATTCGTCGCTTTGAATAAACGAGGCAACATCTCCTTTTGTAGCGCTTATAGCTTGACTTAAGGTTACTTGAGTTGCGCTATTAATCGAGTCAATTGTAACATCAGCTGTATAATCTACAGCGTGTGCTGAATTACTAGGACTTGTAAAAACTAATTTATCTTTTGCTGTCAACCCTGTTGTATCTGCTAAATTCATGGTAGCTGTACTACTCATATCTGAAGTTACAGTGGTAGTAAGTCTAGTTGCACTAGGAAATTCAACCGGAATAACAACTTGTCTTTTTTGATTAATTTTTTTCTTTCCTTTTCTATTAATACCTTGTTCTGGTAAAGTAAATTCATAAGCATCAATCTCACCAACAACACTATCGCTTGTTGACGAGTTTATATAATCGGAACTTAAAATACAAGAATTAGTACTCTTTTTTATTATAGATATTTTTGCTGTAGAACCGCTAGTACCTTGTATTACTATTTTTCTTTTTTCTCCTTTAGGATCTATGATTGAACTACCAAAATCAATATCAATTATCTCGTATTTTCTACTCTCTTTTTCTACCGCGTTATATATTAATACCGATCTCACATTATCTTCAATAGACGCTATTCTACTGTTCTTATAAAAAACATCATAATAATAATCAGTTATAAATCCATCGGTATCTTTTGTTGTTTTTGTTAACTTCATTGTAACAACCCCATTGCTTGCACTGTTTGTTTTTAAATAAGGTCTTTCATTAAAATAATGATTTGTATCTGCACTTATATGTATGCTAGCAACTTTTTTGTTTGCGGAGCTATGAGTAGTTTTAATACTATAAATTTCTTTTTCTAATACATAGTTAATATCTTTACTAACAACATTTCTTTTTAAACCCAATTGCACTCCATCAAAGTTGTTAGATTTAGTTACCGTTGAACCACCAGTTGATGTTACTGTTATATCTGCAAATGTATTTGCTTTATTATTTTTAACAAAATAATCTTCTATAAAAAAAGTTGACTCAGGTAATATTGATTTATATAATGTAGTTTTTCCGTCAAAATCTATAGTCCACTTAACATTATTATTTGGCATCACAAAATTTGGATCAATCCACACGGTTGCTAAAACAGTATTTCTAAGAGTATCAGGTTTTCCGCTATCAGCAAAAGTAACTTTAATAATACCGTAAGGTAACTCTGTTTGATCTGTGTTATTTCTAAAATCACTCGCTTTAATTACGTATCCTTTTTTAGGCTTTATGGTTAATACGGCATTTTCAGGCATAGTATTGTTATTAAGACTATCTCCAAATACTTCCGTTGTTTTAAAAGTTGATATTGTATAATTCTTTGCCATAACAATTTATTAATAATTTGGAAAGTTTGACGTAGTTATATACGCTACATTCCCATTAACACTATTTTCTCTCCAACCATCTATGTGAGGAAACTGATTTGTTCCCACGTTATTAACCATCCATATGTTTTCACCAAGACCTAAAGGATTTTGATCTGCACCAATAATATTGGTAAGATCAACTGTTTTATTTAATTTAACCGACCCGTCTGATCCAACAACACCAACGTGAGCATTGTAAAAAATTATCGCAGCATTAGCTTGTGCTACTTCACCATTATTGGTAGCAAAATTTATTTTAATTTTATTGTCATAAACGCCCCCCGGATCTGTTATATTCACCTGCCATGTTGTGGTGTAATGCGTGTCTCTGCTTAAAGATATTGTTGTATTATTACCGCCAAAGTAGTTCATTAAATTAGCTTCTACACCACCTATTTCCACTGTAAGTGGTGATGAAGACGGCCAATACTCAGAAGTCAATCCTAACGTTGATCGCAAGTATATACCAAAAGTAAAGGTTATGGTGTCACCTGTTTCATGTACGTATGAATCAAGTATACTTTGATGCTTTATTCCCCATGGAGAGTTTCCAATTGATTGAGAATTCATAAATGTAAACATAGACCAAGGCCCGTCCCAATCATCACTATCTTGTATCACTAGGGATTGGTTAATGTTAACAACATCGGGATCTGTTATATTGGTCGCTAGTCCAATACCTTGTACTGTAGATTCTTCTTCATTTATAAATGCGTCTAATGTACTGTCAGTGTCTTGAAACAAATTACCACTTATATAACTAAACCATTTACCCTCTTTTTTAATAAAATCTGAAACCCTACCAGCGTTTAAATCTGTTTTTATTTCAGACGGTGTGTCAACGTACCAACCTCTATTATTATTTAAATTATAGTATTCTCCATCTGATAAATTATTTAACCAATTTCCAGCCTTATCTTGTATACTAAAGTCTAGAAATTGTGAGACTCTACTTTGTGAACCTTCATAGTTTATAGAATTAAAGGATTTTACAGTATCTGGTCTATCGTTAAATATTATATCAACCGTGCTTTCTGCAAATTGTCCATTGAAAGTATTTCTATTTACATCTGATCTATTGTGTTCAAAAATTCTATTACCAAGACCAGTTAAATACCTTCCAGCAACTGAAAGTCCAGTAGAGTGACTATAAGACTTGAAACTTACCCACCCTTTTGCCACTTCGTTAAAAGAAATGGTATTAAATAAAATAGGTTCATCTACATCAAAATCAATTTCTTCATCTTTGTATGCTAAAGTGATATTATACTCACCATTAAAAGCGTCAAATGATCCAATTATAGATTTTGTTGTTCTTAACTTATCATTAAACCAAGTTTTCATACCAACATTAGATATTGGCGTTAATCCATCTCTAGATAACCTTAAAACAGCTCCACGTTGTTTATCCGTAAAATACATTCTAAAATTATCCCAAGCTAGTGATTCAGGATTTTTTGATATACCATAGTCACCAACAAAAGGTATTGTTTGTCCAAGAACTCTATCTGTTGCAGTTAAATTGGGATTACCTTCAGCGTTAAATACAGCATCTTTGTTGGCTAAAACTTTTAATATTTTATCTTCGCAGAAAGTAATAACATCTGTATCTCTAGTTTTTAACCTTTGTATAGAACCATATGCTGGATTTAAGTCTTTAGTTATTTTTTCTCCCATGTTAAATTGATTCAGATCATTAACACTTGAGTTTGAATTATATAGACCTGAGTATATCATACCACTACCTCTAACTTCCTCTTTATATTCTAAGAAAGTTGTCGACGCTTTAATACCGTTATCTATAGTTGGAGCGTTAAAATCATCTCTTATTCTATTTGACTCAACTCCATTTCCAAATGAATAACAATTAAACCAGTTTAGTTGTATAGGATAGTTGTACACGTCTTGATCTATTCTATACCAACCGTCCGTGGGACCATTTGAAAAAGTAATTGGCACTGCAACTGGATTTAACCAACTACTAAATGTATTTACAGAGAATGGTGTAATTGCTACAATGGTCAACGCACCACCGGGATTATAATAAACCACTAAAACCTGGCATGGACCCGATATAATATCACCAGTTACCTGCATACCCTCTTCTATACCTAACACTTCGACGTCCTGGCCAGATATGATAAGATAATTGACTCCGGTATTTGAGCTTCCCCATCCAAATCCATTCACTGTTACACCACCGCCATTGTCATCAACAACAGCAACACCATTATCATCTATGGTAGCTATAGCCTCTACATTAGATCTAGTAATTGTTCCATCATTGTGTTTAAACTCTAATGTATCTCCAATTAATAAATCTGTAACACCAGTAGGCGTACCATCATTATTTTGATCACATAGAAGTTCAATACAACGAGGTCCATTAGTATCGTTTACATATACTGGATTTGGATATATTGGACTAGCTACAGGTTGTTGTGTTGACAAATCAATAACGTTTCTTATCACGTTGACTCTAGCTGGAACAGCAACTTTAGTTTTTGGCTGAGTATATTGTACTATACTCTCTGTTGTTAATCTTACTGGTATAGCATTTGAGGCTTCGTAATATATATCTAAATCGGCACTTTTTTTAGGTTCTGTTTCCCAACAAGCGCCCTCTGTCAATGAATTTTCATTAGAAAGATTATCTTCGTCATTAGATCTTAATATTTGAATTTGAATAGATCCATAATTTCCATCATCATCAGCAACACCATTGTGATATAATAAACCTCTAGGATCCCAAAGATTTGAATTAATACCTTGACCTGGTTCAAAGGTTTCTGATCCAGTAACTCTACCAAATCTAACTATAATTGTACTTCTTATATCACCTATTAAACCTTCGTTAAGACCGTGGTTTTTTAATGGACCTGGAACATTAAAAGGCACACCTACCGTTTCATACATGGTTACGTTCCCCATACCACCAGTTGCATAAGCATAGTCGTCACTCATTTCAAGTATAAAACTCGTATTGTCTACTTCGTAGACATTATCGGTTGGATCATTTGCAAATCTAAATCTAGTACCAGGTGTCATCATGTGACCTCTGAACAATGAGTTATTAGCGCCACCTATTCCGGGTGTATTCCAACCTCCTAAAACAGAGAAAGTTAATTCATTAAACATACCACTAGGACTCATCAAGGCGCCCTGATTTGCGTTTGGCTCAGCATATGTCATAACTGAATTAAAACCTTTTAGCTCTCCACTATTAGGTACACCACCAGGAATATACCAACCACCACTATAACTTATATCAGTATTTATTTCGAACCCATCTGGTGAATTTGCACCTCCACTAGTTGTTGCTATAGCAACCGCATCATTCCAATTGTCAACAAATAACGTGGTGCCACCTTGAACGTTAAAAAGGCCCTGTCCAAACCCATTATCAACAGTCCAACCAAAAGCATCTATAACATTGTATGCTGGTGTTGCATCTATAAATATATCAGCCTTTCTATTAGGATGAGCGTGCCAGGCATTCCAATAATCCGACACTCTTTGTTGATTAGAACTCCATGCAGTTTGCGGGGCAAGTGATGTTCCACCGTAATCAAAATACCCGTTAACATTCCACGCTGATCCCGCTGTTGCTGTTCCTCCATTAACAGCATTTGAATTTGCTGGATTAAAACCACTATTACTAATATATGTTACTTCAAATTGATCTTCAATTATATAATCACCACTATACTCATGTAAAACATTTTGAGATAGTGTAGCATCTTTTTCTATTTTAACAAAAAATCTACCGTCAAATCGCGGAGCACTCTCTATGTGTTCGTCCTTAAACTCTAAGAAATACGTTATATCAACACACTCAGTG
>CEPE01124609.1_pt1 | contig 11160 bp, 28 predicted proteins | sample 530531 | NCBI WGS metagenome assembly CEPE01 (sample SAMEA2620273, study PRJEB7988) | marine metagenome | biome: marine biome (ENVO:00000447); feature: deep chlorophyll maximum layer (ENVO:xxxxxxxx); material: "saline water (ENVO:00002010), including plankton (ENVO:xxxxxxxx)" | depth 80 m
GGAGGAGGTCTAATGACAGTATCAGAATTAAAAGAGTATCTATCAAAATTTAGTGATGATGAACCCATTACATTTTACTTTCTTAAGAAGGACACTCTCACTAATTGCCAACTAGAGGATATTAATTCTTATGGTATGGGGATTGAATTTACTATTCAAGATACAAGTGAATTAGCAGAGGAGGATATAAATGTCAAAGAAAATTAAAGGAACCTTGACTAACTACAAGCTAATTGTACTAATAGTTCAGGTCTTATTTTGTTCACTTTACCTACTTTCAGATTAATGAAATCTAAATTAATCAATCTCGAATTTGAATTCCATGAATGGGAAATCATTAGAGAAGCCTTGATCAACCTAGCTGCTCAACGCATGCACATTGCACCTGCAAGGGTGGCAAAAACTATTGATGCTGGACTAATAGAGAGAAACAGAAAACTGCACAGACCTGATCCGAAATTGACTCGAAAAATGCCCTCCATTGAAGAAACTGAAGCTTATGTAAATAGGTTCGATGTTAACTGTAGAGAACGCTACAGCAACTCCAAACCAAAGTTATTAGCCAACATCATTAGAGATGAGCTACTTGATTCTCCACAAGAATTATGAATCCATTCTCTGATGAAGAACTGGAGTTGATTAAAGAGGCTCTAGGGGCTGTTCGACTCCCTCCAAGAGAGGGAAAGGTTACTGAGGCTCAACTAATGAAAAAGATTAATGATCTTCAAAAGAAACCGGGAAAACACCCCTTTGAAGAGCCAAGACTCATGCCTTGGATGAAGAAATCTATGTCCTAATTCCTTTCTGCACACACTCATCAAATCAAAATCATGTCTAAAGACAAATCAAAAGAGCTTCCGATGGTTCAAATAGCATCTGACTATATTGAAACCAGTACTAATAAAAGATTAGGAGACTTCCGACTTCTTGACAGTGAAAGTAAAAGCGTTACTCCAGAACTAGTTAATATGTTCAACAGTATAGGAGTACAGAAAAGACAAGAAGAAAGGATACGCAAAGAAGAAAAGGAGATGTTTAGTTATCTAAAGGGATGGCAAAGCCCATATGGGTATGCTTCTTGGCCTTGGGTTTTCCATTGGATGTGGAGACTAAGCAGGGAGGGATTCTCACAAACATCACATGACACAGTAGTTGAAAGAATAGATTCGGGTAAAAGAGAGAGTTGTTTAGAAGAATCTTATTTAATTGGGGTCGAAACGATGACCAATAAATCGGAACCTATCTATCTAACTAAAGAAATCCTAAATGATTTTTATAGGACTGATCTGCCAAGCTTTGACGCAGTACAAAACGAAATTTTACCTAGTTTTATATTGATGCTTCCAAAAAATGAAATTAGCATCGTAGATTACAACGCTGATCACGAACAATCAATTATTAGAAATACAAGAGCAATATTAGTAGTAACAAATAATTCTTATAGAAAGATGTTAAGAAGATACTACAACGTATCTCTAGAATTATATTCAGAAGAACAAAGAAGTATTTATGAAGGTAGGAAAGCATATAAAGGTGAATTTCTCATAGAAAGTATGCAAAAAAAATTTAATGACAGATTAGATCCTATTAATTATATAGATGATAAAAAAGATGGCTACATGTTTGAATCTGGTTTTAAAATGCTTGCTTTAGATGATAAATGTGGTGCGGTCTTTGCTGACTACACTTGGAAAGATGGAACAAAGAACTTCAAGATATTTGAGGATGAGGACACTAAAAAAAATCAAGAAAAATACAAGAACAATGTAAACCACATCCAAACTACTGGATCATTAGAAGATTCATATGCAGGTCTAATAAATATAGTTGCGAACACGATATTAACTATGAGTCACCACACTGAATATGTATCAGTTAAGTCTCCAATGCGTCCAAGAGCTGTTGGCTTTAATCAAGTAGGGCAAGAGATACCTCCTCGACCTACAACGTGGATAGGAGAAGGTTATACCAATGAAAAAACTAAATATGAATACCCTGATGACCATGTAGCAACTAAAGGAACATCGCCTAGACCACACTGGAGAAGAGGCCATCAACGCTGGGTCTGCCAAGGTCCTGGCAGAAAACAACGAGTCCTTAAATGGATCAAACCTGTCTACGTAAATGGAGCTAAGGTTACAAAACCATGAACACAAAACTACTAAACGTAATGAGAGAGGAAGCCGAGGCTTGTCTACTCAGAGGCGATACAGAGAATGCCAACGCTCTGTTTAAACAATGTATAGACATGGCTCTTCCTTACATTGAAGACCAAGTCAAAGAGTCTCCAGACTATAAGTACATCTTAATGGCGGAGGCTGAAGCTGATACTCCTATGGGAGAGACAGCTCGAATGATTCTTACTTACCTAATCGCAAAAGGTCTAATCAAATGACACATGCACTACACATCACAGAGATCAAAGCAAAAATTGCAAAGATCCTACGCCTCCAGCAAAGCAGTAATCCTAATGAAGCTGCCAATGCAGCAGCTCTAGTAGAAAGATTATGTATCGAGCATGAGCTATCACCTAGCGAAGTCAGTAGTGATTACGATCCAGAAAAAGATGAAGTAATTGAATTTGGTTATGGAAAACTCTTCCGTAAACAAGACACTGCTTTCAACTTATTGATAAAAGGAATAGTCACCTATTTCAATGGTCGGACAATTATTACTTGTGTAGGAGCTCCACTAGCTAACACAAATGTTAGAAGACAACTTCAGGTTATCGCCACCAAAGCCAATAAGATACAGATCGAATTATATGCAGATTGGTTGATAAATGAGATGGAAAGACAAGCTGATAAAGCTAAGGAAGAAAATCCAGGATCTCCTAAACAATTCAGAGGAAACTTTCGGAAAGGCTTTGCTAATAAAATAGTTAACCGACTCATATCAATGAGGAAAGAACAGGAGAGAAAAGGTCAACCTGATCTTCAAATGGCAGCATTGGCTGTTGTGAATCGCAATAGTCTTGCCCGTAACGCTGTAAATAGGGTATTAAATGAGAAGTACCCGCACCGTAGAAGAGGCAGCGTCATTACTAAGGGCTACGGATTCTCAAATGGATCTGAAGCTGCTCAAAAAATGGGGCTAAACAAACAGACCACAGGTTCTAGAACCTCCCCAACTCTTGCCTTACGGGGCTCCTAAACACTTTGCATCAAAATCGTGACTATTTCATCCAACAAAAAAACTAGACCAGCAGGAATGCCTACTGTTGGCTATCAAACAGAAGTAACAGGAGACAAGCCTAGGTCAAAATCTAAAAGAAGATTACCTGAACTAGCAAGTATCAACGCTGTTGCTCAAAGATGCTGGTTCTCTTATCTAAAAGATAAGGAACATAAAGCAACAACTGCTAAAGACTATGCAGAAGATAAGGCAAGGCTTATCAATTACCTAATTGAAACGAAAGAGGAAAGAATCTATGTAGGAGATACAGATGATTTCTTCTTCAAAAAAGAAGGTAAAGCAAGGTATACCTATACAGACGAAACTCAAGCTATGAGAGCAGCATTAGAAAAAAGAGAAGAGTATGAAAGAGATACAGGACTAGCTAGAAAAGAATTTGGAACACCGTTTGTTTATCCACAAAAAGCTTAATTATGAAACTTCGTACACCTATCACTGAAACAATGCTCACTAAATCTGAATGGGTTGACCTTCAACCTGAACCAAAGAAAATTCTAGACGAGAGAAGTAAACTCTTTGAAGAAAAAAGAGTAATTAAGTATCAACAAGATAAACATATAAGCGAAGCAAATGAATGGACTGACATTGCAAACATCTTGGAGTCTAAATCTAATCAAATTGCTTGGGATGAAACAATCTCAGAAGCTACTGATCAGATAGAACAAACAACAGGTAAACCTTATGACTATTGGTATGAAAGCTATCAATGGAAAGCCGATAAGCTCAAAGAACTAGCACTTACAGAGTGCTGTAAAGCTGTTGACTGTAAAAAAGAACTAGAGACTAAACAACAAGCCATAGACAGAAATTGGGAAGCTTACGAAAAAGCAAAAGAAAGAGCTGAAGAAAAGTATGACAAGCTCCAGCGAGAAAAGAAGGCGTATGACAAGCTCCATCAAGAAAAGAAGGAGGAAGACTAATGACTAAAAAAGAGCTAACTGCACTAAAAGATCCAGCTAACAAAGATTTTCTATCCCTTCTGGATAAGGACAAGGCCGAATTAATTGGCAGCATCGGTGTTGATGATGGACAAATTGAAATAGGTGCTTGTGGAAATGTTCAAGTTAAAGCTAACACTGCTCTTGGTGATGGTATTTACAACGTCTGGAAAGGTAAAAAATATGTCGTCATTGAGATTGACATGTTGAATCAAATGAATTTAGACAGAGAACTTAAACCATTTGAGGGAAAAGTCACGGAAAAATTATGGTCTTCCAAGAAGAAAAAATACAACGCAGCAGAAGAAAAAGCACGTCAGCAAAAGATACAAGACGATTTTGAAGAAGGTATCACACAGGAGGGAGATTAATGAAACTTGATTGCGACCTATCTCCAGAGGAGTGGAGGCTCCTTAACTTCTATCTAGAACCACATGAAAAACATTGTGGTGACATAGCTGGACCAGTACAGCCTTGCAGAGTTTTCTCAAAATTCTGTGGGGCTATCCGTGAACAATTTCCACATAAGGAGGAACACCATGACCATCCGTAAATTCCAGGTAAACCGAGAAAAACTCAATGAAATTGAGAATAAAGTTAAAAAAAGAAGAGAAATTGAAAAATTAAACAGAATGTGGGGTGCCAAACATGACTCTTGGCTGTTTAATGAATACGAATACACCAAAAAAGATCTAGAGGAGATGGATGACCTACGTACAAACTGAGTCAGACAAAAAGGATGAGCAGCTACTACGAAAAATAGTAGATGGCAGAACTCATGGCCTTGAAGCTGTAAAGGTGCTGAATTCAGTATTCACAAACCTAGTCCTCTGGTCTAGAGAAGATTTAGAGACTCAATTAACTCATGTCTATAAATTCAATCCACTTGAAATAGACAACCTGCTCGCTTTGCATCCATCACTTGTGACACTTCCAGAAAATATTTTTCCACTGGATCTAGAAAACCTCCCAGAGGAAAAACAAGCCGATCGTTACGGAAAAATTATGGTCTTCCAAAAAGACAATGGTTGGATCTTAATCGAACCATCAGAGGTAGAGGATTTTACCAATTTGTATCAATGTACTCATTGGACATACACTCCTGATCTGCCTCCACAGCCTTAATACATTATCTAAACACACTATAGGAGACTCTTATGGAATCAAGTAACGAATGGGTTTATGTACTATTAGATCCACAAAGAGAACCAATGGTTCTAAATGTATATGACAACGAAGAGGGAGCATGTGACGGAGCAAAGATCTCTCTTAAGCATGTACTAGCTACTGATCCTGATGATGGAGATGAAATTCGCATCATTAGAAAAAGACTTAAAACTGAATTTGCTGCGAAGAAAGATCTCTTAATTTTTCAAGAGGCTTTTAAAACAGAAGATAACCCTGTAACAGATCCTATTCCTCCAGCAGATGACGAGGAGGTAGTGGCATGACCAAATCCAGTAACGAAGAAATGGCTATCAGAAATGAAAGAGCTGCCGAACTTCTCGAAGATCCATTAGCTACTCAAGCTGATGTTGTAAAAAAGTTAGCTACTGAATTTGGTGTTACTTCTCAACAAGCTAGAACTTATGTCAGAGAGGGTAGAAAACTACTTAGTAATGCCTTTGATGTAGAAGGTGTTCGGTATAGGTATGACCGTATCATGAACCTATTAGAAGTAGTCAACAAGGCAGCGTTAGATGCAAACAACGTCAACGCAGCTGTAGGTGCTACTAAAGCAATGGTCAATCACTTCAAACGAGTAGTTGAAATTGATGAACCAGCAGCCTGGGATAGAGGCATGGCTGTTGCTTATCATGACGACTCAACTGAATCTCCAACTGAATACTTTGATGACAATAATGAGCAAGAAGAAGATCAAGAGTCACCTACTCCAAAAAGACAACGGTTGAGTGATTTAGATTCTCTTGACTATGACATAAACGATGTTGACGAAATCCCTTTCTAACTATGACTAAAAAATTCTACGCTCTTATCGAAATTGTTGATGATGATGAAGCAACCAACATCAGCAAATATCAAATAGTAGTTAACAAAAAAGGGAAGAAACTTCCTTGTGGTTTCTGTAATAAAGAAGAAAAACTTCCTTACATGAAACTAGTAGAAAATGTTGATGATGACCAGCATGACAACTTACCTTACATAGCTTTTTAACAATGCCTAAATACACAGCCTACGCAGCAATTACTATCCCTTATCTAATTGATATAGATGCAGCGGATGTAGACGAAGCAGAAAAAATTGCAGAGAAAGAACCATTTTGGAAGTGGCAAATTAATCCAGAAGAAGCTATATATGAAGACGATTATCAAATTGAAATCGCATCCATCCAACCAAGGAGAGAACTTAAATGACTCAAATCTTTATCTGTGTACTCGCAATAGTAATCGTCTACACAATTCTAAGAAACATCCACGACAACTATTAATCTAGGGGCAGAGTTGAATGTCTGCATTGTTCTTCTTATCATCCTGCCCTAGAGAAAGAATGGTTACTGGTCGGGCTAACTGGTAACATCGACTCTTCAATCTCTAAGTAAATGGGTTCCCTCCGAGGAAATGCTGATGGTGCCGAGGGCGTTACCCAATCGTCCAACATGGGTCAGTATTTAAGGATGTACTCGTAAGTCCCCAAACTCTTCACACACTCTCTTTTTATCATGACTAACAAAGAACCATCACCTAAATACAAAATAGGTGACCGCATTAAAGAACGGAGAACTTCTAAATTAACTATCGATAGCGTTCGCTATAAGGGCGTAAATAGATATGGCAAACCAAGGAAAGGCGTCATTCAAAACTATGAGGTAAAGAGAAATAGCAAAGGGGCTAGACATTTTTATTATGAGATTTTATGGGATGAAATTAACAGTACTTGTATTCGTCCACAACATAGAATAATTTCAGAGAACGAGAATGAACTGTAATAAGTGTAAGAGTAAAAACACTAGAGTCACCTGTACTGAACATAAAGAAAGACAAACAGTTAGGTACTGTAGATGCTTAGATTGTAAACAAAAGTTTAAAACAATCGAAAGATATTCAAGAAAAAAGACACCAGGAAAAATACCTACTAGAGCAAAACTAAATCCTGAAAAGGTAAAGAGGATAAGAGAAAACGTAGAAGATTACTCAAAAGTAGATTGGGCAGTAGAATTTGGTGTTGAAATCAGCACAATCTATAATGTAAAAAGTTACAAATCGTGGAAACACGTTAAATAAGAAAAATGCCTTATGAACCAAGCACAAATGAATGTCGAGTTTTAATCGATTGTAAAATTCATATCGAGTCGATGTTGGTTGGTCTTGGAACATTAGACGAAACCGATAAGATCCAAAAGAAACTGATTTTCATTTATAAACAACTGGATGACATTCAAGAGGATCAGAAAAAGTAGAATAAGTACAAAGAATTAAAGAAAATGAATCCAGCTTTATTAGCAGGTATGGGAACAGCAATAGCAGATCCGAGGATAATGAACCCTCAAGGTATTATTCCTAGACATACAACAGCCCCTATAAGACAACCCTTACCTAATTGGATAGGTGGTCCTACAACAGGTCCAGGTTCTGGTGGAGAAATTAACCGAAATTTGGGACAAGCGGTACTACCTACCTTAATAGGTCAAATCGGTAATATCCCTGGAGTACCTGCTCCTGTAAGATTTGCAGGTGATGTTTTATCCCAACTTCTATCAATACGCCCAAGACCTACTACAGACTTCAGAACACCAATGCCTCCAGTAGTAGTTCATTAGGAGTAATGTCATTCATTAAATGAAAGTATATACTTTCATTATTGATATACCCCTGACATGCCACAAACAACTATTCGATATAGCATCGCTCCTAACGGAAACGTTCAGGAAATTGTTGAAGGTGTGAAAGGGCATTCATGCGACACCATTACAGCTCCTATTGAAAAAGCTTTAGGTGATGTTCTTACTCATACTCATACACCAGATTTCTACTCAAAACTTCCTACTGCTCAAGAAGAGTACATTGAGTACCTAGAAGGTCATGACTGGATTTGAAATAATTATCATTCCATTAATATTTCTCGAAGAATTTACTAAAAGAATTTTGATTGGTATATATAAGGTATGGCAAAAATTTGACTATTGGAACTTCAATCGCAAATTACCTAAAGCATGACTATTAAAACTAAAGACTACATGGTAGATGGATGGGACAGATCTCCTCATCTAACTGTTCATCCTTATAAACGTGGATCACGTCACAACAAAATAGGTATGTGGATAATGTGGTCTTACTGTATTTTAATTATTGGAATGGTCATTCGTTTAATTTTAGTCCTTACTTAAAAAATTGACTCTAAAAGATTATATAGATAGACCAAGAAAAGAATGGACCGATAAAGACTGGCTTCAAGAAGCTCACATCATGGTACATTCTCCATGGATTGATGAAGAGGAAAGAGAGTACTGGAGAGATAAAATTACAGAATTAACTAATAAGGTTTACCGAACTAAGTAATAAATACCGAATGTAATCTTTCGGTTTGCCTACTACTCAATAGAAGAAATTAGAGGGATAGTAGTTATATAACTCGCCATAGAAAAATGTATGATCCTTTCTTTCACTCTTTCTTCTCTCCTATGCGTACTGTATACATAGTCTCTGATAGACAATTAGATGAAATAAGAAAAAAGCAAAGCCAAGAAGCCTTAAGTGATATAGAAGAGTCACGTAAAAGTTTAGAAAAAAACTATCGTTTACAGCTTAAAGCACTGGATGAAAGAGAAACTGAGATTAAAAAAGAACTTAAATCTCTAACTGCTGCAAAATAAAATTAGCCTCCCATAGAGTACCGACATAAATGTTGGTACTCTTTATGCCTACTCCTATATTTGAATTAGTAGTTTTACTCTTGTCACTTTTCTGGCTTTGGATATTCTTATGGAAGATAAGCGACGATGATGATTAGTAACGCTATCGTTAAGCAAAGAATTTCACCTCAAGCCTTCTTAAAGAAAATGGTAGATCAAAAAAAGACTCCCCCAGCTCCACCAAAAAAAATCGAACTCCTGACATTTGAAGACTACAAAAGAGACATCAGAAATAGATGGATGCTCTTTCAAAGGGAGGTACATGAACTAATTGTAGATATAAAAAAATTAATTGATTTCTTATCACCTATCGTGAAAGAAAACTTCAATAAAATTAAAAATTTATTTACAAAAGAAAAGAAAAGCTAAACTTGCAGTGAATCTCCATACTTATGCTATTAGAACAATGAAGAAAAAAGAATCCTTAGAAGCTCACCACAAAGGAGTTGTCAAGAAAATAACAGAAATGTTAACTTCTATTGATGATTTAAGGGAAGATCCCCTCTTTATTGATAACATACACGGTGAACAGGAATTAAGTCTGGATCAGACTATTGAACTACTCAATGGGATAAGATCTCAGTTTGAACCAGCACCAAATGTACCAGCTACTTCAGCTGCTTTTGAAATGGCTTCATACGACGCTTCCTGATCATGTTCACTTGCACTACTAATCATGCCAAGAGAAGACTTCATGTATACCGATTCAGATCTCTATAAAGAAATGCTGGATCACGAAGTAAAAAGTTCCATTGCCAAAGGGGATAACTTTCTTGCATCAGCTATAGGAGCAAGAGCTTTTGATCATAACGATGAAGACAATTTCTTAATCGATTTTTAAAATGACTAGCTACAAAATAACAATGAGGCGAATGCCTTGGACTTTTTTCATCAATAAAGAAGTTCTTGATAAAAATGGAATGCTACCTGGGGAAACTTTAGAGGAGTCAGGAATGACACTCCAAGAATTAAAGGATTCAGGCTTAACAGTCGAATATTTAGCAAAACCTAAGAATCCAGAAATTTATGGTCAAATAATGCTCAGTTGGCAAAAAGATAAAGAAGAACCACAACATTTCCAATTTCCAGAAATAGAGTTAAAAGATGACTTGGGAGATGAATGGTTTGATAAATTTTATAAAACTATTCCTAAAGAAGTAATGAATTATGTCAGGAAAAAATATAAAGAATCATCTATACCTGAAATATAAAGATTTCTAATAGCCAAAACCCATTGCCATTGCTAGGCTAGGTTTCCTTGACCTAGTTATAGCAATGGTTTTTTACTGGACAATGCCTTGTACGGTACAGGTTTATTCCCCTCATAATTAAATACGCGATAGAAAAAATAACTGCTATGGAAAAAGCAACTCCAACAAAACGCCTAGCTTGGGCAGTCCTTACAAAAGGATCTCCTACAAGTTCTAGTGAAGTTATAAAAGTGACTGGTCACGAAGAGGCAGATCGTACTGTTCAAGAATCTCCAAACAAGTACTACAAGTCTGGTCCATTCCTAATAGCCTGACTTTAATCACTTGAAAAGGTAAAAATACCTGCTAATTTTCATAAGGACATCCTTAAAAAATGAATTTTCCAGTAACCGGATACGTAGTTTTCGTACATAACATGGATATAGGAGCGCATGCACCTCAGTTCTCTTCCATGGACGAGGCAGAGGAATTCGCTAATGGTTTAAGAGCTACAACTGATCTAACAGTGAGTGAACCTATCCCAGTAATTGCTACAGAAACAAAAAAATCTAACCTTATGGAAGTTAAATATGGGCTTTAATAAATAACGTGCTATCTTGAGGAATAGCATAAACTCGTAAGAATGGCTGTTGTTGTAAGTGTCTCAGTTCCTGAAAATCTCCATGAAAGATGGAAACAATCTAAGTTAGATATAAGTCCTTCCGCACTTTTTCAAACAGCCCTAGAAACGCAACTAAACGAAACAAATGCAGCCTTGTCTTATTGGAGTGCAAGAGCCCTAGCAGCAGAAAAGAAATTAAAAATGATAGATAACTTGCTTAAAGCAAAAGATAAGGATGTTAAAAAATTCCTCATGTTTGAAAAAGAAAGAGAAAGTATTTACTAATTAATTCAATGCTCTATAGAGTTAGAATAAAGTATTCAAGTAAATAAATGGCATGGGACA
>CEPE01004449.1_pt1 | contig 11142 bp, 24 predicted proteins | sample 530531 | NCBI WGS metagenome assembly CEPE01 (sample SAMEA2620273, study PRJEB7988) | marine metagenome | biome: marine biome (ENVO:00000447); feature: deep chlorophyll maximum layer (ENVO:xxxxxxxx); material: "saline water (ENVO:00002010), including plankton (ENVO:xxxxxxxx)" | depth 80 m
GCTATTAAATTCTGCTGGCTTTAATGCTGGCCTGCTTGATGGAATCCTTGGGCCAATGACGCTTGGTGCATCTGCAACTTATTTGTTTGAAGAGCATGCTGATGTCGGGTGTGCCGAACGAGCGCTATCCAAACTAACACCAGTGCAAACAAGTGAGTACCTGGACGGCATTGATATTAGCGGTCATAACGGAAAGGTTGATTGGGAAGCCGTGGCCGATGCCGGATGTAAGTATGCGTGGGTAAAAGCTACCGAGGGTACCACCCATAAGCAGAAAAGCATGCAGCGAAACCTTGATGGCGCTCGGGCCTGGGGCATACCAGTCGGTGCATACCACTATGGAAGGCCCAATACGTACCAGTCACTAAGGCTAGAAGATGCCAGACGTGAAGCAGAAAATTTTCTAAAGCACTACGGCACACCGCAGCCAGATGACATCGCCCCTGTGCTAGATGTAGAAAGCGGCTACATAAAAACAGATCACAACTACAATGTTGACTGGACTCATGAGTGGTGCAGGGTTGTCGAAGACGGTATTGGCTGCAAGCCTGTGATTTACACGGCACGCTGGGCAGTTCAAAGTAGACTAATAAAGGCAGACTCACTAGACTCGCTGTCACAGTATAAGCTCTGGTGGGCAGAGTATCGCCCCGAGAGTGTAAAGGCACCCACAAAAACAATGACACCATGGACAGACTGGACATGTTGGCAGTGGACAGGCCATGGTAGTATTGATGGAGTAAATGGCCGAGTCGATAGGAATCGTATGAAGCCAGGTGAGTTAGCTAAGTTGAAGGTGTACGCATGACGCAAGTGTTGAAATATTGGCCAGTTGTTTTAGGCGCTGTTGGCGCGTTAGCCTGGTTGATTACCGGGTCTGTTGAGCTAGGTGAAATGAAGTCTGAGGTTAAGCACCAAACTGAGTCTGCTGCAGCAGAGCGCCTTGCCCTGGAGAAAGAGGATGCCCGAATCCATAAGCGCATTGACTCTACAGACGAAAAGGTTAGCCGCATAAAGAAGAAGGCTGACACCACCAGCGAGACTGTTATTAGAATAGAGACTAATCAGACTACTATCATCAGGAATCAAAACAGAATCCTTCAGAAACTGGAGAAGTAGCATGGCAGATAAAGAAACAAAGTCACTCACCAAGAGCCTAACAGTACAGTCGTCGGTTGCGCTTGGTGTCCTAATAATACTAAAGGCTGTACTCCCGGTGTACACAGGCTATGAGATTCCTGATGAACTGTTTGAAAGTCTATGCGGATTGCTTGGCATTTCTCTTACAGTCGGCCTACGACGAGCTTTGCCTGTTGTTATCTTGTGCATGCTGCCGCTTAGTTCAATTAACTGTGGGCCTGTTCTGTGTGACAACGCACGAGTAGCTATTAGCAAGCACCCGAGTCTAGCTTCACCTGCTGGCGTAGTAAAAGTTACATGCGACGGCGACCTAAAGGCTGAGATAAAAGCTAAGAACGTTCCAAAGGTCAAGTGCGAGGGTGCCGATAGCAATGCCGAGTGATACATCTAAACAGATAGTGGGTCTATTGATCGACTCACTACAGAACGAGGCAAAGAAACACCTGCCAAGTTACGTTCAAGATAGCTGGGTAGCTGCACTGTCTGAGTTAATTGAAAAAGGTTTATACCATGCTTGGATTGCAATAATCGAGGGGCATGTAGTTCATATAGAAGCTAACAAGGTAGAGATAGTAGACGAGAGAGGGGAATAGCATGCCTAAAGTAGATGGAAAAAGTTACCCGTACACCAAGGAAGGCTACGAGGCAGCGGCTAAAGCTAAGAAGAAAAAAGGTAAGAAAGATAACCCGCGTAAGAAAGCGGCAGCTAATATTGCTGTTATTTTACTTGGTCGTAAAAAGGACTAACCGACTTCACTGGTTTGACTCGCTCTCCCCCAGGGCCAAGCGGTAGGTTCATTATACCTCTAACCCTACGGTTGCCTAACCGTCCCTGGGTCTTCTTCATATCAGGTACAACAAGCTCGATAGCCCGGTAGAGGGTTGTCATTCTAACCGGATAGTTGATACCAGTCTGCCTGCACCAGAACCTGTACACTTCCATCAGGTGCTCACCAGACACAAAGCCTGTTGCCGCATCAGTAAACGGGCCTGCTCTCTTGTGGCCAACATCCTCAATCCAGTCCTTCATTACTGCGTTCAGCCCGAACTCAGCTATCATCTCAGCGAATGCAATCTGTGAAGGCTTGCTGGCATCCAGCAGTGTTAGTCTTGCTGTGTTCTGCACTGGCACAGCTAGGTCGGCAGCTATCTTTCTCTTCAGTAAGGCATCTAAGAAATGCACCGCACCCGGCCACCCGTAATCTCGCTCTCTCACTAAGTCCACAATCCTGCTTGGGTCCAGCTTCTTGTTCTGGCTAAACACTGAGTACCTTCTGTCCCCTGGTTCCAGTCTAATCGGGGTGTCATCATTACTCATGAACACCATGTTGAACCAGATTGGCATCTCTTCAGCAGTCCTTCTCATTCTCCTTACCTGTATACTAGGCTCTGTGATCCAAGCCTTCAGCTTATTCAGCGTCTTAGAATCCCTGTACCCAGAGCACGCAACCTCATTGGCTATAAGCATTAGCACTGTTGTCATTGACTTGTGATCAAACGAATCATCCATCTGGGTTTGCAATATCTCGGTCTGCCTGCTACCATATATAGCTCGCATCATTCCATCAGGCCCCCAAAACATTCCTTTACCAGACCCCTGTTCCCCATAAAATATAAGGGCGGACTTGTTTCTGTGAGCACCTTTACCCGTATAAAGGGACTGCAATGGTTTAGCTATCCAGTCCATGCAGTACTCGAATGAATCGCTATCCTCACCGCACAACCAATACAGCAAGTCAGTATATAACTGACAGTCTCCTGGGACTGGCTTCAGGGGCAAACCTCTAAACTGATTCAACCATATGTTGTTCTTTCGTATAACCACTGGCTCTGTTGACGATGGGTCAAACGCTATATCCCTAGCTGGCGGTAGGTTTGTTGCCATAGATTTAGCCTCATCGTAGTCGTAACCAGATGCGCGCAACCTTGCTGTCAGAGAGTTTCTCCCCGTCCCCGTATACCACACGTCGCCAGACAGATAGGCGAACTGCCCACTGTCTAACTGATAGAACCTGAAGTGAGCACTTCTCGATGCAGCGAGCAGCGACAATACTTCTTCTACCCCAAACTTATTCATAGTATCAGTCAGGTCGTACCCATCAGGAAGGAAGACTCGCTGTGCATTAGGGAATGCTGCCGCTGACTTCTGCCAGTACTTGTCCCCTGCTGCGTCTGCATCCATGACAATAACAACTGCCGTTGGAGGCTCCGCTATCAGGCTCGCTGTCTCGTCCCACCACTTAGGTGTAGCTGCCGATCCACCCGGCGCTCCCAATATACCGCCCTCTATCTTGTTGTTCTCCCTGAGCGACATGAGCAACAGCGTATCTATCTCTCCCTCTGCTATGTAAAGCGTGGAACCCGCAGCATACTTAGCTGCTGCTGGGGGCGAATCGCCAAACCATACTGGGGTTCCACTGGCTAGACCAACTGCCTCATTGGATATACGAAGCGACTTTATACTGGTAGTACCATGCCCGGTAAACCTACGAACACCACTAACCACAGACCCATTTTTATCCCGCAACGGAACCAGCAATAGGTGGTTAGAGTATTTCGTCCAGTAATCAGCCTTGTGGCCGCTAGTCCAACCAACAAACTGTAACGCCTCTTCAGCGCAATCATCGTTATGCCATCTGCGCTTGAAGTAATTGAATGCATTCCTGCTATGCACTGTAGCTGCCTGCGCTTTTACCCATGACTCATTCATATCTATAGGTTCAACAGGCTTTCTATCTTTCTCCTTCCTCTCTACCTGCCTCGGCGGTACGTACCTCTCCCTGCCAGCTAGCACCTCATTGGTAACACCAAGCTCCTCGGCCAACTTCCTAGCTCCCCAGTTCTGGTTACAGTTTCTGCACGTTAGTGTGCCCCTGTCCTCGTGGGTTGGCGGGTAAATCATAGCTGGGCCATGGTGTCTACCTTGATTCTTATGTTCTATCACCGGGCATGGTAAGTTTCTGATAGGCTCGGTGCCTGTTATTCTGTCAATCGCTGTGTAACCAGCGGCAATCAGCACTTGTCGTATATCCATTTTGCAATTCTACCAACTGTTATGTTATGTGAAAATAGCGGTAGCAATGAGACTTCTGTCAGTCTCACTAACGATCCTACCGCTAACCGTCGTACCCCTGAAGCGCGGTTGTCTGAGTGAAGCCTTTGCTTACGGGTCTGTAGATTCAGCGTCTACGAAGTTAGCACGAGTAACTCACGGGGAGATGGCTTCTTCCGTATCTATTTACCTAGTTATCTTTAGCCGCCCTTGATAGCCATGACTTGGCTAAGGCATCAGCCTGCTCTGGTGTTTTGGAGTACACCTTGACTGGAGGATCGACGTGCCTCCCCTTTTCTGCACGCCTTCTAACTGTCATTGCATCCCTAAAAGCAGTGGAACATGTATCGCATGAATCTTGCCAGTCAACTGGCTCACTATCCGTGCCTTCGTTCCATACCTTTATCTTACGCCAACCGTCAGCCGTTCTATCCTCCTTAGTATATGCAACTCTCCCACACACATCGCATGAGTGCTTAGTCTGTCTGACTTGTGCCACTAGCTGTCTTCCTCGAACGGACCAAACGTTTCAACTGTTTGCCCGACTGCCATAGCTATTGCCGTTAGCGTTTCGCATATGTCGCCAGACCCATCCACTTCCTCGTCGTCCTCGTCATCTCTTTCGTATTGCATGGCCGTAAGGAACAGTACCCTGCTAAACCTATCGGCGAACTGAAGCATGGTTACTCCCTCTTTGCCGTTTGTCATATCCTGCCATTCCATTTCACTTAAACTACTCACTTCTTTCTCTCCATTCTTTTATTAGTTCCCAAAAATCTTTGTATCCCATGGTGACTAAAGGCTCTTGCCTGTCACCCTTGCAAATACATATAGGTATGAACCCCTCCTTAGCATCACGCTTGGCTTGCTCATACGCTCTGTTTATTAGACCTCCTAACTTCTTATAGTGCTTGCACTCGATAGCAAATGGCTCCACTACCACATCAGAGCCTTCAGACTGACCGCCTCTGAACTGGATAGTTCTTTGGACCTTCTCACCCAGAGCCACTGTAGCGTCCGCTGCCACTTGTCGCTCAAAGCGATGCCCCTTATCTCGCTGTGACTTACTCATCTAAACTATCCTGAGCCTCCCTAATGTATTTTCGGAATGCTTTTTCCTCGCTGTAATACAGTGGTCGCTCGCACCTCCCATCTTTAGCCCAGCAAAGGCGTGAACCAAGCCCCAGTCCAAGCTCCGCAAGCATTTCTTTAACTTCCTTTAAGGACTTCATTCCAAAGTTTTTTACTTTTAGTAACTCGGCTTCTGTTCTGGTGCATAGGTCTAGCACTGTTTCAATCTTCGCGTTATCCAGTCCGCTATTAAACCTAACTGTTCCCCTGATTACAGACAGGGGCTGAAACAATAACTTCCAATGCTCATCTATTAAGATCATGGGGGATCCAACAAATGAGTTTAGCTGCAATGCAAGCCCAGTCTCTTTATTTGCCAACACCTGCAGCTTACTCGTGTTTATAAATGTCATCGGGTCAACCGCTAGGGTGTGCAAGCTGTTAGTCAGCACTGCATCTCGAACTTTAGCAATAACCGCTTCCTCAAGCTGACGAACCCTTTCATGACTTACACGAGTTTTATTTGCTATTGACCTAAGCGTCCTCCTCTTACGCCCTCCCTTCAATAGCCTGTCAAAAAGAATTATCTTCTCAACCTCTGTTAGCCATGACCCCTGCGGAAGCCGGGTCTTAGTCTCTTTTTTGTAGCCAATATCTGCATTAGCGCAGTCGTAGATAACTACCTTACCGCCGTTATCGAGCTTTAGAGTATATTCCATAGCCTTCTCCTTACAGGACCACAGGCGGTGCCTCCGGTACCTCTGGTGGTAGTGGGTACTTAGAATGGTATGTCATCATCCTCGTAAGTATTCGTAACATTACTCGTTGCATCCTCCATATCTACTAGCCTGTTAATGTATACGTCCGTAAAGCTACCGTTGTCAGTGGTCTTGGTCTTGATTGTTATAGCCAACGTCAAGTCCTCTAACTTGGTCGTATCTAAATCACTAAGCTGTTCGGGAAGAGCAACCTTGCAGGTGTGTAAGTCTTTTGCAAGGAACTCCATATTACTTTTCTCTACCAGCATGTTCCTTTTGAACACTCGTCTGCTTGCATGCGGTCCTTCCTGTATATCCAACATCCACAACAGGCATGGCTTGCCTGACTTGTTTGTAGTTGTGAATAAAACAGATGAACTGCAAGCCACGTACCTCCCATCAGGCACAGGTGGCATATCTTTTTTCATCGGCTTTCTCTCTGGCTTGGCCTTATCCGCACTAGACCATGCGCTATTTACCTTGGCCCAATCCATTTCATTATGCTTACTTTCCATCATTGTTCACCTCTTCCAGTGCATCTATCACTGCTGTTTCAAATTCTTTGTACTCTAAATTTACAACGTCCGGCAGGTTGGGTATCCTGCCACCTGTCATGTAGTTTGGATGCGGACCTAACCTAAGCACCCTTTTGACATCACCACTGCTGTCCTTATATATGTCTGCAAAGCAGATAACATCTGCCATACTCATAAGCACTTGCCTTGGTGACTGAGATATACTCGGTGCCCATACTAGCGACCCATCATCCTGCGTTTCGGTAACATGAGATATTAACACAAGCCCCATGCTATGGCCACGTTTCGTAGTTAGGTTAGCTACCTTTGTAAGCACTCTCTGTAACTCATCCTTTGCCATCCTGTATCCCTTGCTAAAGCTCTTGAAGTCTGAGATGTGAGACACTCCCTCCTTCCTACAGATGTGATCGCACAGATGATTCCAAAGCAGGTCAACTGTATCTACGATAAGCGTTTTAAACTCATGGTCTGACTGCAATAGCTCGACACATAGAGTCTTGAAGTCTCGCCAATCTCCAACCTGCACTTGATGCACGTTTAGATATTTGAGTCCCGGCTCAGTAGCTGCAAAGATTGCTCCCGGAAACTTACTCGCAAGTGTTGACTTACCCACTTTCGGTTTGCCGTACAGTAGTATTATCTGATTACCTAGATTGGTTGCCGGTCTTGTCTTTTCCTTTGGTAGTAATGCTGTCATTCTCTCCTCCTATGTTTTCCTCGAACTCAGCAAATTTTTTTTCTCTTTTCCTGTAAAAGTTACGTAGGACAATCGCGCTATCGCCTGACCTACAGTAATCATTGAACTCGCATGGCCTGTTGTACGCATGGCAAGCTGATAAAGACATTGGCCATGCATCATTACTGCGACACATTTCTATTATGTCGATAGCGTTATGCAGGTCAGAAACAAATGCATCTAACTGACTGTCTGTGAACACAACCTCAACCCTCCTCATGGCTTGCATTCCATTCTCCCTGTACCAGTCATGCATTCTATTCAAGTAGTCAATGTCACTCTCATCTCTTTCCCTCTGGCCTTTGTACAACTCGCCGTTCTTTGTATACCTACGCTTGTCGCTTGCCGTAGCCTTTTTACGCTTGCACGTGGGCTTCTGTATAAAGTCATACAAGACACCGACTACACTGCTGTACCTATCAAGGTGCGCTGGTATCAACGTGTCCCCCAGTAATCTCTTTATCGCGTAGGTATATAACAGCGCCTGCCTTTGGTAGCCCATCCTGTTAATGTAAGCATCGTCTAACGCAGAAGCTGTCTTAGTCTCTAGTATCCACCACCTGCCATCATGTAAGACTATCCCGTCGCATATACCCGCAAGCGTTACGCCTTTCTCTGTCTGGCAGATGAACTCTTTCTCGATAGCGTGGTACTCTATAGTGCTGTACCCTGACTTCCATCTCCTATCGTAAGCCATTATCATGGCGTAAGCCTTCATCCTGATGTCCTCATCCGATAGCTCGGCATCTCGTATAACTTTCTTGGCTTGCGCGAGCTGCCTACCTGACTTCAGCCACTCCTCTTTAGCTTTATGAAACAAAGAACCCAATGCAAAATATGGTGGTCTATCTACTGACTCCAACTGCCTATTGACTCGCAGATTGTATAGCCTAGGGCACGCTTGGAACGCTCCTATGCTTGATGTCGTATAGATATTAGTCATCAAATAACTCCTTCACTTCTATTTGATATAGGTCAGCCAGCCAAACCCCTAAGTCCACCCGAGGTTGACGCGAGCCTCGCTCGAAGTGAACTAGGGTAGAGCATGACAATGAGAAACCAGCATCTTGCGCTCGCGCACAGACCTGCTCCCTCGATAGGCCAATGCCTTCTCGCGCTACTGCTAATCTTGTTGTCTGCTCTAGTTGGCGTGGCATAACTACTCCTTATCCAAGTCCTGTACTATTCTCTTAATCACGGTAATGAACGACGGATCTTCCATCAGTAGCGTAAGCAAAACCTTAACTGCTACATCTGGAGTGCGCTCCCCTCGCTCCCATTTAGATACGGTGCCCGGACTGTAACCTATAGATGCAGCCATCTCATGCTGCGTTACCGTCCTACCTCCCTCGCTGGATAGCTGGTGCCGCACTCGCACTAACTTTTTAGACCATGAATTAACCATAAATTTCTCCTGTAAAGTATCATAAAAACCATGTTTTGTCAAGTATAAATAAGTGACAATCAATTATTTGTTATCTCACTAATTAGTTCTGGGATTACTATCGTAAGCACGCTCCAGAACATGATGTCTGTCAGCCAATTACCGGTCCACATCAGTAAGCCTCCGGTTCTATTGGCTCATCAACATCAGATTGGTCGTAACCCCTCAGTATCTCCGGTCTAAACTGAGAAAGTTTTTCATCCTCGCACTCACCACATACTCTCGTTAGCGGTATGCCTTGAGCATCGTACTTCCACCAGCTCACTTCACCAGAACCACAGTTGCATTTTCTCATGTCAACCTCATGTCGTTTAATAAGTCAGCTATAATGTCCGCCACCTCTTTAAAATCACACTCGCATACAAAAATAGACGGGCTTTCAACCTCCCCATTCTCATAAGATGTGTGACTTATAGCGCGTACTATGTAATGCGTTTCATCGTCGCTTTGCTCAGAGATAAAGCTATCTACAAGGCGATGAAATGGATAAGAACCTCTACCTCTCATTACTTTACCTCCGTCCACTCGCTATCGTTTTCCCATAGCTCGCCGTTTAGATACCAATCGAAGTTCGACTGATAGACATTCACTCCGCTAATACCGTTCAACCTTTCCTTTGTTGTCAGCGTTCGCCAACCTGCACTTCTGATATAAAGCCTGCCGTTCATTCGCTTTGCTATCCCGTTATTATGCAGCCACATACACCAACCGAAATCATCACCCCCTGACTCATAGTAACGACCAACCTCAGTGTTGCTTTTCTTGAAATCGTAACCATTATGGAATGCTCTACATGCATCTTCTGTTATCTTTCTAGCCATCATTCTTCTCCTCAAATACAAGCTGAACCATGTTGCTTGCGTCTATAATTTGTAATTCATCAAACGTGAATATGTAGCTCTGCTCAGCACATCTCACTGAACAGTAATACTCACACCTTTCAGTCATGCAGCACCTGTCATCCCGTCCAATCTGCGACTTGCAAAATGAACAGGAGACAGGGCTGCTAACCTCTACAGATTCATAGAGTTCTATCCTCATTTAGCCAGCTCTTCCTCACTAGAGTCTGACTCCACTGGCACACTGCTAGGCATTCCAGCATCAATCCAGTTCTGCATTTTATACGTGTAATGCGCCTGAACCTTGTAATCCAAAGCATCCCACGCAACCCATCTAAAATCCTTGCAATTTATAGAGATATAAAAGTCATCAGGGTTACTTATAATCCCTCTGGCCGTAACCTTTATGTATTCAAATACATCCTCTAAACTCTCAAAATAGATACCGACTCCGGTATTCGTAGCATGAACTTTATATACGTATTTTTTAGTACTCACTTCTCATAGCCTCCTTGGCTTCTTCATCTAATTGAGCGCATATGCACTCAGCATTCTTTTTATTGCTATTAATGTGCGCTGGGCATTCAGGCCAACACTCATCTGTTCCTTTCATTAAAATATATGGCTCCTCCCGCCATCTATCGTATGACACTTGTTACCTCCTATTTTTTAGTTCATTCAATTGACCTTTGTACTCCCTAGCTATGGTGTCCATTAGATTCTCATTGAGCCTATCGCCGGGACGCCTCACGGCTAACTCGCGCCATGCCTCGCTACCCAGTAAAAACTCTTTTACCGCCACGGAACACGCCAAACACTCGTAGACATCTTGATGCGTTAGCTCACAAGTACACCTAACGCAGTATTCAGCGCGCTCCCTTATCTGCATTTTTTCCCTCACGGTTCCAGTATCCTTTGTGCCTCATCCTCTATCCTTACAACGTTTACCGCTAACTCTATGCGGATATCATCGGTACCTCTCTGTCTGCGTTTGGTGTGGTAAGGCTCGCGCATATCAAGCAAGTCCCTGATAAGCTCGTAGTTTTTATTCAGCAATTCGCCCGTCACTAGGTACTTATGGCCGTCTATAAATGGTTTACTCATTGTTATTCAATCCTCCTCGTTCACATAGGTAATCAATCACTTCACTCTCACTATTCAGCACGCATAGAATTGGCGCGCTATCTCGCACTTCCTTGCTCCAATTGGGGTTATGCGGTCTCACTATCCAAGCCTGATTGACTCGCGACCATTCAGCATATGCCCCACCTGCTGCTATATACTTAGCCATTACAGAACCCTGCCTTTGGCTTGATGTGCTACCACTACCGCCGCAATCAAGTAGGCCGTTGTCGGCATTGCCACTAATACAAATAAAATTGTCTCCATTCTCAGAATCTCCCTAACTCACTAATCCAGTAGATGAATGAGTTCATCATAGTTAATAATTTCTTTCTTGGTTCTAACGCTATGAACTACACCGTTAGAATCTCTGTAAGTTTTCGGTGCGCTCGTGTCACCTTTTGACCAGTAACGACACTTATCTCTGGCTTGCTGGCTCAATAG
>CEPE01124608.1_pt1 | contig 11101 bp, 9 predicted proteins | sample 530531 | NCBI WGS metagenome assembly CEPE01 (sample SAMEA2620273, study PRJEB7988) | marine metagenome | biome: marine biome (ENVO:00000447); feature: deep chlorophyll maximum layer (ENVO:xxxxxxxx); material: "saline water (ENVO:00002010), including plankton (ENVO:xxxxxxxx)" | depth 80 m
TTCAACTATGAGATGGCGAATGGTCGAGCAGGTTTGAATGTGTATGTGTCTACAACCAATCCGTCACCAACGACAGCCCCATACGTCGCGTCATACATCCCCAATCAATCCAACTATTCAGATAACAAATCACATGGCCCCAAGATTCAGGGTGCTTCAGTGCTGAACGCATCAGGTGTAGTTCCCACACCAACACTTGGTACACCTGTGGCACGATTGCTCATCAGTGAAAACACATTACAACACTACAGGTCTGATGCATCACGTCGTAGAACCATTAGTGAAGAAAATGATATAGTGATTCGCCCAGACTATAGTGTGCAACCAAGATACAGTCAGTCTCTTCATCCAAAGGGTGAAGGTGGCACAACGGACTTCAACACAGGCGACCACGATGATGACACACCTGATGATTATAGTGGAGTGAGGACGGTGGATTACTGATGGCATCTACACAATCATTCCCGCCAAAGGGTCGGCAAGATAGTATCCTGAATGAGGTATCATCTACAATACGCGCACCTGTGTTTGTAGATAACACAGTTCTCCATGCAGAATACACACGTGAGCGAGACAGAATAACAGGACAAACAGTGAAGATATCTCCACCGTCTTCATCCGATTTCCAAATGACTAACCCTCGCCAATACAATTTGACAGAAGGTACTGACCAACTAATTCTATCCCATGCAACAAAGGCAGGGTCACATTATACAGGGGCGGTGTATTTCAATGGTACAAAACTAGACGATAGCACTGACCAAATCCCTGCCATCATCTACGGAACAGAAGATACAAGCCAACGATTGACTGTAAGTGAAGTCCAAACGGCTACGTCAGGAACTAAAATGATGTTGCCAAATATGCGAGGTAGGTCATTGGATGACATAAATTTCGATAGCCAACAAACTGTAGTACTTGGGCAAATAATCAATGTGGGATTCCGCACGACTGATGTAGTTCAACATCTATTCAAAGGAACATACAATTCGATTAACGCATTTGAAATCGGATTTGTATTGGCAGGGCCACGCGCTGGGAATAATACATACTACAAAGGTGGTGACATTGCACGACATTCTACGAAATTCATTTCGCAAAACTTCCAAGGTGTGAATATGTTGGCGGCTTTGAAATACGTAGGTAGATATGACAAACACATTTTGATACATGATAGATTTGGTAACTTGTTGTACACTCCAGATGTATTTGCATACACGGATAGAGAAGTAGGTGACGCTAAGGGAATTGCTGAAGTCAAAGTTAGACCTCTTGTAGGGAGTGCAAATCAAATCACTGTGAGAGGTCGCCCAATGGCATTGAACGATAACAACATCATAAACGTAGATGATATGGATTCACAAAAGCGAGATGGAGCCGTCAAGAATCAACGCATTGATGACCCATTGTCTAAAACCAAAGTCCAAGCAAGATTAACAGCATCACAAATGCTACGATTTAATCGCAAAGCGCAAAGCATTCTTGATACAAGAGGGCATATGAACTCATGGGATTTAGACCCCGGTGATATTGTGAACTACAAAACTCCATCATCAGGTATAGATAAATCTGTGGCCTTGCTCAAAGCAGAACATTCACTACGAAAACATAGTAGTGATTTCCGTTTGGTACGTGATGATGACACCTTGGAAGGAATGCTAGCAGCATTCAGCAGCACAGGCACAATTGAAAATGATGAAGCAGATTTCATCTCACAAATACAAACGCATGAATTGTCTAATCTTGGTGACATTCAACTACGAGTGCAACCATCAATTATTACTCACACATTGTTAGGAACGCAAGCCCGCGTGTACTCCCATATAACCGCATCTGATAATCCATACGCATTTAGTGAACCGATGGGAGCCATAGACCCAGCGACATATGCTAGGGAAATTAACAACGATATGCCGAACAAACACGCAGGTCTGATAATCGGTCATCGGTACAGTCAAGGTAACACCACAAACGGTATTGGTACAACGGATGTAACCAAGGCTGCACGTGGGGCTATTGGTGTAGGTGCATCATTATCTACAACAGTGAGTGCATACACACACGTTGGCACTACAATTACCGTAGCATCTACTGATGGATTCCCTACATCAGGTGCATTAATGGTGACAAGTGAAGAAAGTACAAAGTCAATGTATCTGACATATACTGGGATAACAGATGCAACTACATTTGAAGGTGTAGCGAGAACTCCAACAGCATTGACTGGTGATGTATCGTTTTCACCACACGCGAAAGTCATTTACGCTCGCCCTCGCTCCCACGAAGTAGGGACACACCGTTCTAAAATGCAGGTGGTGCTATAATGCCAATCTTAAATCACGCACGTAGATACCTGACAGAACAACTAGCCTCACAGATAAACGAAATGGTCATTGGTAGTGATGGCACAACAGCCACCGCTGATGATGGCGGGGCTAGAACTTTAGCACGTGTCGTTCCAACTGTGCGTGTGTTAGGCGACCAGACCATTTTAGTCGAAGGGACATTCGGAACGACATATTCATTTGATGCATCGGATGTCCAAGAAGTAATGGTACAGCATCGAAATGCTTCGACAAACGAGTTCATTCCAATTTATCGTACTGACTTCAGACCTATTACAAAAACCACACAAAACGAAATCCGAATCTCTTTGATTATTGAGGTGAACTAGATGGCAAATCCAAATTCAGGACATACAGCAGCGAACATTACATGGGGTTCAGATGGATTACGTGACGGTGACGTAATCACATCTGCAACATTGACAAACATAGTGCATGGTGTACATGGCAATGGCATTCTTCGATTACAAGACAATGTATTTGGGATGACTAGTCGCAACGAGGTGATGACACAATCACCCGGTCATCTCACTCGCTCTGATGAGAATACTCTCACTGTGAAAGGTGGGTATTGTGTATTAGATGGTGTGCTATACTCATTTGCAGGTGGTCCGGGGCAAAGTGTAAATGTAGATATTGACAATACCCAGAACTATTGCACTAGTACGGTCCTCGCAGCAGGTCAAGAATGCATATACACAGTGTACTTGGTAGGTTCATCTAATTCTGCCCATGCTAATGCGCGTGTTAAAATTGCAGGTGGGACACCAACGACTACTACATCAGGTGTATTCCCTCCATCAGCATCAGTAATGAATGTAGACCCTATTGCTGGATACAGTGAACTCAATGCACACAGTGTCATATTGGGTGTTGTTCGTTGTGTATTCCAAGCCGGTACAGGTGGTCCTGACAACGTGAACATCATCGAAATCAATGACAAGCGTGTGTTTATCCGCCCATCACCTGATTACATCATGCCACTTACAAGTAATGTCGATGCGACAGCGGCTGACGCTGCTACAGTATCACGCACATACCGCAATGGTGTGAACTATGATGTGCAACTCAAATCTGTGTTCGGTTCAGGTCACGTCGAATCAGGTGACTTTGGTGGTGTGCATGGGTCCAATCGTATTGATGTGGCTGCACTGTGGGTCAGCCATCAGAACTGGAAAGCGTCAGTGGCTGATGCCACTGACCCTGCTGTACCGAGTTCCAGCGACCCCAACTATGGATTGGGACCGGGTGGTGGATACGATAGTACAACGGCCACGTATGCTGATGCACAGACACCTACAGATGTGTTGTACTTCTCCGGTCAAGGGAATGCCAAGCAATCTCTAGCGACGGGCGGGGCTATGACAACAGTACGTTTAGGTTCCAAAGGCGTTGATGTATTTCAACTAACTGTTAGTGGGAATAAGGCATGGCCGGTTACATCATACGGCGACCAAGTATTCATCACCGATTGTACGACTGCACCATCTGGTTCAAACTTCGTTACCTACACACCAACGGGTGAGTTCCCCGAAGGTCACATGATATGGATTCAGAACACCAACGGGTCACACGATAACATTCGATTCAATGCCACAGGCATTAGCAATCAAGTCATTGAATCAGGTAAGACCGCACAGTATGTGTACGATGGCACTACATGGTATCGTCTAATGTATGTCTAATCATCTGCGTTGATGTCACCCAAGTTTAGGTGGCGACAAATCTCTTTGTATCTGTTACGGATTGTCACCTCGGTGACACCCGCCGCTTCCGAGACCTCACGTTGTGTGCGGTGGTGTTTTGACAACACACCTGCAATGTAGATACTCGACGCTGCAATACCCACTGGGCCTTTGCCGCTATCCAATTCCAATCTGCATATCTCATCCACGAACTCCATTGCCTTGGCCTCTACATGAGGTGGCAATCCTAATTCAGAACAGAACCGCGCTACATACTCTTGAGGGCGCGGTGCTTGAATCCGTATCTTCAATTCACGGATAACGAATCGTGCAGTACGCCCAATTTCTTTGCGACCTGTTCGTGATGCCTGTGCAATCTCATCTAATGTTCTAGGAACATTGTGCAATCGGCAAGCGATGTAGATTGATGCCGCTGATACCCCTTCGATTGAACGACCACGCACCAGTCTTTTTTCCATTGCTTTACGATAGATGGTTGCTGCTTCCTCACGTGTTGGTTTCGCCAGATTCAATCGGCTACATATCCGGTCAATCTCCGCCAATGCTACAGACAAGTTACGTTCCAACGCATTGGAAACACGCGCTCGGCGTTGCCATTTTCGCATTCGATACAATTGACTACGCATCTTAGTCGATACTGCCTTGCCGGAGTAATCCTTATTCTGCCAATCCAAATCTGTAGACAGTCCTTTATCATGCATCATTTGGCTCATTGGCGCACCAGTTCTTGCACGTTGGTCTCCTTGTTCTGGGCTAAACACCCGCCACTCTGCACCTTGGTCTATGATGTTATCCTCAAGCACTAATCCACAATCTTGACACACGATTTCACCGTGTGTTTCATCCCTGTCTAGATTACGACTATCGCACTCTGGACACTTCACTATATCCTCAACTTCACTCATGTTGTTCACCTATATCTTTTGTTCGTTTTGAATCACGCCACAGTGCATTGCACGTAGGGCATTCCCAAATCAGTATTCTATTATTTTCTCGCACGTACTTGCCTACAATACGAATGGCAAATACGAGGTCTCCACACTGGGGGCAATGCTGTGATAACGCATCACGCAGGTTGCCCAGTGTCCTCCCCCCGTCGCCCAATGATGTCATCAATCCGTAGGATTGCATTAGCAACTTCGGTTGCTGATAGAATGACTTGACGCACGACGGCCTTCGGTTCAATGACTCCTGCATCTGTGGCGTTAAGCAACTCACCTGTAGTGGCATCAATACCCCACTCTGGCAAGACGATTTCCTCCACCAATAGTAGAGTATCTAATGCATTGTGACCAGCGTTCTCCGCAATGGTCACAGGGATGCAGTACAACGATTCAGCGAATGCTTGAACCGCCAATCGTTCTCGCCCTCCGACCTTCTTTGAGCCACCCCGAATGGTCTTAGCCGCGTAGATGTATGGCGCACCAGCACCGGGTAGGCAATCGTCGTCACGGTATGCCAATGCGGTCACACCAATGGCGTCATCGAATGCACGTTCCAACTCATCTACGGTCTGGCGTGTAGCACCACGTAGTACCAGTGTGCTGACCCCATCGGCATTGTCATCATCAACCTCAACGGAGATGTATCTGATGTCACCAATGGTATGTTCAGTGACAACCGCCAAGAAGAGTTCTTTGGGGGCATCCCCTTCAGTCCATTGTGGTATGTCCTCTGTCATGTGATAGATGGGTTCGCCAGTCAGACGACTGATGGCTTCCATATCTGATTGAGGCACACGTGATACCACACCGATTCCCTCTTGGGCTAGTGTGTGAATGATTGCTTCATGCACACCATCACGACAGAACACATATCCAACACCCAGTTCGACAAGTGCCTTTGCACGTTCCACTAGCATTCGTTGTTCAGCCATCTGAAACTGTTGAACCTCCGCCATTGACCCCAACTGCACACGCATTGAGTCATGCATGGGTGGTGGTGTCAGACCTGTGTTGAGTAATACAATGGGTGCAGGTTTGCCATCGTATGCTGGCTTGATGGTTGAAGCAAACTCTTTGTTTAGAACAACGCCGTCGAACAATTTGCTGTCAGCGAATGTTCCACCGACTTGGCTAACCACCTTGATACGTGAGTCGTCACCATCAACCAGTTGGACTGCATCAACCACCATCTGTGCAATGGTTGTCGCATCTTCTAGTTCGGCTGACTTACCACAGATGGCAGTCTGCGCCACCTTCAACAAGATTTCATCGGGACTGTATTCAATCTTCAATTCCCGACTATCGTTCAACGACTGCACGGCGGTGAGGGCTGCTTGACGATAGCCCTTGCATATCACATGGGGGTGAACCCCCTTCGCCAGTAGTCGTTCTGCGTTCTCTAACAGTTTGCCAGCGAGGACCACAACAGATGTTGTACCGTCCTTGCATTCCTGTTCTTGCGTCTTAGACATATCCACGACCATTCGTGCGCCCGGATGGGCCACGTCTAGTTCGCGTAGGATAGTCGCGCCGTCATTCGTGACGACGAAGTAACCCTGATTGTCTACGCTCATCTTATCCATACCATATGGCCCGAGCGTCGAGCGAACTGTGTTCGCTATCGCTATCGCTGCCTTGATATTCAATTGCTGTGCTTTCTGTGTGTTGGTGTCTCTCCCTTCTCCCATTTCCAATCAACCTCCATGTTGATAATGTCGCCCGTCCATCTTGAACGGGTCTTCACGAACCCATGTTCGCATCCGTGCGACCACAGGTCATAATTAAGCCTTGCGTCGTCTAAACAGTACTTCGCAACGCTCCCATAATTGCCCCGACGCCATTCCTGTGGTGCGTCAGAACTATCCATGAGTTTGCTTTCATCTAGTGTGTGTTTGCACACGTCACCCAATCTGACAAAGAACTGTGTGCCGATGTCAGTTGTCGCTTTGCGTAGATGGTTGGATGTATCTATGATACTATCCTTGTGCTTACGCAACACCTCTCCTGCCGCATGGCAATCGAGTCCATCACGTAGTACGGGAAGGTCGAACCGTAGTATGTTGTGACCTACGATAGCCCCTCCGTTCTGAATGTGTTGTAGTATGTGGTCGCCCACATCCCTTGGATGTAGTGGGCGCACATCAGCATCAATATCTATGTCGTGATTACAGAATACTGTGCTATCCTTTCCATCGTATGTGGCGACAACAGTTGGCTCAAACATATGGGTGTTACCCCATCCTCCTATGTCATAGGAGTAGTTTGATGTCTCAATATCCAATGCCATTACGCCTGTCATACTAGTACCTCCGATACCTTGCCGGTAGTTGAGCCTTGTCATTCGTCTACCCATTGCACGAACTTGGATACACCCACCGCAGTTTCCTTGAAAAGTGACTTGGCATCACGGTAGTGTAGGAATTGTGTGTTGCGACTTAGCCCACCATTCTGCTTGGCATATGTCTCCAACAGGTCTGCCTTTCGCACCCAATCACCGGGTTTGTCACCCACCGATAGTTCAGGACACGCTGCGTATGCAGCCTTCCATGATGCTTGGCGTGACTGACGTGCTTTGGACACGTGTTCCAATTCGACTTCGGACTCCAACCATGTAACCAGTTCTTCATACAAGTCATAGATAATCTCCGCCGCCATCTCAATGTGTTCGCCCTTGACTTCCCAACCGAACTCAACCACTTCATCATCACTTTGTGTGTAGTCATCTAGCAATGACATATGTGTAGCCAGAATGATGGTGTAGTTGAGTAGATTGGGGATGAATGCACACACAACGTCAGCCATTTGGGGGTCCATCATACGAACCAACTCATACATATGGTCCTTGTGTGAGTTCAGTAGTGGATAGAATGAATTGTCCACCGTGAACATATCATACATGGCATCCTGCACAATCTTCTCCTTCGGGTCAGTACCCAATTTAGCCCAGTCATTGCGCTCCATTTCGGCAATGCCTAGAACTCGGGCTTGTAGTGCCGCACGAACTGTTGAGAAATATGTAGCGAAGTCATCCAATGAGTACTCATATTCAGGAGGTCGCTTGAATGCTGTGTTCATACGCTCCTCGGATACCTGTTCACGCCGTTCAATCGGCCAAGGTCTGATGAGTAGAAGAACACGTTGGAACACACCCTTCGTCAGTACCACTTCACGCACACCCTGTGGCGGGAACGTGGTTAGCCAGAATGATACACGTGATTCAGTTTCAATGGAACCATCCTTCATGTGCTTGACCAGTGTGTTTGCTTTGGTTCCCACTGGGTTCATCGCTTGCTGTAGATACAATACGACTTCGCTAAGGTGTTGCTTCTTTGTTTCAAACAACAGACTACCCTCGTCAAAGTTCAATGCTTTCTTACCCGCAAGTAATCCTTCCTGTAGTTCCAACACCTGTTCTCCATCCTCTTCATACTTGTTCCATGAACCAATCAATGCTGCATCCGTTCCAGTGCTGAACATATCTTGTTTGATACCGAGGGTATCCAAGACCTCACCAGTGTGTTCCCATGCAATGGTCTTCCCAGACCGTGTTGGTTGAATCCAAAACAAATGTATGCGCGAATCTATATGCGAATTGTTAATCGGGATACGAAGGTAATCTACCGTCGCTTGTCCCTGCACATAGAAGAATGAAATCAATGCAGCCATCTCATTGTGATATGAAATGTCGCTGAACATATTGATGTATCCTTTCAGCAACGGAAACCGTTGCACCGCTTCGTAATTATCCCATTGTCGTGCCATGTTTTTACGCTCCAATCATAAATTGTGAATTGTAAGGAGGATATAAATGAATCAACCATACAATACAACAGGTGATACAACCAATACTACACCCTCTTTGTGCGTTCAACACGCACTGGTTCTTCCGATGTCAATACTTCTAACAAACGGTTACGCAGAACCTTACCCATACGCGGTACATTTTTCAATGCATCTGGGTGTAACATCTCTTCAATTGACCCGCATTCTTCTAGCAGGTTGTCTATCATTTCCGCACCGAATCCCGGTATCGCACGTAACATATCCATGCGTACATCATTGGTGGTCACACGGCGCACCGCGTGTGCGCTATGACGTGAAGCGGGTCGCACCAACTTGTCATGCAAACTGACAATGTAGGATGATGCTTCCAGCACATTGGTTGCTCGCACTACAGTGAACCCAAAGTCCGCTGTGATACGTGCGAGTGCGCTCATCACTTCACGAGAGATACGTGTGAATGTCATACGTGTGTTGGGGCTACGCCGCTTAAGTTTGCTGAAGTATGTGGCAACGTCACCCCATACGACAATAGCCGCACGTTCCACATTGGCATCCATGTTTTCCATCTGACGCCATAGATGACCAGACCTTGAACTTTCAATCAGGTCTGCAATGGTCTTGCATTCGACCACGCATCCACCTGCCAAGTAGTCACCCACGACAAGATGCTGTCGTTGAAATGACACAGGGGGTGAACGTGTTTCACATCTCTTTACGATGGCATCCACAAGAGGACCGCGCTCGTTACTATCAATCAATAAACTACTCATACCATAACCTCAATAAAAATACGATTGGGAATAGAATGGCTAACACGCCTAACCAAAATACCAAACCAACACAGGTAACACCGAGTGTCACCCAGCCGGTCACAGTTCTTAGGTTGATTTTCTTCTCTCCCATACCCTGTCGGAATCACCAATACTCCTTCAACTCTACTGCTGATTCACGGTACTTACTCACGGTCAGACCTGTGCGTTCTTGTTTCAAACGACGTTCCGATAGTTCAGCGTATTCAGGGTTGAGTTCTATGCCAATGTATGACCGCCCGTTCTCCAATGCCACAATCCCTGTCGTTCCAGACCCACTGAATGGGTCCACGATGACCGATGGTTTGGTTGGGTGGTCGAGTAAGTCAAGGTCAGAAACATACACTTTGACAGTTTTGACCTTATCTTTGGTAAGGTTCTCGATGATGCGTTGTTTGACAGGGCCACCACCGTTTTCTTCTCGCCCGTCATACTTGGATTGTTGATTGACATACTCACCTTTCATGGTCGCTCCCCATTTTTGTTGGAGATGTTCAGCATTATCTTCAGATGTAGCGCGACCCGGTATGACAACCTCATGCTTCTCAATGGTCCCATGACATTCACAGTCTGGTGTGAATTGATTCTCCGGTTGGCGGCGAACCCAAGGCACACCACAGTCAGCACAACACGTGTGAGATGAACTCGCACGGATGATTGGTTCAATGAGATGCTTTGGATACACGGCGAAGTGTGCGCCGGGGAATGGTTGTGGATTGAAATGCCACACCGTTCTCATGTTGCGTAGTAAGCCACCTTCGGAATCATCATCTGCCATTGGCTCTGCATACGATTGGATGTCATAGTAGTATCGTTTAGATTTACTGAAGTGGAAGAAGAACTCATGGCTACGTGTGCATCGGTCTTGCACAGGTTCAGGCATGGATACACCACCACGATAATGTGGCCCACTGATTGACTTGGCCCATACAATATCGTTGCGAAGATACCAACCCGCTCTACGTGCCGCGAATGCAAACAACCAAGGCAATCCCACCAAGTCCTTCTCCTTGTATCCATCGGGTAGAGATTTAGGTCTGAATTGACCGGCTTCATCACGATGCTTCTGCAATCCATATTGTTCTGGATTTGTCTTGGCGCTTCCTTTGCTCATGTATGAGTCACCAAGATTCACCCACAGTGTGCCAGATGGTTTGAGGATGCGTCGGCACTCCTCAAATATCTCCACCAGATGTTCAACGAAATGTTCGGGTGATTGTTCAAGACCTAGTTGCCCTTTCCATGCTCCACATTTGTTGCACGTTTCAAATGTGATGGGGTCGTCACGATTGTTAGCCCCTTGATTGCTGGCTTGTTTCTCGCTCTTACCATCGTCATTGCTACGACGTTGCCATGAGATGGGGTCATCCCAATCATGTTCGCATTCCTTATCTCCACCGAATACTACAGGGTCAGTCTTGTAATCACGTAACCCCCAGTATGGTGGTGACGTTATCACTGTATCCACAGTTTCAGTTTCTATCTCACGCAACTTCTCAATCGCATGACCTATC
>CEPE01124607.1_pt1 | contig 11091 bp, 5 predicted proteins | sample 530531 | NCBI WGS metagenome assembly CEPE01 (sample SAMEA2620273, study PRJEB7988) | marine metagenome | biome: marine biome (ENVO:00000447); feature: deep chlorophyll maximum layer (ENVO:xxxxxxxx); material: "saline water (ENVO:00002010), including plankton (ENVO:xxxxxxxx)" | depth 80 m
AATCCACCACCACTTCTACCAAGAATGGTCATGTTAATGATCTTATTTGTTATACTCTGAAATTCTCTTTTAGCTCTTCCTTCTCGGTTTAATATATCAGCAACTACTTCTTGTACTGATAATATTGCATTAGAATTTTCCTTAACATAGTCTTGTGACATATCACCACGTGCAATAAATTGCTTTATTGTACTAAGATTTGATTCTAAGGAAGCTACCTGATCTTTACTTACTCCCATATCAATAAGGGTTTCTATTTGCACAGCGATCTCATCAAGATGCTTTGGCTTGAGTGAGTTTGTTTCAAATGAGTGCTGTAAATTCTCCATTGCAGTTTTTATACTTACAAGTTTTTCTTGAAGATTGCTATTTGAAAATTGTATTTCAGATGTAGCCTTTATTCCATTTTCTAAGAGGTCTTTAACAGTTTGATTTCCAATTGCTTTATCAACTGCTAATATTTTTTCTATAGTTAAAGATGAAAATTCTGGTCTACCTGTTTCTATTACAGAATAATCTGCTCTTTCAGCATTAGGCCCAAGTATTCTACTTATTCTATCCAATGCTGCATTAACCTTTTGCTGTGCTTCTAATGATTGAGTTGGTGGAAGATCTCTAGCTAGGTCTGAAACAAATTTTCTACTTGGTAATTGAGTTTTCCCCTCGTATTGAAATCCAAGTCCTTCTTCAGACACAGCCTTTGCTACAAAAACTGCTCTTGGATCAGCGTTTTCTAAACCATAAGTTGTTTCTACAAGATCTACACTACCCTCAGCATAAAAATTCTCTCTATACTGCTCAGGTAGTGAATTAAATCTTTTTGAAAATAAACCTGCGGCTGCTTCTACTTCATCTATAGTTATTTTATCTTTTTGTTTTATAGGATCCTTCGCTACTCCTCTATCAGGATGAGATTTCATTAATTCAAATAAAAGCCTCAAGTTTTCTTTCGCTTGACTTAATCTAGCAGCATCCTTTTCTCCTACCGCATCCTCAAATTTATAATCATCTATAGATCTTCTAAATTTTTGTTTACCGTCAATAAGATCAGTTGTATTGAACAGAGCAAGCATAGATCTTGATAGATTACCAGCATCTATATCAGATGTGTCTCCTATTAATACTTTTCTTAAAAAATTCTTTGCACCAATTTGAGATGCTCTACCCATAAAGTCCATATAAGCATTATCCCAAGGACTGTTATACAATCTTTTACCACCATATTCTATATCTATTGTCTCCATCCATTTATCTGCTATCCTATTTAAACCTGAACTGAGTTCATCGATATTTTTTATTTTTAATGTACTTACATCTTGATACTCTCCAGTAGTGTCCGCTCTACTCATAGAATTCAATCTTTGCATAACTCTATTATAGGTAAATACACCATCCATTTCCATCATGTCAGGCCCTGATATTAATTTTCCAAATATCTTATCCCTACCTTTAATTGTTGGATCATAAGAGGCTTCAATACCAGCAAAGTCTGCCATTTCTTGTATCATCTTACCATATATATCAACAATTCTATCTGCAGGTCTTTCAGAAAGAACAGCCAGTGTACCCTCCCAACCTACTTGCTTTATAGTCCTACCGTTTTCTACCTCTATATTATCTATACTTTTCGATAATTCATCAAGTGCTTTCTTATTCATGAACCTAGGATCTATCAATTCCTCTGGTTTCATTTCTGGATTACGCATCCTTTTTATCATATTATATACATTTGCAAATTCAGAAACTTTCTTATGATTGGTTGGACTAAAATCACCAGCCTTATATTCTCTATTGCTTTTATCAGATAATACAGTATCAAATGTTTTTTCTATTTGCTGACCTACAGGATCAGTTGCGAATGACGTTCCAAAGGTACCTTCAATTTCATCTCTTGTATAGGTTGCCATTCTTTGTTGAAGGACATCAGGCTTTGCTCCTAATAGCTTCAATGCTTCGAAATATGGGGTGAATTCAGCCATATAAGTACGTTGGGTATCCCTACCCCAGGCTCCTCTACCTTTTGTCATTATAGCAGACATAAAGATATGAGATGCTAATTCTGGCCCTTCCATGTCATTGAACATTCCAGTAGCAAACATACCATGATTCATTGCAAGTACACCTAATCCCATTCTAGGAGCAGATGCAACAATGTCCATTATATAATTCTTACCCCATTTACTTCTTAATTCTTGACCTACTGCCCCCTTATACTTTTCCAATATCTCATAGACATGTTCCATAGGCATTCTATTTTTTATATTTTTTGCAAATAATGCATTCTCAACAGCATCAGCACCTAAGTATTGAGTACCATCTCTCATATTTATAGTACGATTACCCATACCTTTATTAATTATATCTTTAAAAGAACCTCTTGTCATTATATTTGCCATCCCTCTGACAACATCTTCGCCATGTTCTTTTGCTATTTTTTGATAATTTGTACCTTTATATGAATTCCAATAGGCTTTTATACCATTTCCAAGGTTTTCTGTACCACCAAATGGGAAAAATCTTATTGCAGGAAAGGCAAGAGACATCATTGCTGAATGACTTAATGCTGTTTCAGTATCAAACGCTTCACCTCTTAGATGTTCTGCTATCTTTCCAGCACCAATAGAATGAATACTCATTATCAACATATCTTGAGCAGCCATACCAAGATATTTAGACACACCTTCTGGTAGTCCCCCAGAAATACCTCTTTCTACCCATTCAGCAACATCATTTACATACCTTCCATCTGCTAGACCATCTACAAATCTACCAGCTATAAGATCTGCATCTCTCTGAGCTATTTCACGAAGTCCTGCATCTTTGAATGCTTGTTTAACTGCAGTACTGCTAGACATAGTAAGTAGTTTTTGTGCATTTGCTGCAGTAGTACCACCTATTCCTAATTCATTTATCCATCGTATTCCAAGATCATCATCAACTACTTCTCTTAATCCTCTTTGTACATTTCGATCTAATCCTGATACTATTTCATCTGTACTCTTACCAGTCTTTTTCGCAGCAGCGTTAATACCTTTTAATATCTCATTTGTATCTTTAGTAGTGAACTTACCAGCCTGTTTAGCAAGATCGTCAATAAAATTATTACCAAGTCCTCTGGCAACCATTCTTGATCCCCTACCTAGTAAGCCAAATGGCCCTATCGGTAAGAACAAGGATGCACCTTCACCAAGTATCCACCCAGTTCTTTCCATAGTATTCATTTGATCCCAATCCTCACCTTGTAGATCAATAGCAGACCATGTAAGTCCAGATACTCCACCAGCTCCAAAGCTTTTAGCAAGATCCATAAATGTACCTCTCTCTACAGGTTCTGGTTCTTCTACTATTAAACCCTCGTATGTAGGATACTCTATACCTGGAGGAGAAAAGTTAGGAAATGTAGTGACGCCCTGACGAGCACCTTGATTTAATATATTATAATATTCTTCTGGTAAAGGCATTATTCATCAACAGCTTCAAATGGATTTCTAGGGCCCCAATTACCTGGATCCCATATCGGACTAGCCTTATCATAAAATGCCCAAGGAGTTGGCTGTCCAGGAAACATCTCTTCCCAATCTGATCTAAATTCAGGATCCCAAAATGGTCTTTCAGATGGTGTTTGAGAATATAATTCCATACTTGCAGGATCATAGGGTATATCATCTGAATCATATACTGTTTTCAATGTTAAATTATCTAAACTTGCTAATGTAGCTCGATCTAGATCTGTAGCCCTAGCTTCTGATATATTCCAATCTTGACCAAATCCAGCATCTATTGCAGCTCCAATATTTTCAGCAGTTTCTTTTTTTACTGGTTCAGTAGCAGGTTCTTTCCAAGCAGTAGGTATGCCTATACCATATTTCTCCATCAATTCTTTAACCTCAGGAGAGAACTCAGGTCTTTCTTGTGTCATGGCTTTATATTCAGAATATTGTTTTAATAAAGATAAAGCAGAACTTTTACCTGTTTTTAGCATATCTCTTGCAACATCTTCATCACCTATACCTACTGTTGATAAAAGCATTCCTCCTGCCCCTAATCCTACTTCTTCAAGACCTGGTGCTGGTTGTTGTAACATTGTACTCACTGTCAATGCCACTTGATTGTCAAGATCTAACCATTGTTTATCTGTTAAATCTGCTCCCTTAGTTCCTGTAAATTTCATAGCATGCTTTCGTGCACGCTGTTGATCTACTGGAGCAGAAGCTAGAAGTGTTTCAAATTTAGGGCCAATAACTCTATCGAATACAGACTGTAATGAAGAAGGTGCTCTTGAGTATAATTGATTATATTTGCTATTAACATTCTTAGACCAATCTTTTTTCTTTTTTTGCTCTCCAGTTATTTTGCCTCTTTCAGTTTCCGTTTGAGCATAATCTGCGATTAATTGATCCAAAGCAGTAAGTTCAGAAACATTTCCTCCACCAGTGACCTGCTCAACTTCAGTTTTACCAAAGCCTTCTGGATCATCTAACCAAGCTTTAAAATCAGGGCCAAGATCTTCTCCATATTTATCTTCAAGCATTGCAAACATGCTATCAACAGTTGCTTTATCCGTTATGCCCCTGCCAGATATAAAATTTGTATATGCTTCAAAAGCAGATGCCTTACCACCTCCTGGTAGATCAGCCATTGATACTATAGTTTCATATTCTTCTAAAAAATTACCCTTTGGAGCAGTAGGGGTATATGTCTGCCCCATCAATTCAGCATCTAATGCATATGCTTTTGCAGCATTTGCTTCTATATTACCAAGTTGAACATTAAAACCTAGATGAGTTTGAAAAACTTTTTTAAGTGACTCATTACCAGGCATATTAAGATGTGCTAAAAATCTAGAATAATCTGATGATGTAAATGCTTGTTTAGCCGCATTGCCCATTTCTTCTGATCCAAATTGTTCAGCCCAATCAAAATCTGGTGAAGCAGTATATGTTTGCATAGCTGAATATTGTGCTGCAGCTCTATCTTTTGATTCTTTATTCATCTTGTTAGTAACATCCATAGATAAAGCTTGTCTACGCCATGCAGGCATTTCTTTTGTAAAAGCTGCTCTAAAACCTGCACCAAAGTCTGCTTCATCTACAAAACCTTCGAACTGAGGTAATTGTTTAGCATCTTCTACTAAGGTTTCAAATTCATGTTCTTGCAGTATTTGATTTAAACCAGAATAACGTGCTGCAGCATCAGCGTAATACCTTTCTTCAGCTTGTAAACCACTGATCTGAGTATTTATATCACTTAATTGAGTATCTAATAGGTTGATATACTCACCAACACCAGATATCTTATCATCCATGGAGCCAGATAACATTGTTGTTATATCCTCAAGTCCTGAAGTACTATACTGAGGGGCAACATTATAAGTAGTTTGTAATATTTTCTCCTGTACTCTTTTCTCTGCTTGAAGATCATTCTTCATACTAAGCATTAAATTCAATTCACCTAATTTCTCAGAAGATATAGCTTTGTTTTCAGCGATATCTAATTGCCTTTGTGTAAAAGCTCTATCAGCAATAGCACCTTCTCTCTGTATTTGGAATTGAGTTTCTGCTAGATCTAATGCTTTAGACTTAGTATATAAGTCTGCAAGTTCAGACAATCCTGCTAATATAGTATCAGAAGTAGCCATTACACTTGTCCCCCCTCTTCCATATATTGAGTAAATAGATCAAATATATCATCATCTACAGTTTCTCCAGTTGCTGACATATAATCTGATATCATAGACGCAAGTGCTTGTTGAGTACCTTGCTTACTTTTTGCTTTATCTATATCTGCTTGAGTAATAGCTCCACGTTCTTGACTTGCTAGTATCTCTCTTTGAGAGCCTATGTTTTGACGATTTATACCAATATCCTCCATTGCAGTTTCTCCTGCAAATTCAATATCTTCTAACATAGCTGAATCGTCACCTGCAGTAACAAGGCCTGTTTTTGCGGACATATCTCTAACTCCACCATACTGTTTAGATATATCACGCTGTACACTTGTTGTTTGAGTTCCTAATCTATCCTCAGCAGTATCAAGCATTTCTGATCTCGCACCAAATTGAATTAATTGTTCCTGAAGATTCTCATCAATGAATCCTTCCATTTTTTCCTGTGCTGCAATTGCACTTTCTGTTTGTGTACCAAGCATTGTTCCTAAATCTCTTTTCCTCTGGGCTTCATGATCAGTGCCCAAATTAAAAGGAGATATCCCCATATCTGGATCTTTTTGTGCTGGTTCTGTATAACCAAAAAGAGTTGCAAGACCACTGCCAAGACCACCACCTGTAAAAACATTATTTTGCCAAACTGAATTTTCACCAAACAACCAATTTCTTGCTTTTCTCAAAAAATATTCATTATGTCCAGTTGTTTCATTTTTAGGAACAGCATCTAGTGATGGATATCCGTTTCTTTGTGCTAATATATATTCACCTTCTGGCCCATGTGTTTTCATTATATCTGTTTCAACACCACCTTGTATATGAATTTTACCAGTAACACCTTCTACTACCTTACCACCTTTAGATTTATGATCTCCAAATTTTCCATACTGAGCACCATCCGTATATGCTTTATATGCTTTCTTTTCTATCATGCTAAGTCTCCACCTAATAACCCATATAATCCTTTACCTAAACCGTATAATCCACCAGTAGCATAGTTTAATCCCATTTCTCCTAGGGCACGAGCTTGCTCATCAGGATCTGCATCCTTATCAAATAAGATAGACCCAGCTTGATATGCTTTTGCCACAGTTCCTAAACCAGGAGCAACACCTGCTAAAGAAGCAGTGGCTTTATTTGTAGTTTCTAAACCTTCACCAACATCAACTGCCCCTAAAATATTTTCAGCAGATTCTGCAGTTTCCTTTATATCCAATGCAGTATCAACAGTGCCAAATGCTTTTTTTGCACCCTCATAGGTGCCTCCACCTTGTTCATATAATTTATTTATTTGAGATTGAACATCTTGATATAAAACACTACCCTTTTCAGCGGTATCTCTTGCTTTTATAAGATCACCAAAGCTATCATATTTAGGTGCTTGCGAAATTGTAGATGTAGCTTCCTTTGCCGTTTCTTCTATAGGTGTTAAGTCAAGATTAAATCCTCTTTTTCTTAAACCTTCTTCATATGTTTTATCATAAATAGCTTGAATATCTTTATTCAAAAACCTTCCACTTTCATCTTTTCTTCCAAGGTACTCACTATAAACTGATTCATCCAATAAACCAGGTGTAGTAGCTACAGGTTCAGGTGTGATATTATCCAATGTATCAGGCTTTGGAAAAGACTCTCTTTCTTTCGATAGTCTAATAGCCCTTTGATCCATAGCTTTTCTTCGCAAATTCCTTTCAAGTGCTTCTTCTGTTGGAGCAGGGCCATATCTAAAGTCAGGATCACTTTTAACCATATTTAATTGCTTTTCTTCAAACCTTTTATTTTCTGCGATTCTAGCTCTTTCTATGGCTTCAGGAGTCCTTTCTGTTAATCTAACTCTATCTTCTGGCTTTCTGTATCTATGTTTTAACCAACCCCTTAATCCCCTTTCTCTAGGTGTATCATCTGGTTCATATTTAAATCCAGTTCTTGAATCGGGATCAGGCGTCATTTGAAGCAATCGGGCTTCCGCTATTTGTGTTGCTCTGTTCGCTTCTGCCATTTCAACAGGCTTAGCTGCATATTCTACATACTCCTTCTTTTTTTCTTTTTCCGCTTCTTTTTGTTCTTGTTCAGTTTTATATACCTGAGAATATATACTAAAAATATTAGCGAATTGACTTGGATCGGAGTATTGTGCCATTAGGATTTATTATTTGGGTTTAAATTAAACATAATCATAGTTATTCTTCAAGTAGAGATTGAAGGGTTTCTGACCAACCAAGCCATTAATCTTACTTTCCCAGAAGTAGCAGCAGTATTAACCCTAATGTCTACTGTATCATCGTCATCAAAAAATTTTCCAAGTTTAACACCAGTTTCAGTTGCAGAGGATCCTCTTCCAAATGCATTAATAGTATCTATTGCGTGACTTCCAGCAGTACCATCCCAACCATCAATAAAAACATCTGTATTGCTGTCAATTCCTACATCAACTTCCATTGAACCTGCGGTTATTTGTTCTGTGATTATTATTCTAACATCCATTAAATATGTACCAGCTTTTATAAATATAGCTTTTGTAGTTCCTGTACTAGATATATCCGCTTCTTTACTCAATACCCATTTTGATTCATAAGAAGATTTTGATTCATTTATATTTCCAAATTCTGATTTTACAATATTTGAGCCATTTTTAATATATTGGACAGTTTTATACTTTCCAGTTTTATGGTCAGGTATGCTTTTAGTTATTACAACACCTTCATCAAGCTCATTTATTGTTGGCTCACTATCAACAATCCCAACTTGTTGCTTCCTTAGATTAATTCTATCTTCTCTTCTATATGCCATTATTTAATATTCTTTACTCTATAAATTATTGAAATGTCATTTAACTCAAAATCAGAATCAACCTCTCCATCCATGTGTATTTGAAAACTATATATATTGTTTGCAACAGACGATGTTGCTGGTTTTAATTCAGCATGAGACCATAATGTAAGATCTGTTTTATCACGTAATGGAGTAGCGTCAGCACTCCCATCGTGAGTTCCATCTGAATTTGTTCCATTAAAATTATATAATGTATCAGTATCGCCATTAATACTATACTTTACATTGAGTGAATCTGCATCTCCTTTATAAGAAATACGCACTCTATATACTTTTTTTCTTATACCTGGTTGACCAAAGTCTATATCTTTTGTTTTTAATGAAAAATTTGTAGTTAATGTTGGAGAGGAAGTCCAATCATAAAGAGTATTCCCATTTGCATAGATCAAATCTCCATTCCAATCATTTATTATATTTGTAAGGTCTCCATCGCTTTCAAATAAAGCAGTGCCCTGAACCCACGATGATGTTACCATATCATATAAAAATATATCACCATCTCCAGAACTTGTCATATCATCTACAACAATTAACTGTCTCTTTTTTGGAAGAAAAGCTATCATTGGAGAGTTTGCAGTGAAAGTTGCCCATGTATCACTATCTATTATTTGAGAACCTTGTTTTTCAATAAGATTTTCAACTTTTTCTCCATTATAAAAATAGCAACCAAATTTATTTACCCAGGCAACTCCGAAATCTGTTTTACATACTGCTGCTGGATGTGCTACACCTTTGTGCATGAATGTATCTTCTAGAAATTCAATATTTTGAGATATATTTATTAAATGCATTTTATTTCTTTTAAACTGCAATATTCTATCTGCATACTCTTCAAGTTTTATTATTGAATCCCCATCTTGAACACTTGCTTCAATTTTTCTAGCAATGGGGAATGTATCAAATTTTCCAGGCATTGACTTATACATTACATCCCCCTCTTTTTTCAACACCCCATCTGTTCCTGTCCGTTTAACATTACCAATATATACTTGTCTATTTGCAACAACGGCAGTTTTAAATCCCTCACCTACTAAGCCTATTGCAACTGGTTCATCAGGAGCATATCCATTAATAGCTTCATATGTCCAAGGACTTGGACTGGCAATACCATCTATTTCAACATAACAATATGCATTATCAGGAGCATTATTGTGCTGAGAATCATCTGAAGATCTTAATTTCCATGCTGTATGATTTGATGTTAAATCTGTTCGAACTCCTTCTTCTAAGCTTATATCTGCTAATAATACCCAAGGATCTGGCTCATCTGCTTTTCTTATATATACTCTTCCCCCAATTATAAAAGGATCATATGGAGATGTTGCAAATATTTTAACATCCCATGAGTTACCACCCGCCATTTGCTCTCCTCTTGTTAATGATCGGTGTGGTGTAAATATTTTAGATTCTTGACCTCCTTGATATATAAATGTAGTTGCTACTTCATAATAACCTTCTTCCCATGTTCCTACTGTACTTGCATTATCCCTAAGATATACATTCCATCCTGTGCCTACAGGGGGATAGACCTCGATAGCCTCTCCAGCCCAATCACCGCTATTATCTTCGGTTAAAAAATCGTTGTTACCGCTATGAACCTCAGTTATGATCCTTGCATTTTCACTTCCAGTCGTAGATACAGCAATATACGATTGATTATCAATATCAAAATTAGCAAACCAAGTAGAAGCTCCTCCCCCAGCTAGATTAACTCCTTCTATGTATATTGTTGAATCGCCTAAAGCTGTAGTAGTATCAGTAAATGCTACGGCTATCCCACTAATACCTCTAGTTGGAGCAGCAAGATCTAGGTTTCTAGTATACCATCTATCATATGAATCAGTAGTCCCCTCAGGAGATATACCACTAAAATGTGTAGCCTGTATATGTCCAAACCATTTATTTCTATTTGTAGCTCCAAAAGCTCCATCGCTAATTCTTAAATTTCCATCAGCCATATAAAAACAAGGTTTCATTCCCGTAGTACTACCAAGATCTATTCTTGCAGATTCCCAAACATTAGATGCATCACTATAAACATCTATATTCGCAGCACTACCACAGTCTGCAAGTAATAAATAATTATCACCAGTTTCAGGTGCATTAGTTATAGTGTATGCATCACCTCCATCCCAATCATCATCAGTTCCTCCAGATAATGTTGCTGTAACCCCCGTTTGAGTATTGTCAGTAATAGTTCCACTGCTACCATCTGTAGTATTATTTATAGTAAAGCCTATCAGTGCATCAGTTGGAAAAGATGCACTACTATCTGTAAGCGAACTATTATTACTGCTACCTGTATGACTGCCTGTAAAATCACTGCCCTGTACTTGAGCACCTCTACGATCATGTGGAAAGTAAAAAAGTCCATAACCTTCATTTGAAGTATATGTTTGACTGGTATCATTTAAGACTCCAGCCACTGTTTTACCGGTACCCATAACAGTTACCCTGCCCATCTTATCCACCATTGCATCAGTAGCAGCAACCAATTCATTATCCTTAAGATCTCTGGGGTCAGAATTTGTATTTAATCCACCTTCAAATCGTTCTATTTTCCAAACTTGTTTAGGCATTGTTATTTTTTACTTGAT
>CEPE01124606.1_pt1 | contig 11067 bp, 18 predicted proteins | sample 530531 | NCBI WGS metagenome assembly CEPE01 (sample SAMEA2620273, study PRJEB7988) | marine metagenome | biome: marine biome (ENVO:00000447); feature: deep chlorophyll maximum layer (ENVO:xxxxxxxx); material: "saline water (ENVO:00002010), including plankton (ENVO:xxxxxxxx)" | depth 80 m
TTAAAAGATAGTGCTAAATATAGATCATTATTATGGATAGAGCAAAATGCTGCTAGATATAAAGCATTTAAATCAGGTGATGAAACTGTTAAAAATCTAGGTAATGAAATTGAAAAAAGATTGAAAGATCTAAAAAATCTACCTAAGGTATTAAAAATTACAGCTCAATGCACTAGAATAAATGATTATAATAAAGGTAGAATGGAAAATCAAGCTAATAATAAGGTTAATATTAGAATATGGTATGATCCAACTATTACTATTATGAAAAATGATCTAAAATTTTCATTAACATTTAGTAAGGCTTTAAGACAAGATATAAATGCAACATTAAGTCCTGATATACTTGAATTAGATGCTGCTACTGCATCTAGTGATGAAGTATTAAAATATTTATTTGATAAAGATACTTTAAGAAATTCATTTAGATTTTATGGACCAACTATATATACCCCTAGAAGTGGTGGACATAGTTCAGGTTGTCTTGGTGATCTAAGTGATGATTTTCAAGAGGTATTAGAGCATGGAACGATTGAATCATATATTAATTTTATTACTCAATGGATATCACTGTTTAATGATACATCTAATCCTTATATGCAACCTTATGAATTGTTATATAATAGAAATAATGATGATACATATAGATTGTTAGGATTTCAAAGTGAAGATGCAATAAAATATGTATTTGGTGGTGAAGAAGGATTGGGTGGTTCAAGCTCAAGAGGAAATTTTCAATACACTGATATTAATCAAATATGTGAAGCATATGTATGTAGAGAAAGATCACATAATCAAAGTAATTATTATTACGCTGATAGAGTAATGGGATTAAAAGATCAAACAGCTGAAGAAGTATGTAAAACATGTGTATTAGATAAATGTAAATACAACCCATTGTTTGTTCAAGAAGTTGTTAAAGAACAATCTGCAAATAATACCTTTAAACCAAAAGAAATGATGCCAGATAATGATATAGAAGCATTATGTATGATGCATAATAAATTAATTAATGATACATACAGAGATATGCCAATTGATGCGCAAATACGATGCTTAATGGATTCAGAAAATTATCTAACACCAGGACCAGATGGTTTAAAAGAGCTATACACATTTTATAAAGAAAAGTGTAATGCATACTTATTGCCTTGGGATAAAATTCAAACATATTGGGAGAACAAATATGGAAGATAAACTTAAAGTTTATATGAGTGGACAAGATTTTAATAAAATGATTGTCTACGCAAGATCTGCTTATGAAAAATACAAAACTGAAGTAAGTGGGTATTGTCCTGTATTTATTGATGATGATGGAAAAATGACAGTAGGAACACCTTCTATCTTGACTCAAGAATGCAGTGGTAGTAATACGACACTGGATAAAGAAGCTATTGTTGAATATGTAGATAAAACTGCAAAAAAGTATCGTGAATTATTACCAAATAAATTAATGTTTTGCTGGTGGCATTCACATCATACAATGAAAGCTTTTTGGTCAGGTACAGATTCAGCTACAATAAAAGAGTATGCTGAAAAAGGTCCATCATTAGCAATTGTTGTAAACAATGATGGTGAATATAAAGCTGATTATTCAGTTCCTGTAAAGATCAATGGTAATCATATTAAAATAGTTTCTTTTGATGTTAATATAGTTATTGACTATGGTATTGAAACTCCTGATGTTAGTAAAGAAATTGATGAAAAAGTATCTGTCAAGAAATTTACTAAATGGGAAGAATACAAAGGAATGCAGCAAGGTTGTTTATTTGATGATGAACTAGGTTATTCAAGTTATCTTAGTGGAGATGGTGCTCCATTAGGTGGATATACTTCTGAAGAAGCTTTAATGGAAAATATTAACGCTAAAGAAGTATTAAATGATAAAAAAGATGATAGAGATATACCTGAATATATCATAGAAGAAGAAATACAAAATGTTGAAAGAGGTTTATCTCAAAAAGGGAAAAAACCCTTAAGAGAAAAATCTTTAAATAATGTAGGAAATCTTCTAGGAAAACCAGTTAATAATGATGATGAAAAGAAAAAACAACAAAAATTGATCATTAGAAATATTGAACAAGCCATTGAAGGTTGGCATACATTTTCAAATGGATCAAAAACAGAAGAAGAACATTTAAAATACATAACAGATCTTATTAGAGGATTACAGCAGCAGTATAATATGAAGCTACATATTCCAAGTCAAATGGATACATTAAGTGGATTCGATGATCTTTTAGTAAGAGAAGAGATTGAAGGAGTAAATTATGAGTCAGCTTACAGCGAGATTTCAAAACATTTACAACATTGATAAAGTTCATTTTCTTATTGTAGGGTGTGGAGCCATTGGTAGTTATACTGCCATGGCTCTAGCTCGAGCAGGTGGTAAAACTTTTTCTATATATGATAATGATGTTGTTGCTACAGTTAATATTGGAGTTCAACATTTCAATACTAGTCATATTGGTAAAAGTAAGGTTAATATGTTAGCTAGGCAAATGACAGAGGTTAATCCAGCAATTAGAATAAAAAAAGTACCTAATAGATATGAGCCTGATATGACTTGGAGTCGTAGTTGGTTAAGTATTCCTAGTCAAGTAGATACTCAAATTTTAATTATTGGAGTTGATAGCATGAATGCTAGATCTAAAGTAATGGAAAAATATTGTGATAAAATATTTAAGCATTGGGAGTATGGAATACCTGGTAATGGAGAAGATGATCATTATAGGTCTGGAAACTATAGAAATATATATGTAATTGATGCTAGAATGGGTAGTGAAACATTTCAATCTAACATATTTCATTTTAATCCAGAATTAAGAGATAGAGGTGAAGGTATCGAAGGATATGAAGAACACGATTGGACTCATGATATGCATAGAGAAGAAGGTCAAAGATACAGAGATGATCTTAGAGATAGAGTAGAAGAATTTAAATCAGAATATATGGAAACATGGTATCCTGATGAAGATGGAGATAATGAACCATGCAATGCAAGAAGTACAGGCTATTGTGCTTCAATGGCAGCTGCATTTATTAATAATCAAGTACGAAAAATAGTTGATGAAACTTCTTTAGTCAATCCTGAAATTACCTTTAACTTTCCAAGTATGACCTTACTATCTACTATGGATAAAAGTCGCCTTACTACATAACTATAAGGGGTCAGAAATGGCCCCTATAGTAAAAAAATATTGATGAACTGGAATTATAGTATTAAATTCTTGATTATTTTCCGTTAATTATTCATACAATAGGTGATAGTTGAATAATATCAATACCGATCGAGTAGTGATTGAACAGTATTTAAAAATATACTTAAAACTAATCGAAGAAAACAAACCCACAAAAAGAATTAAAGAACGACTTGGTAAGTTATTAAATAATTATTCTAAGTTAAAAAAATAAAGCCTTATGAGATTTATAATTAATATATCTCAGAGGCTTTTTTGTCTTTAATAATAACCCTATAGGAGTAAACATGCAAAGTAATAAAATACTAATGTTTGATCTAGAACGTGGTTCAAAAACCTTAGGTAGTGAAGAATCTATCCAAGAACTTTTTGGATTTCCTGTTCTAGCTCCATCATCATTTAATGATTTTACTGATATTGTGAAACAGTTATATACTTCACAAACGCGTGAAATTGAAAAAGATGTTGGTGGATTAAAAATTAGAGAAAGAAGAACTGATACTGTTTTAAAGAATGGTATTAAAGTTGATGCTCTAATATTAGATACATTTTCTGAGCTATCTAAAAAATATATGAGATCCCTATGTGATAAAAATGGACGCATGCAAATGCAGGATTGGGGAAAGCTCAAAAATAAATTAGATATGCTACTAGAATATTTAACAAAAATACCAGGTGTTGTTATTATGAATTGTCATTCAAAGTTTAAAGACATGTCTGATGGAACATCAAAAGTATTACCTTATATAGATGGTAGCACTAAGGAAGATATATCTAAATGGTTTGATTTTGTTTTCTACACAAAGACAATTAATGAACCAGATGGGAGTGAAAGATATGTATGGCGTACACGTCACAATGATATGTATGAACATGCAAAAGATCGCACAAACACTCTTGATGCAGAGATACCACAGGATTATACCTTAGTATTAAATGCAGCAAAAGAAAAAGGATATGATGGATGTAAGATATTGATCATTGGTTCACCTGGAACAGGCAAAACAATGTCAACTAAAACTCTTGTATCAAATAATAAAACTAACACTGAAACAACTTAGGAGAATCAATGGCTATTAAAACAATGACATTGGGAAACGCTCAAAATTTACCTGCTGAAGGTTGGCATTTAGCCACTGTTAATAAAGCAGAGTATGGCGACTACCAAGGAACTAGATATATAGATGTTTGGTTTAATGGATTTCCTGAAAATCTTAATGCTAGAGTTTATGAAGCTAAAAATAAAACAACGCAAGAAGAATTTAGAATTGCACAGGTTTTTAGATTTGCAAATGCTGGTATTAAAGATGTATTAGATGATCCAACAGGTAAAAAACCTGTAGTTCAATATGATGATAGTGCAGTAAATCTTGTTGGTAAAGATTTAAATGTCTTCATATACAAAAATGAAGATGGTTATCTTCGTGTATTAAGAGATTTTGCACCTAATGAAACCACTAATGGTGAAATGCTTACATTTTCATCTAGTGATGTAGAATATTGGAAAGGTCGTGCTGAAAAGTATTATAAAGATTATGTATTAGCGAAGTCTGATCAAAATGATTTTACTACTGCTTCAGTTGACGAAATTAAAGAAATGGTATCTCAATCACAAACTGAAACAAGTAATGACAAAGGTGACGATCTGCCATTTTAATGATTAATAAGTAAGGGGCCTGTATTATGACGGTTTTGAATTCCATCCAAGCAAAGTTGAATACAGGTCTCCTTATTTATAAAGGAGTTATAATGACAGTAAAAGAACATATTGCAATGTTTATTAAATATTATTGGAATAATAATATAGCAACATTTAAAACAAGAAATATCCAATCTCTTTCTGAAAGTGGAAAAGTAAAATTTGGATATAGATTAGGATCTCCTGATACATATACTAGAACATTTAGAACTATGAAAGAAAATGGAGATATAAAAGTTACTCCTATAAAAGGTACAACAAAAGATAACACATGGTATTTGGAGGGCCACAGTTTATGATAAAAGAATTTGCCATTGGCTCAGTTGCCAATCGTCATCATTTTAAAGCTATTAATGAAGTGTCTGCATTTCATGGAACTGCACAAAATATGTTTCATTCATTATATGACTATGATGAATATGCAATAGAATTTGTTAAGAAAAATAAAAAAATGTCTGGTTATGATGGCATGCTATATATGCCTGAAGAATTTATCTTAGATGTTGATGGAAGCACTTTAGAAGAAGCTAAGTTAGCTACTCAAGGATTATCATTATTACTAAATGATATGTATATTCCATTTCAAATTTATATTAGTGGTACAGGATTCCATGTCCATATTCCACGTTCATCATTTAGATGGAAGCCTAGTAAGGAATTACATTTAAAGGTAAAAGCTGAATTAGATTCACACGGTATTTTTGATTTTGCTGATATTGCAGTTACTGATAAAACAAGATTAATAAGAATACCATACACTCTTAATACAAAAAACAATTTATGGAAAACCCCATTAACGGAGTCTGAGCTTAATGGTAATATAAATTCTATTATTGAACTAGCAAAAAAACCAAGATTGGGAAAAAATGCTATAATATTAAGAGAGTTAGAAACTGATGTTCCAGCATTTGACGTAACAAAGAAAATTAAAAAGAAATCTATTAATAATGCATTAGTAGAAGGTGATGTATTAGGTTACAAACCTGATCCTATTAATTATCCTTGTATACAACAATTAATGTCGAATCCTCAAGTTGGAGAAAGGCATGCAGCAGCTTTACGTGTATCATCACATTTACGCTGGAGATTTCCTGAAGAGATCGTAAGAACCGTTATGGAATCATGGAGATTGAAAAATTCATCAGATGCACATCCTTTTAAAGAAGATGAAATGGATAGTATTGTAAAAAGCGCTTATGAAGGGCATGGTGGAAAGGGCAATAATTATGGATGCGAAGATAAATTAAAGGATAAATATTGTCAAAATACATGTCGTTTATATAAAGCTAAAAAATCTAATAAGATATTAGATGCATCTTCTATGGAAAAAATGCTAGCAGAATTTTACTTAAGAGATGTTACTCCATTAAATTTAGGTGAAATGTGTAATCAAGACTTTCCAATATTCCCAGGTGAATTAGTAGTGCTGCAAGCGCCACCAGCTTCTATGAAAACAATGCTTGTTCAAAATATAATGCAATTCTTTAAGAAAAATACGTATTTCTTAGAGCTTGAAATGTCACCAAGACAAATTTGGCAAAGATTTGTAATGATTGAAATGGGTTGGGATAAACAACGATTAAAAGATCATTATAAATCATTTCAAAATGGTATGGATGATAAATTTTCATGGTTAAATGTTGATTTTGAACCTTGTTTTGCTGGTGAATTACAAAAAAGAATAGATCAACTAGCCGTAAGACCTGAAATAGTCGTTATTGATCATATTGGATTGATGAAAGCAAAAGGAAATGATAGTAACTTTAGAAATGAAGAAGTTTCTCAAGGACTAATGGAATTAGCGAGGAGAAATGATATCATTGTATTTGCTATTAGTGAAATATCTAAATCTGCATTTCATGATGGATCATTAGATATGGCATCAAGTAAGGGATCATTTAGACAAGCATATAATGCACATAAGATATTATCCTTAGTGCCTTACCGCTCACAAGATGCAAATGAAAGTAGTAAGATTAAACAATTGCATGTCTATACTTCTAAAGATAGAGAAGGTGAGACTTTAAATGCCAGATTCAATGTTAATGGTATTAGGATAGAATCATGATACAGATAACAGATTGGCTAGACCCAAAAGAAGAACTCTTTCAAGGTGATCAAATTGTAACAAATGAAGAATGGCTTGAGTCGGAAGCTATTCTTCTTGCAAAAAAATCTGGAAGATATACTACAATTAAAACAAATGATAAAGGACATATAGCTTTATTTAAACAAAAGAGAGGTGAAAGCATTGTCAAGAAAACTACATGAAATTGGAACTGATATTATCAGAGAACAATGGAATACCCAAATCGCATCTGGAGACTCTGAAGAAGAAATTCTAGAAAGATTAGATGATCTTTATAAAGAATTAGCTTTAAAAGAAGATGGTGTCTATTGGCTATATCAGAGAACTGAAAAAGAAATTGAAATGTTTGAAAATCAAGCTAAGAAATTAAAAAAACATGTAGCTGCCATGAAAAGAGGACAGGAAAGAATTAAAAGTTTGATCTTGGATACTAATCAATCAATTGGCAAGCTACCTAAACATTCAGTTTTCAATCCAATTAAGATACGTAATTCTCCTGGTGCTGTTGACATTATAGATGAGTCTTCAATTCCAGAGGAATATTTTATTCTTGTTGAAACTAAAAGATTAGATAAGAAAAGAATATTAGAAGAATTAAGAGCTGGAGTTGATATACGCGGTGTCAGATTAAAAGTTGGTAAAAATGTAGGTGGTCTTAAATGAAGATCAACTCTAAAGATACCAAAACCATTCTAGATGTTTTAAATGCTTATTATGCTATATTATCACATAAAGCACATAGATCATCAGATGAATTAACATTATTTAATAACTTACAACCATTATTACAAGAGTTAAATAAATGCACAATAAAGGAGTCAGATAATGGCAATGATAGTGAAAAACAAAGTTAAAGAAATTTTTCACAAAAATGGAGTGCAGATCCCAATTTCTACATTAAATCTTATTGATGAAGAAATATCAAGAAAAATTTCCTTATGGGCTCGTAGAGCAAAAGAAGGAAATATTAAAAGGTTGAAGCCAGAGGATCTATATTTAGTACTTGGTAATGCATGGTCAAAAATCATTGACTGAGATATATAATCGCCTATCGAAGATCAAGAAAAATCTTGTGAGGTATGCGCCTCTTTTTTAAAATGTTTTAAAAATGACGGTACAAAAAGAGGGTAACAAATGTGTTTATTTCTGCAGGTTGGCTCTTGTTAGAAAATATCTCAGTCAATGAAAATTTTAAGGAGAAAAGAATGATTGAATTTCTAAATTCTTTTATATTAATTTGTTTTTGGATGCTAGCAGCTGGACTAGGAATGTTCTTTGCAGCTTTAGCTCTATATGTATTTAGAGATAGCATTAGTGAATTTGCTTCAAGGATATATGATTGGTATGAAGCAAAATCATAAAAGAAAACGTTTACCATATGGATCTACTAACTTCCCAGGTAGAAAGGCAGATAGGTTGATAAAATATTGTACATCTTGTAAATTATGCTGGGAACATAAGAATTCAAAAGTAGTGAAAGGTTTCCATTTGAAAAATTTTGAATGGTATGAAAACTTTCCTACCTATGGTAAAGAAAGAAAAATATGTCCAAATTGTACTCAATAATTACCTTGTCTATAGACTGATGAATACGCTTCAGTTCTTTTCATCTTGGAACTCCTCCCGTCCTTCGGGTTTTCGCAAAGTAAATGCAAACCAAACAGCTATTCATCTGGCTTCTATACGGTCTTGATGTCAGACGCAAGGTATAATTATTTCCTCTTGCCTGAAAAAGAGCTCATTTAATTGATCAATAGGTATTTTAGATAAGTACCATGGCACCTATTGTGAGAGGAAAAAACATTCAAGCACTAGTTAGAACCACAGGGGATCCCGTAAAAGCCGTTACAATTGCCGCGTGGGGCAACGGTAGTGCTTGAAATTAATATAGGTGGGCGTGTACCCAGAGCGTAAATGGTCAGGCTGGGAGCTACCCATAAGAACAGCGAGCTGAGCCATGTTCCACCTTTAATTGGGCTAGTTAGTTAGGTCGACCAATATTCAACTCCGTAAGCGAGCTAGCCCAAATTTTAAGGAATTAATATGAAAAAAATATGTGATCTATGTGAACAAGAAAAAGAAGACATAAAAAAAGATGACGGCATATGGGTATGCAGTGCCTGTGATCTTAAATACCCAAAGGAATAATAATGACATCAGAAGAATACAGACAATTAAGAAATAAGTTTTTAAAAGAGACATTGGAAATGTCCGATTTAAAAAGAATTGAATACACAGAAGGCAATCAAAATGATAATGTTTTATGGAATTTTGAGAATATTGCTCAATCTGTTAACCTAGAACCATTGCAAGTACTATCTGTTTACCTCTATAAACACCTTTCTAGCCTTAAAAGCTACTTTAAAGCAGGTAAAGAGTACAGTGAACCTATTGAAGGCCGTATAAGCGATATTATTAATTATTTGCTATTAATGGTAGCAATGTTACAAAAATACAAGAAAAAGGATAAATAAAATGAAATTTTGGATAGAATCATTGCAAGAAAATGCATTTGATGTTTTTCAAGTCGTATGGATAGGAGTTGCTATCTTCTTTACTCATTTTTTAATGAGATGGTATATATCTAATAAAGTTGAGGAGTTAAAAGATGCAATTGACAAAAAGAAAAAATAGTGATATTACATGGAATGAATTATTATTAGATCTAGAGTCTACAATGAGTAAATATCAACAAGCTTTAAAAATAATCTCTAAAGCATCTTCTAATTCGCATGAATTATGTCATTTAAAAAATATTGCAAAAAAAGCATTAGAAGAACAACCAATAAATAAGGAATTATTTTGAACAAAATAGAAAAAAGAAAATCTTTTAAATATTGGAATGGATTATTAGATAAAGTTCAAGATATTATCAAAAATAATAAAAACCCAGAATTTGAAATTCTATATTTATTTCATATATTTTCTGATATAAAAAGAATTTATATGTATCAAAGAACATCTGAATGGTATCGTGAATCTTTAAAATATCTCATGAAAAAAAATAATTGTGATGATATTATATCTTCTGATGAAAAGATTGATTATGAATTTATGTGTCAATTAATATACGGTCCGATAGAAAATCAATCATCTCCTGAGGAAGAAAAAGATCCATTTTATGAAGAAGATACTCTAAGAGAAGAAATAATAGAAAAAGTAGAAGAATTCGGGACAATACCAATATGAGCAACAAGAGTAAGCAAAAAGGTAATAGATTTGAGCGTCTAGTGGTTAAGTTAACAAAAGAAGCTGGAATCCCAGCAAAAAGAGCTTGGGGCAGTAATGGAGCTGCCCTAGGCCACCATGAAGAAGTTGATGTTTTAATCGATAATACAATTAAAGTTCAATGTAAATGTAGAGCTAAAATTGCAGAATGGATGATACCTAATGAAAATGTAGACATTCAATTAATTAAAGAAGACAGGGGAATGCCATTAGTGGTAATGCCTTATGAAGATTATTTAGAATTATTATTAAAGGTAAAGAAATATGAAAAAAAACTTAAGTAGGGAATTTAATAATTCAATTAACAATATTGATTATTTATGTGGTAAAATATTAGGAAGAGAAAAAAAGTTTACACTAGAAGATCTATCTGAATTAGAAAAAAGCTTGATCAATCTATCGTTAAATATAGATACAATACTATCTAAAATAATGGATCTTAGTAATACAATAAAAAAAGAAAATAAAATATACGCTGATTAATTTAAAAAGAAGGGGGATAACTATAATATCCCCCTCTATAAATTAGCTATTGCACTCAGAGCTTTTCTTCTGTTCCTCTCAGACAATTTACCAACAGGTTTTTTACCTTGTCGTAATTCATCCATTCTTTTTGACATATCCCGTGTTTTAATCCCAAGAGATGTTGTGCCTGGGTAAAGCCCAAACTCTGCTCTTAATGCTGCAGATAAACTAAATTCATCACCTCCTGCCATGGAATTAAATAAAGGTAGTAAGCTTTTTCTTAATGTTCTTTCTAATTGAATGCTACCCATACCAGCAACTTCCTTAGCGAATTCAAGATCATCGATCTTTTCATACTCACGCATTCCAGTTAACCATGCTATAGT
>CEPE01124603.1_pt1 | contig 10967 bp, 14 predicted proteins | sample 530531 | NCBI WGS metagenome assembly CEPE01 (sample SAMEA2620273, study PRJEB7988) | marine metagenome | biome: marine biome (ENVO:00000447); feature: deep chlorophyll maximum layer (ENVO:xxxxxxxx); material: "saline water (ENVO:00002010), including plankton (ENVO:xxxxxxxx)" | depth 80 m
TTTTTTTTATACGTCGAGCGTTCCGTCAAAATTAGTTTCTAAATTTTTGACCAAGTCGTTCGACGCTCGTTCTTCTACAGAAGAGTCAATCCATTTTGAAAGTTCGCCACCTTGAATTGCAGAAGATTCAAAGCCACCGCCGTCTGCGATATAACCGTTTCGAAAACGTCTACCGTCGGGCAGTTCATACTCAACATAATTTTTTTCACTAGACGCATCGACGACTTCGGCGAACGTAATCAGCTTCGGAATATATCGATGGTCGTAACATCCCTTTGCCTGCAATTCTTTCGGGATGTTTTTTATGTCTCGATATGCGCACGACCAACGACCGTTCTCGCCGTCAACTTCGGGCGTCGCATGAAGACAGGTTCTGCAACTTAGCGTTGGCATTTTTTTACGATGGCAAGTTTCAGGATAGTCGCAGAATTTGCATTGATACCAACTTGGGTCTTCGCTTATTTTTGCGGGAGGATTTTGCGACGTAATAATTCGTCGAGCCTTTTCTAAATTTTCTTTTGCAACACTCGAATCATATTTAATTCTTTCGCTATAAAGTTCGTCGTTGTCTTTGTTGACTGCTAAGTAAAACGCTCGACGCATTCCCGAAAATTTCATGTAGAGTTGCATCTGAATATAATGCTCAGGCTTTGATTTTTTTACGCCATTCTTTACTAAAGATTTAAACGCTTTTGAACCGCTAGTTTTAAACTCTACAACGTGCCATGTTGCAGGAGCCTCAGCGAAGCCTTTCCCTGCGCCATCCATGCTTCCCCCAAAGTGACCGCCGATTTTAGAGAACGTGAACTGAGCGCCTTTACTGTCGACGTCGTGGACAACAACGCCTGCTTTCCTTAAGTATTCGACAAGACTTTCCTCTTCTCGATTTCCTCTATCGAACAATCTCAAAATCCTTCCTTCGTGATGCACTCGTTCGACGCCTCTGAATGAATACCAAAGTTCGCGCTCGCATTCTCTTCCAATTACTGACGCGCCAAGATGTCCGCGATATGGTTCAAGTTTTGAGTCGTTTTCTTTTTCTAATATTTCGTCAATAAGTTCGACGGTAGTTTTTTTGTTTGGTAGTTTTGCCATAATTTATTTCGTTAAAAAAAACGGGCGCGACCTAGGAGTACAACCGCGCCCGAAAAAAACAAAGTTTTTTTTGCCTTAATAAAAACAACTACTAAAAAGGAGTTTTGACGCCTTCATCCTCAGTGGCGCCTTCGCTCCAAGGAGTCTCTGCTTTGCTTCCGTCCGCGCTTCGCAATGGCTTATAAGAAGCCACTTCATTCGATGCTTCGTAACCGTTGCTTGCAGGTCGAGTTTTTAAAGTAACAACGAACGGGATGTCGTGCAGTTCCGTCGAGTCGGATACAGAATTTTTTCCGACCGCTCTTTGGATATCTGCTAAGTCTCGCTCTGCAATATCAACTGCAGTTGCACTTGGGTTTATTAAATTTAATCTCGACCAAACTCTTCGACCTGTATAGTCGCCTTCGATTATTTCGATTGTTAACTGTAGATATTTTCCTGTTCCTTTTTTGGTGGGCTTCATATCTGACTCGTTAATTATCACGACGTAATCTCCGTCGGGCATTAGTTCGTAATTGGTTTCGTTAGTTGCGGGCGCATTGCTAACATCATAAGTTTTTTCTAAGTTTGCCATTTTGTTATTTAGCTTTCGTTTGTAGAAGTGTTGCCGTCGCTTAACGCTTCGGCGATTGATTGTGAAAGAGACTTCCAATCTAAAGGTAAAGTCTCAGGAATGTTGTAACGACTTTTCGCAAGGTGCGTCGGACGTTCGGTTGTGTGAAGTAATCTTTCGCCCGAACCAATTGCGCGAACGCGCTTTTGTCCGAAGCCTGTATCACTTTCTTTTGTGTGGACTTTGTAGTTTGCGAATCCTAAAACATCAGCCCATTCTTGAAACATTGCACTCGATGCTTTGTGCATCTTTGGTTGGTATCTGTCGTAAGGTTCTGAATCAGGAGCGTCGAACTTTTTAACTTCGCAATGCGCAGTCAATACGACGGTCATGTTTCTGTCCCTTCGCAGTGCATTAAACGCATCAATAATTTGTCGCCAATAGTCGAGCGCAATAACATAGCCTTTGCCGTAACCAAAATCTTCGATATTAGTTTTGCCGTGAAGCTTAGAGGCGTGTTGCCAAACTAAAGGTTCTAACCAATCAAGAGAGTCGAGAACTACAGTTTCAAAAGAATGTTTTTCTTTATATAAAATTCTTAACGCTTCCATAACTTCGTCGAAACTTTTAGCTACAGGAAATGCGTTAGATTTTATTCCCGACAATCCGTCTTCTGTTTGAATGAAGATAGGATTTTTTGCGTCGGATGCAAAGGTCGACTTGCCGATTCCGTGAACTCCGTAAACGATAATTCTTGGAGGAGCAGGCGTTCCTGTTTTTGAAATAGAGTCGAGGTTAATACTCATTAGCTCATCTCCATTTCTTTTACTGACACTGAAGTCTTTGCAGGCTTGGTTGTAATTGCTTTCATAAGTTCGTCGGCAAATGGATAAGCGTTACGCGCTCCCTCTCCGCCTTGCTCTAGTGAATACAAAAAACTTTTTAAAGCCTTAACACTTACTGAATATTTAACGGGAAGTATGTCGAACAAAGCGTTCCCATATTTCTCTCTTAATCTTGCCGCTGAATTTTGGTCAACAGTTCTTGTCATCTTTGCAGTAGTTGTAATTTTAAAATCGTTCGACTCGACGGTATGAGCGCCTTCTGTTTTTGTGCCGATTAAATTTATAATACTTTCTTCTATTGCAATTCGTTTTGCTTTTGCCAAAGCCTCTTGATTCTTTGCAATAAGTAATTGCTTAGAAAGAATAGAGGCTTCGTCTTGTTGTTCTTTTGAGAGCATACTATTCATTGTTTATTCCCTGCATATCTTTATGTTTAGACATTAAGTAATCATAACCAACTCCTTGTTCGTTCTCGATTATTTGAATAATCAGTAACGGGTGAAGCCCTGCGGTTTGTGCATCATCAATGAAATCTTTGTGCTTCATTATCATGTCTTTTAATTCTTTTGGCATTGCTTTATATAACGCCATGACGCCGTCATAATTTTTTCCTAGCAAGCCCCTTAATAATTCATCGTGCGTTTGCATCTTTGTTTTATTGTTCGTTGTTAATTTTTGAATGCCGATTCGATTAGGATTCGGCGCGAAGTTTGAAGCATAACTTCCCCCTGTATAAAAAGTCAAGTGGGGTGCGCTTGATTTTTAATATTTATTTTTGTTAACATAATCGCCTTGCTAATCAAAGCAAACAAAAACAAAATACTTACCATGAAAGAAAATAATAAACATAAGAAAGATATAGAAAGAGCGCGAACTTTTTTAAACCACCATAAAAAATATATGGATATCCATGACGAAACAGGATTGGGATATTTTTGGTTACAAAGATTTGCAAAGGGAAAGATAGTCGACCCAAGAGCCTCATTGTTATTTAGACTTTTAGATTACATAGATAACAACGCAAAGAAGACAGTCGAAAAATTAAAGGAGATTGACGAGTGAAAAATTACGAACAACTACTGCTCGACTCTGCTTTAAGTTATGCCGAAAAAGGATTCGCAGTTTTACCATTGCATTCAGTGCATCTTGGTAAATGTTCTTGTGGCTCTAGCAATTGCAATTCAATTGGAAAACATCCGAGAACAGTTAATGGAGTTAAGGACGCTTCGACTAACTCTGCAATGATTCGTTCTTGGTGGTCGAAATATCCAAAAGCAAATATCGGAATTGCATTGGGAGAAGCGTCGGGAATTTGGGCGCTAGATATTGACCCAAGAAACGGAGGCGACATTACTCTTAACGATTTAGAAATTGAAAATGATTTACTTCCCGAAACTCTTCATGCAAAAACAGGTGGCGGTGGTGAACATTATTTTTTTAAGTTCAATAAGTCGGACGGCATTCGTAATGGAAAACTTGGAACAGGCGTCGACGTAAAATCTACAGGCGGTTATGTTGTTGTCGCTCCAAGCATTCATCTTTCAGGACAAAGTTATGAATGGACTGACGAAAGTATGGAAGCAGTCGACGCTCCATCTTGGGTTGTTAAAATTTTAAAAGGAACCAATTCTTCTTTTGCAAAAATTCTTGGCGTCGACGTTGGTGATAATTCAGTGTTGTTGTCCAAAACAAAAGTCGACGAGATTCGTTCGGCGCTTGCAGTAATAAATTCCGACGACAGAGAAACGTGGTTGAATATTGGTATGGCAATTCATTCGACGATGGCAGGCGAACAAGCTTTTGAAATTTGGGACGAGTGGTCAAAGACTTCTGACAAATATAATTATGAAGACGCAAGCAGAGTTTGGTCTTCGTTTTCGTTCGGCGCAGGTGGCATCACTATCGCAACTCTTTTTGGATTGGCGCAGTCTCTTGGTTGGAAGGCTCCCGAAGCTTCGATTGAACTCGACGCTATGAAAGATAAAACTCCAATATCAAAAAATCCAAAAGGTAAAGTTTTAAAATTAGCGGAAACATCAATTCCAAAAATGCCCGACGTTCTTAATCGACCGCTTGGTATTGTCGCAGATGTTGCTGACTATATAACTAGAACTGCAGTTCGTCCTCAGCCTTTGTTCTCTTTGGTTGGTGCGTTGTCATTAGTCGCGAATGTTATGGGTCGAAAGTATGAAACAGAATCGGGATTGCGTTCGAACTTATATCTTGTTTCAATTGGCGCGACGGGGTGCGGAAAGAATCATGCTCGCTCTTGCATTAAAAAAATTCTTAGTCATGCAGATTTAAAAGATAATTTAGGCGGAGAAGAATTGGCGTCGGGGCAATCGATATTATCACGCGCTTCGGAAACTCCGAACGTTTTATTTCAGCTCGACGAGTTTGGATTGTTCATGAAGTCTGTTCAAAATCCAAATGCAGGTTCTCACTTGGCGTCGATTCTTTCGATACTTATGAAATTATTTTCGTCGGCAGGAGATATTTATGTCGGCACTGAGTACGCAAATAATCACAAGCGACCGCGAGTCACAATCGAATATCCTTGCATCAATGTTCACGCGACATCGACAGGCGAAACATTTTATGACGCACTAGAATCCAAGCATGTCTTGTCGGGATATCTGAATCGACTGTTGGTTGTCGAGACTGACGTTGACCGACCGCCTAGGAATCGGAAGAAAGTCAACAGGGAAATTCCTCATCCGATTATCGAGTGGTGTCATATCGCGTCGAATCCTTCAGGCAGTGGCAGTGGTAATCTTCTCGGCGTCAATCCTGCGACGCCATTGATGGTTGTAAAAACACAAGAGGCTTCGAGAATGTTCGACGAATACGATGACAAGATTGATATCGCTATTCGGGAAACTTCAGGCACGGGACTCGACTCACTTTACAATCGAGCTTGGGAGCATGCCGACAAAGTCGCCTTGGTTTTAGCAGTGGCAGAAAATCCCGTCGAGCCTGTCGTTGAAAAACGCCATGCTGAATTCGCAATAGCCTTCGTCGATTGGAGCATCGAATGCCTAGTCCATCAAGTCAACGCTCGCGTCGCTGACAGCCCGTTCGAATCTCGAACCAAGGAATGCTTGCGGGCAATCGCCAACGCGGGAGAGCGTGGCATGACAGAGCGAGAGATGGGGCGCCATGGAGCGTTCGCAAAACTGACGCCCAAAGAACGGCTCGAAGCATTGACCGCCCTCAGCGACGCCGAGCAGGTCGAGCGAGTTCAAATAAAAACTGCGGGTCGACCGCGAATTGCATACGTTGCATTAGCCGAATGACGAAAGACAAAACGAATGACGAAAGCTCGACGAAAGTAAAAGCATTGTTGGCAAGCGATTATCAAAAAATCAATCGACTTTCGTCAAGAAAAAGAGACACACCCTTCGCGCCCAAAGAAAGCAAGCAGGTGTGTGTCTCTGATTCTCTGACAGAAGTAGTAATAAGAAATATATATTCATATAATATTATCACTATTAAACGTACTTAAACGAACGAAATAACGAACGAGAACTTTTGTCACACTTTCGTCAAACTTTTGTCATTCAATGTCTAAACTTATTAAGCGTTCTTATTCTCTTCGACTTCCTTTTCCGCCAAGTCTGAATCGACTTTGGAGAACTGTCCCGCGACGTGGAGTCATCCTTTCAAAAGTTGGAAGAGATTATCGACGCGACGTTCACTCTGCACTTCATGCACAAGAATCTGAATTACCAATCGTAACTTTGACAGGAAGACTTGCAGTAAGAATTGAAGGTTATGCTCCCGACCGTCGAAAGCGTGACATAGATAATTGGGTCAAAGCAGTATTGGATTCTTTGGAAGCTACAGGAAAAGTTTTTATCGACGACGGACAGTTCGACAGGTTGGAAGTTATAAGAAGAGAAACCAATCCACCTCATGGATTTATTATGGTTACTATTGTCGCGTTAACTGACGAGTAGTATCTTGACCTTTATGGTCAAACTTATTGCGGTCGATATTTTGGAAGCAGTTGCAAACACTGTTGCAGATACGGGGTTCGACTTTGGATTAACGTCGAGAGTTATGAAGTCTTATTCGACGATGAATATATCCGCTTATGTTTACGATAATGATTTAAGGTTTACTGACTTTCCAAGTCCCGAAGAATTAGTTAACTCAATAATAATTAAACGAAGACGATACGATGTTGAGCGTCGAGTTAGTTATAGAATTTTTGATAAGTTAAAAGAAGGTTTAATTGCATCCGACGGTAAAGACTTTTCTTTGTTTTATATGGATGAAATATTAGATGCAATGCAGGAACTAATTTATAACTATGAGCAAGAGTTAAAAGAATTAGAAGAATGCTATAAGCTTCGACGCGACGCAGAAGAATAAGATGCGCGCCGAGAATGCTGATATGCGCGACGCGTTCGACGGTATTCCTAGGCTTTTCTTATAATTATTTTTAAGCTCTCCTGCCCTTCTAGGCATAGTAGAGGGCATATTTTGGCTTGTAGCTAAATTTCTCGACGGTTTAATGTTTATCTTAACGCGAAAGACTGTACACTGTATCCTCACGACAACGGTAAAACTACCGAGGTCAAAATCTTAAAAACTAAAAATTACAAATACTAAAAATTAAAATGAAATTCTTCGCAATCCTTACTAACAAATCAACTCAAGAAAAAACTGCATGTTGCTCAACGCCACATAACAATTCTTTTCAAGCGATGAAGTGTGCATCTAAAATGCACGGAACTTATAACTCAACTGACAACATGGAAGTCAACGTTAAAAGTTATTACGGTGGCGCAACTGCAAAACGTTTTGCTGATGACGACTATGGCAAGTTTATGAACAAGCTTACAGTTGGTGACGACTGCCCACGTTGTAGAGGTCAACATCGCAACGGTAAATTCGTTGAGTCAACTTTAGGTGGCAACGTTATCGAATGTAACACTTGTCCAAACACTCGCGACTCACGTCTTGACTTTTCTTGGAAAGACGAAAGAGTTATGAAAACTAAAAGCAAGAAGTCTCACGTTGAAACTTCAGCAACTGAATTCCGCAAGTCGAATGACCGTGGCGAACGTCACGCTCCACTAAGTGGTCACGCTCACCCAATCTTCTCTGACTTGGTAAACCGTATCAAGTGTCAACTTCCAACAATGCTTGTTGGCGACGCAGGTACAGGCAAGACTTTCATCGCACAACAAGTCGCTGAATATCTTGGTCGCCCATTCGCAACTATCTCTTGTACAGGTGGCATGAGCGAATCACAATTAACAGGTCGTCTTCTTCCAATCGGCGAAGGTGGCAAGTTCGAATATGTTCCTACTGAATTAGTAAGAATGGTTAAGGAAGGCGGAATCTTCTTGGCTGACGAGTTCGACGCGGCTGACCCTAACGTTGCTTTGGTTCTTAACCAACTATCTGCTAACCGTCGCTTGGTACTTCCAAACAATCCTAACGAGCCAAGCATCGAAGCTCACCCCGACTTCGTATTGGTATTCTCTGCTAACACTTTCGGAACAGGTGCTGACCGTCAATACGTCGGACGTAACCAAATGGACGCGGCTACTCTTGACCGAGTTTGCATGGGAAGCGTTGTTGTTGACTACGACCCAAGCTTGGAGCGCAAGTTGGTTCCTAATACTGAATTGCGTCGCGCTTTCCAAAGCATCCGCAAGAAAGCTAACAGCGCTCGCGTCCGTCGAGTAGTATCGATGAGAGCAATGTTGAACGCTAAGACTTTGATGGACAACGCAGGTTGGACTGTCGAGGAGTGTGTCGACCAATTGACCTTGGATTGGACAGCTGACGAGAAAGCAAAGTGTGGGGTTCCTAATCGCTAGAAACCCCTAGCACCCCCTGCCCGTGGCGTCGAGCGCGTCACGGGCTTACGGGCGTGAAAGCGGGCTTTTTAGGGTTCTCAAAATATTCTAGGAAATAGGGGTTGCGCGAGTCGAAAAAAGACTATAATGCTTTCAGGGCAAGGCTAAAGCCACCCGTTCATAAAACTAAATTTCAATTTCTCGATAATCAATAAAACGATGACTACTAAAAACAAAACTGTAACTTACGAAGGTAAGTCTTCAACGGGTAAACGCGTTGCGGGTACTCACTTAACTCTTTCACAATTAGGAAACATTAGTCGCGCTGACGTGACTGCAGAAAACAAAGCTACTGCAAGATACTATTGGGAAAGAAGACTAGCTAACCGCAAGTTCGACTCTTGGTATGGAACGCTTCAAGGTAAAACAATCGACGACGCAAGAAAGTATGTAACTGAAGGATGGCGCGAAGGTGCTGATAAAGCACTAAGCTTTGTATCTGATATTTATGCCAAGTGCACTTTGCCCGAACCAAAAGATGTTCGTCGCAAGCAAGTATGGTCTGACGACGGCGACGAGTTAGATTACGACAAGTTAATGGGTGGCGAGTTAGACACAATGTATCGCACGACTAAGCGCGAAGGTAAAGGTCAAACTCCACACTGTAGTTTGATTGTTAATTGGGGTGGCTTGGCTTACGTCGAAGCTGACGATTTATTTTGGTCGGGCGCAGTAGCGATAATCTTATCTGACGTTTTAGAAAATGCAGGTTATAGAGTCGAGATTGTTGGTTGTAATACTTCACAACAAGACGGCGGAGTTTACTCAGCGACAAGTGTTGCGGTTAAAGAACTCGACGAACCATTAAGAACTGATATTGTCGCAGGCGCACTTTGTGAAGCAGGCGTATTTAGAACACTAGGCTTTGCCGCAAAGATGACTGCTAACACTGCTATCGATAGAGGTATGGGATGCACTGACGACTTTACTAAGGTCGCGGTTAACTCTGTAAAAGGTAATCCATTTTCTGAAGACTCATTCGTTATAAAGCAATGCTTGTCTATGGAAGATGCGATAGCAGAAATCAATCGAGTTTGTGAAGAACTCGACAGTAAGTGAAGTAGTATCATTTATTTGTTGATTTTTAGTTTTAATGATTGGAAGTCCTCGCGCTCGACGCGGGGGCTTTCTTTTGTTATCTTGCAAACTATGGTCAAGACTGTTGTTGTTCCCGACGTGCATGTTCCCTTTGAACATAAGGCGCATGTCCGTCGAATGCTTAAATACATAAAAGAAGAAAAGCCTAAGAAGATTGTTATGCTTGGCGATGTTCTCGACTTTCATGCTTTAACTTATCATCGCAAGCAAAAGGATTGGCGCGATAGATTATTAGAAGAAGTAAGTGCAGGTCGAAAGTTTTTGCAATCCATTCGACGCAGTGCAGGCAATAGCGCTGAGATTATTTTTATTGAAGGTAATCATGAAGACAGGTGGAATCGTTACGTCGAACAAAGAGCGCCACACTTAGCTGACCTGCAACATTCGCATTGGTCGAGTCATTTAGCTTTAGAACAATTTGGAATTGAATTAGCGTCGGGCGCAGTGCGCACTAAAGCAGGCGCGGGACAAACTGTTCGATTCCTTCATGGTCACGAAGTAAAAGGGTCGAGTCGCATCGCAGGCAATCATGCTCTTAACTGCGCAAGAAAGTTAGGCGAGAATGTTCACTGCGGACACACGCATAGACTTGGAGTTCTTTGCGCGACGGTCGGCGGTAAAACTTTATTCGGTGTTGAAGGTGGATGGCTTGGCGATTGGACTTCACCTGCAACAAAGTATATTGGAATCGCTCGACCCGATTGGCGCGTCGCGTTTGCAGTTTATGATTCTAAAAATAAAACTTCTCCTTTTCCTAAAATGATAATGGCGCCGAACGATTAACTATGAGTTGGTTTATAATTAAAATTGAAGAGACAACGTCGAGTAAAAGATTCGACTTAGCTGATTTCGAAAAAGACTTAAACGATTACGAAAGAAAAGTATTTCCTCAAGCAATCAATAGAACTGTTAACGATGTAGGTAAGAAAGCAAGAACTGCAACAATGCGAGAGTTAACAAAGACAATGGGCGTTAAGAAAAAATCTTTAAAGAAAAGATATTTCCATACAACGCCTTCGACGTTTAGAACTTTATCTTTTACTTGGACAGGTAGGTCAAAGCCTTTGCCATTAAAAGCATTCAAAGGTAAAGGATTAAAGCATCGTTCGCAAAAAGGAAAGATGGGATACTCTGCTTCAGTAATGAACAAAAGAAGAAAGTATAAATTCTTTAAAGCAAAGATGTCGAACGGATACGAAGGCGCGTTCTATAGATTGCCAAACAATAAGCATCAACGTTCGCGGTCGGGTAAGGTCGGAGCTTATCCAATCAAGCAAGCTTATGGCGCATCAGTTCCGAACGCGATGGTGCAAGATGTCGTCGAGAAGATATGGAACAAATCGACAGAACAAAAAACATTCGAAGCGAAGCTCGACTCGAATATGAAATTCTATGTCGGGAAGCTTTTGAAAAAATCTTCTCGATAAATTTTTTTCTCGACTCGACTCGACTCGAAATCGAAGGTACTTTGCGCCGAATCCAAAAATGCGGGTCGTGGAA
>CEPE01124600.1_pt1 | contig 10863 bp, 16 predicted proteins | sample 530531 | NCBI WGS metagenome assembly CEPE01 (sample SAMEA2620273, study PRJEB7988) | marine metagenome | biome: marine biome (ENVO:00000447); feature: deep chlorophyll maximum layer (ENVO:xxxxxxxx); material: "saline water (ENVO:00002010), including plankton (ENVO:xxxxxxxx)" | depth 80 m
CTGTATTTGAAAAGGTACAGATTAACGATGCAGTACATGGAACATTTAACATTGAAGTACCTCAAGGTATGTCTGATAGTGACATCTTAAATGAATTAGACAACTTAGACTTAGACTTATTGTTAGGTATAGGCAACATAGACAAAGACATAGGAGAAACAAACGTGGAAAAGATCAAGGAGTTTGAGAATAGCTCCGGGGCTGGTCTTAGAGATGGTAAATGGTATGGTCACGATTCATTAGAGGGTGGCACACAAACAATTGCGTATGGTCATAAGCTTACTGCTGAAGAAGTAAAACAAGGCTTCATTGAAATTAATGGAGAACAAGTAGACTATCGTAAAGGTTTGACTCAAGATCAAGCTGAAGCTCTTTTAAATAAAGACGCTAAGTGGGCTGAGACACATGCTGTAGCATCTCTTAAAAAGGTTGGCCTCGATGGAGATGAAGGTAAAGTAGAAGCACTAACAAGTCTTATCTACAACGTAGGCTCTGGTGCATGGGGTAAATCCAAAGCTAAACAGTACCTTGAAGCTGGTCAAATTGAAGACTTTATGCATGAAGCGTTCTCAGAAGAGGTAGGTTTTGTTAAAGTTAACGGTGAAAAGTTACGTGGTCTAGTACGTAGGAGGGCGGCTGAAGCACAGTTGTTTGCTTCTGCAAATATAGATGAGGGGGGTGGCTTTGCAACAATGATGCAAGATGTATTAGCCGCTATCAATCCTATCAGTAGTGCCGCTGCTGCTGAAGTCACTCCCCAAACTCCACTAGACTCTAAACCTACAACAGAAATAACTCAACTTCCTACTCTAAAAAGAAATGCTAAAGATACAGAAAGTGTAGGTACACTACAAGATATGTTAGGCATGGATGTGGGAGAGGACAGAGGTATCTTTGGCCCTGCTACGGAGAAAGCTGTTAAAGCTTTTCAAAAAGAACAAGGACTAACTGCTGATGGAATAGTTGGTAAGAATACATGGGATGCTTTGCAGGGTTTTAAACCTAAAGTAGAGTCTACTCCAGATTTATCTATTAAAAAGAAAGACGTTCCAAAATTTAAAAAAGAAAATGCTGCTGATTTTTTCGGTAAATCTCTTATTCCTGCGTATGGTAGTCACGCACAAGTTGCAGCTAAACATATGGCTGCCTCTATGTTTGAAAAGATCGGACTACCTGTTCCTGAAACGTTAAAAGAAACTATTACTGAAGACAGTTTAAGTCCTGATGTATTAAATGTTGTCCGAATTGCGGCTTATAATGCTAAAAAAGAAGGACGCTTTACAAATTACAAGAAAGATTATGGTGATGCGGCTAAATTAGTTTATGGAAATTTACGCCAAAAACTTGGAACAATAGGAACTCTTCAAGAAATGGCTGAATCTTTTTTTGATCCAGAAGTAGCAGCGGCTATGACTATAGGAGAGTCAAGTAATATTGTAGAAAGAAATGGGATTCTTTATCTTGTAGCGGATCAATATAATTTTCCTACTATTTCTAAGACAAAAGGAGATGCTTGGTTAGGTTTACAAAGTTTATTTGGTGATCAAGATGGTATGTTTAGTGTATCTCCTGAAAATCAACAAAAAATTGAAATTAATCTTGGTCCAATTTCAGAGATCGAAAAGCTTTTAAACGACCAAGAAGATAACAACACCAACCAAAAAGACTAACCGTAAGTAAAGGCCAACATATAGTTAACGAAATTAAAACAAATTCATGGTACGTAATACCTAATAACTTTGCAGATTGTAAAAACATATCATCAAAGTGCCAGTAAAAATTCATGTACCATTCTTTAAATGTCATTAGGAGTTCCTTATGTTACCAATACTAGGCCCACTTGTTTCAGGTTTGTTTGATGTAGGAAAGACGTTCCTTAAAAATAAAGCTGAAGAGAAGCAAGCCATACATGACCGTAAGATAACTCAGATCAAACAGGATGGTAACTGGGATGAGATACAAGCCAGTAACAGTAACAATTCCTGGAAGGATGAGTACCTTACGATCATATTGACTTTACCTTTCGTGGCTATGTTCTTAGCTGTCATCTTTGAAGCAGATGAAATGGTGATACGATTTAAACAGGCGTTTATGGTGCTTGATGAAGACGTACCAGATGAATATTGGTATCTACTTAGTGTCGTTGTCGCTGCTTCCTTTGGGGTTAAAAAGATCATCGACGTTATTAAAGCGAAGCGAAGTTAAGTTTAATTTAAGACGTTCAAGATACACGGCTGCATCGAGTAGTTCTTCTATGGCGTGATCAATCCAACCTACAGTGGTAACATCATCACGCATCATGGTACAGCCGTACTTCTCCATACCTTCCGCTGACCTGTCACTCATACGCTGTATGACTGTAGCTACAACTGGATCAGGCTCTATCATGTCTGTCATTTTTTAAGCTTCCATAAAATATACTTGTCATTAATTGCTAGTGACTTAGCTTCAGGATCAATCTCTTGTTGTCCTACATAGTGCCAAGTAGCTCCATTGTTTATATCCTTTTCAACTTGTTGAAAGTAGTCTTGGTTAGTAGCAAAGAAAAGTATTGGGAAGATTAGAGCAAGAGCAATCATCTTAGTTCCTTTCCGTTTAATCGTGTACGAATAAAGCTTTCCAACTTACAGGGAATACCTTTTCCATTTCATTAGAAATAAGTTCAGCAATGTCTCCTGTTTCTTTTTGTGAATGAGGATCAAGACGTAGCTTACATACCCTAGCCCATGCAGCTAGGCTACCTGTCCAGTACCATTCGGTATACATGGACTGTGGTAGGACCATACGTGCCTGTTCAGGACAAATACCATCAGCTATCATGTTTGCATAACATTGTTGAGCGTATGCATATAAAGGTGCAGCAGAGTATTTAATTGTATCTTCACTACTACCTTGCTTTATATTCTTAGCACGTTTTCTCCATTCAGTAGGCCGGTAAAATCGAGGGTCACTATCAACATACCTACGGCTAACTTCATTCCATACCATACCTACCTGATGTTTACCTAACTGCCGGGCTACAAAGATAGGTGCTTTGATACGAAAGGTAGCTTGGCAATGACCAAAAGGTGTCCAATGTTTATGTCTAGCAAGGTAATTAATAAGCTTAACATCTTTCTCTGATAAAACATTTACGATGGCAGCTTCATAAGGATCGTTATCACTTACCTTTTCCCATGTGCTTACCTTGTCAAAGGATACACGGGCTGCATTAACGACACGTAGATCACTACCCATGTGGTCTATATAATCAACCTTCATTTACTCTACCTTTCCCAGATAAATATTGAGGAGTGTAAGAAGTGTTTTTAAATACCCAATTATACAATCGCTCTAGAAAGTTTATTCGCATGTCTTAGCTCCTGTAGATGGATCAATGAAACAAGCAGCACCTTCAATCTCATCAGGCTCAATCTTATTTAAGATGCCATACCGCTTACCGTCTAGTCTAAAGGTAGTTACTCCTTTCAATCTACCCTTCCAAGCTTTTAAGTAGATGTCTTTGAACTCGTCAAAAGACACTTGGCTACCCACGTTAATAGTCTTAGATACGGCGCTATCAATAAAAGGTTGTACAGCAATTTGCATATCAAGATGATCGTCAACAGTGAGTTCCTCTGTGGTTTCACCTTTAATTCCATACTTGTCATACGCATAGTCACGTAGACGTACAACCTGTGGGCCAGCTTCTGTCTGTACTGTACGATCAAGTTCATGTTGAAACACCGGCTCTATACCACTACTTACATTGTCTGCTGTAAAACTAATTGTACCAGTAGGTGCAATGGAAGTCAAGTGACTGTTACGTATTCCTTGCTGTTTAATCTTAGCTTTAATATCATCAGGTAATCGAGATACAAAATCACCAGCAAGGTACTTATCTGCATTGAAGAGTTTAAATGAACCCTTCTCCAAAGCTAGATCAGAACTGGCAGAGAAAGCTTCACACATAATTGTCTTTAAAACTTTACGTGTAAACCTTTTACCTACTAGAGAACCATAAGGATACCCGCACATAGTTAAGCAGTTGGCTAGACCAGTAACACCTAGCCCCATACGCCGCTTAGTCTTAGCCTCGATCTCTTGCTCCTCTAAGGGGTACGATGTACGGTCAATAACATTATCCATAGCTCGTACTACATGAGGTATATCTTCTTTTAGTTGAGCAAAGTTAAACTTGTGTGTCTCTGTATTAACATACTTAACTAGGTTAAATGAACCTAGCAAGCAAGCACCAAAAGGTGGTAACGGTTGCTCACCACATGGGTTAGTAGCCTCTACCGTTTCACAATAATACAATGGATTTTCATTGTTGATACGGTCTAGGAAGAGTATACCAGGCTCTGCCCAATCCCAATTGTTACGCATGATCTCATCCCATAATGCCAAAGCATTAATGGTACGATAAGGTTGTCCTTCCCATTTTAAATCAAATGGTTTGTTATCTTTAACACATTCCATAAACTCATCAGTTACACCAACTGATATATTAAAGTTAGTAAGCTGGTTCTCATTACGCTTTGCTCTGATAAACTCTTCAATATCAGGGTGGTCTACCCTGAGTACAGCCATCATTGCGCCGCGCCTATGCCCCGCTGATACAATTGTTTCACAGACTGAATCAAAGATACCCATAAACGAGACAGGTCCACTAGCACTAGAGTCAAGGGATACAATACGGTTCCCACGAGGACGGATACGGCTAAAGTCAAAACCGATACCACCACCTCTACGCATAGTCTCAGCGGCTTCAGTGGCCCTTGCCATAATGCTTTGCATTGAGTCATCAATCGTTCCTGATACGAAACAGTTGTACGCTGTGACCTCACGTGGGCTTCCCATTGCTGCTTGAACTCTACCGGCTGGCATAAATCTTTGATGTAGTAGGATGTCTTTATACCTGAGTCGATGTCCTTCATCGTCAGACATTGCCGCCGTCTGTCTCGCACAAGCCTCACTGAACGCTTCATTTGCTAACCTATACTTCTGTGCATGTAGTGTATCACATGCTGGGTTTTGGGGTCCGTGTTGATTACTCATAAATTAAATCTCCAAGGTCAGGCTCTTTATAATTCGGGCCTTTAATAACTTTACCATCTGAACGATATAACGGCTTACCATCATCACCAAGCTTTGACATGTTAGCATCGTGTACCCTATTAAAAGCGGTCCTAAGACCACCAGAAAGGGGATAGAGACTAACGACAGTACCTGATAAAACATACTGTAAATCAGCGAGTTCTTTTAATAAGTGCGCCCACTGCTCCTTTGTCCCGGGGGTTCCTCTTTCTAGTTCCATTTCTAAAACTTCAATGGCCTCACATACTTCATGTGTTTCTTCAAGGATTAATTTCTTACGTAAGTTTAACAAAGAAACACGAGGTTGACTACTAATGTCTAACCCCATAGCATGGTGAAACCTAGAAACTAGTTGTTCTCTAGTGGTAGGTTTTATTGACATCTTCACCTAGTCCTTTCTGTATTGAATCAAGTGTAACATTAGCTGACTTAATAAGAATATCCCGCAGCTCATCCCGTTTAATTTTATCTGCACTTTTCATTAAGCGTATTACAAGTTCAAGTCTATTAACCATTATGTCTGGATTAAAAAACATAACGTCCTCGTTATCATCATCGTCATCGTCAGTCTTGTTGAACAGCATACTGCTTGTCCCTTTTACGATTATATTTCTTTTTAGATTTTACAACGCGCATACGATACTTAGGAGTACGTAAATCACGAGCCACTCCATTGCGTGTACTCCTCTTCTGTTTCATTGTAGGAATCCTCTAGAGATATATCTAGATCAGATAAAATTTCATCGAATTTGTATAGACTATTATACACCTCTTCAAAGTAATTGTCAAGGATATCTTCTGCTGGAATTTCTAATCGCTCGATAATCTCTGCACCTGTATACCTATCAGCGATGAGCAACTTTAGCTCGTTTGGTTCGACCCTTAATCCGTCTACCATGTGTGCCATACTCCTTTCTTAATGCATTAATAGAGACAAACTGAGGGTCATATGTACCGTCCTCAACATTTCTCTTAATGATAACCCCTGACCACCAGAGGTCTTCTGATTGTGGGTTGTTCCACCCACTAGCATAGTCTAGGTAGCACCCTCCAACCATGCTCATAATTCTTTTACCAGCAGCGTTAGTATCACTAGCAAAGTCTAACGTGTGAGTATGCCCGGCAGTACAGGACATGTGTTGTTTATTAAGTAAAGACTTAGCAGGATTTTCTCCACCAATAGGCCGGCCCATAACACCACTTGTAAAGTAGTGGCTGTAAGCTATGTTGTCTACAATAGCAGGAGATAGAAACTTGTGTACTTCCCATCCATACTCTTTAAACTGTAAATCTTGCATACCAATAGTGCCGTCTAAGATAGCATCAGAACTAATCGCTCGATTAATACGGTCTTCATGATTACCCAAGGTAAGTACGTATCGTGCTAGTTTCTTCTTAGCCTTTTTAATAGGTGCAAACATACGCTCTTGTGCATCAAGAGTTACGTTAACATCTTGTTTGTATCGACGCCCTTCAAAACCTTTAGTACCTTTATCGTATGTACACAGGCTAGGCATATCAGCCATGTCACCTAGATTGACAACAACATCAGGGCGTAGGTCAACGATCAACTTACCAAGCCACTCAAACCTATCGTTGTTGTTTTCCGGGTGAGCATGTTGATCTGGTATAACTAAATGGATAGTCATTGGTCTAAGCTTTCAATTGTCCCATTAAGTAAGCCTTCAATATATTTATGTTCACATTTAAGGGTAAGAAGATAGTCAGACAACTCATTTCTTACATCCGTTATATATTCTATACTCTTTGACATGTCTTCTAAGTGTGTTTGAATTTCGATTAGTTTATCTTTAACAGTCATAACCATGACGTAGGTATCTCCTTATCTGCAAACAGAAACCCATGACGTATACACCAATCTGCGTATGTAGATTTACTACCCTTGTAGAGTTTACTACGAGAGTTACTAAATACGAATCGTATGTCAAGGTCAGGATGCTGTTCTTTAACTAACAAATGTTTCTTACGATCTGCGCTACTAAATATTCCTTTCGCCTCTACAATAATTTTATTAGGTAGAATAAAGTCAGGAGTATATTTATGTGGAGTAGATGGTTTAACATAACTAATCTTTATGCTTTCGTATTTAAATTTAATACCTAAAGCTTTTAATGCATCACCTATACGTTTCTCTAATCCACTACGGTATTTACCCCAAGCTTTTAAACGTTTGTATTTCATTACATAGTAACCTCATATACATCAGGCTCCCTTTCTACATGTGTTAACCAACGCGGCCCATTAGAATACAAGAACAAACGTAAACCATCACCGTTGTTTGCATCAGACCAACAGACTTCTTTAAATGCACAGTAAGAACAGTTAGTATCTAGCTTCATGTTACCACTCTTACCATCTGCTTTAGGTTCAAAGCAACGTTTAGGTGGAGTCTTAGATTTTACTACCTCTTTTAAATGTTTAATACGTTTAGGTACATCGATCATATCTATCTCATCTACTTTTAGATACGCGATCTTCCCCATCTGCTTATCCATTGCGAGAAACCCACTCTCCACATCTCCTGCCGCATGAGCATAGGCACTGATCTGAGCCAAGTAACCAAACGGATCATTGTCTGCCAAAGAACCGTCTTCAAATTTCTTAAACGCATATGAAGATGCACTTTTAATGTCAACCGTAACACCGTCAATCTTACAGTCAGTATGACCCACAATACCATCAATTTGTACTTCAGATTGCTCATGTGTAACCTCGTGTCCTGACTCCTTTACTAAGAAAATTAATAGAGCTTCGATAAGATCACCAAATAAAAACTTGATACGAGTTTCAGGGCGTAGTTCTTCTTTAGGTGAGCCATTAATTTCATGCCAAACTTGGCACTCAGGCTTACCAATGTTAGACATACGTAATGTATTACGTTCTTGTCTATTCTTTTTAGAAAATTGTTTAATAATAGAATATGAAACACTTTCAAGTAAGTCTTCCATAGCTTCACACGACGGTTCAAAACCTGTATCAACTGCCGCATAGATGTCTTCAACAAGTGTTTCTATATTCTTCATAAGAATAAACCTTTCTGTATGTTAAGTAGTCTAGCCTACCGCCTCTACACTAGAACCCAAGGACATTTACACTGTATTAAATATGAAAGGAATCGCGCAACCTTGGCCCAATACGTTCTACTTACTCGTCTTCAAAATCAGAATCGAGGATGTCATCTAACTCATCAGTGTCCTCCTCTCCCCAATCATCATCGTCATCAGTTACATACTTAGCTAGGTCTGTAACAAGAACCTTGTTAACACCAACACCTACTCCTGATTTACCTCGAAAGCTCCAATCGTAGGCAACTAGTTTAACTTTAGCTTTAGTACCATTACCAATTTCACCGGGGTCTACTTCTTCTACCCCATTTTTAAATGATACTTTGATAGGGAACTTAGACTTACCTGTAACAAACGCCTTACGATCAGGGTAGTCTTCGTTCTTACGAGGGTCAGTTTTAATACTAACACCAAGAGACTCAAGAGTTTTAACAGCGGCTTTATCCAACTCACCTAGATCAACCTGGTATTTACCAGACATCTCATTAACGGTTGCAAGGTTAGGCCAGTACAAAGTAGCTTCAATAATAGCAGATTGTGGTTGCTTACCCATTGTTTATATCTCCTTTACAAATGGGGTTATCTCTAACTGTACTAATAGTATAAGGTATTAAAATTATGTTGTCAAGTATATTAATGAGTAGCCGACCAATTATCTCCAGTGCGGTACTCAGCATCAAGCGGCGTGTTTAATTTAAAGTGTTCACCGGCTTGGATAATAGACTGCTTAACAAGCTTACCTACTTCATCAGCATGATCCTTTCGTACTTCTATTTGAAACTCATCGTGTACAATTGCTACTTGTCTAGCATCAAGGTTCTTCTGTAAGACCCAATGATGCCAGAGTATCATAGCATACTTCATAATAACTGCTTCACCACCTTGAAGGTAACAGCTTAGAGCAAAGTGTTCTGACTTGATAGGTATACGCCTACCGTCTAGACCAATCATGTATCCAAGTTTAGCTGCCCTTGCGGCTCGTTGTTTAAGTGCGGATAAAGCTGGTAAAGAATCGAGGAAAGTCTCTTTAACTCTACGTCCATCTGTTGCAGTTCCTCCTGTAATAAGGCCAACCTTCTCGTCACCAGCACCAAGTAACCATGCATAGATAAAAGTTTTGGCGATGTCTCGATTGCTCCACTGTCCTTTGTCTTCATTCCATTCTCCTTTTGGTATACCCATAGCTTCTAAGTTTTTAGTATGTATGTCACCGTTAACAACTTCATGTATGTATTCAGGATCGTTCATGTAGTGAGAAAGAATACGCAACTGAATCCCACTAGCATCACAACCAAGCAAAGTATAAACGTCAGGATTAGCCACAGTAAAACAAGACCGGCAGACTTCTCCGTAGGGTGAACCACTAGAGGGTATATTTGCCATGTTAGGACTGTTATGAGACATCCTATGGGTAACAGCACCGATAGAGAAACAGCTACCATGTACCCGGCCATCATCTCTGAGAGCATCTAACCATCCTTCCACTTCTTTAGCACGAGACACTAACATAGCATATGTACCTAAGTGTTTAAGTTCTTGAGGTGCATTACTATGTATTGTGTCTAAGTTTTCTTCACATAACTTCCAAGAATCTTTCTGCTTCTGCTCAAATTCTTCTGGTGTTATTATACCCTCACGTTTTCTATCTAAAAGTTTACTGTATACTTTGGTACGTATAGTAGGACTCCAGTAAGGAGCAAGCCTCTTCACCTTCTGTTTTGGAGACTTAAGATTAAACTCTTCCCAATCTATTAAAGATACAGGACCACTTACACTTTTGTAATTAGAACCAAAGTGTCGTAGCCCTACAGTAGACAATGTACCATCTCGTTTGTATTTAGGTGTCACTGTCCGTATCAGTTTGGGTAACGGTGGAGCTACTTTCAGTATCAGTCTCTCCAGTTTTCTTGCCTTGCTTGTAAGATGGGCGAGAAGTTTGTGTGCTTTCTCTACGTCTAGAGCGAACCCTAACTCGCTTTGGTTTTCTAGTAGATGCTGGCTCACATGCTCGATCTTCACTGCTTCTTGAGCGTCTTGCTTCCCGCCCTCTAACTTTAAAGCAACTGCTACCTTGTATGTTAACTCTACGTCATTGATACAATACTGTAACATGTCCTCACTGTACTCACTGAAATCTTTATGAGGTAACTTAGGAAACCGTAACGCTTCGCCCCAAGCTTTCAATGAGTGTCCACCGATACGTGAGTATTGTTGCAGCCGGGATAAAAGTAAGGTGTCAGTCACACAAGCTGGGCGTATACGTATACCAAGTAGCTTACGTAGTACACGCATATCATACGCAATAAAGTTATGCCCTATCCAATGACCTACTGTATCAGTAAACGCTATGAAGTCTTGGATAGTATCAGGAGTCCAGCTTAGTATCTCACCAGTATCCCAATCCTTACACACAATACAGTGTATAACAGATACGTCAGGTAACAGTCCATCTGTCTCAACATCACAGATAACTGTACGCTTACTCATTTTAATAAAAACCTTTCAACAAAATCATGGATTCCACGAGAACAATAATGAATACGTTTCTTATTAGGTAACGTTGACCATCTACCTGTAGTCCAACGATAATCATATTTTTTGTAGGGTTTATCAGGGTGAGATATAATTAACATATGAGCTAAATCCCTACGTTCATACGGTATAGGGTTAGGTTTACAATTATCAAGGTAATTTTCAA
>CEPE01124598.1_pt1 | contig 10803 bp, 4 predicted proteins | sample 530531 | NCBI WGS metagenome assembly CEPE01 (sample SAMEA2620273, study PRJEB7988) | marine metagenome | biome: marine biome (ENVO:00000447); feature: deep chlorophyll maximum layer (ENVO:xxxxxxxx); material: "saline water (ENVO:00002010), including plankton (ENVO:xxxxxxxx)" | depth 80 m
AAACAATCTAAGAAGTTAGATTTTAGATAATTTTTAGCTTGCACACCGTTACTATCTACATTAGATATATCTACTTCTAAATCATCTCCCGCTGCACTTGGATTAGAACCTCCACTTTCTACGTCTAACCATATGTTATGACTAACTGGGTTTCCTAGCGTAGTGTATTTACTTTGTATGCCTGCCATCATAGCGTCCAAAGCACCATCTCTAATAAACAAAGTAACTGTGCCAGTGCCCACACCTGCTGCTACAGCAGCTGTTCCACCATCAGTTGGAGCAATAGTAAACTGGTCAGCACCACTCACTGCTGCTACATAATATACAGTGTCTGGTTCAATAGTTGTAATACTGCCTGTGGATGTAGGCATATTACCTGTAGATTGGAATGTTACTTTGTCACCGACACTAAGACCGTGTGAAGCTGTTGTAACATATTTACCTGAGCTTACTGAGCCTACTGTTTTTTGAGTTGCATTGTCATTAAAAGCAAATAAATATAATCTACTTTCTTCATATGTTCTTCCATCATAACTTCCTGTCGGGTAATATCTATCAGCTATATTAGCTGGGTCAACCTTTTCCCAATCTGACGGTATATCCCATTCCCATGAACCACTTCTCCACCATGTTGTGTGTAGTTTAGTATCTGAAACTTTGCCATCGTTTACATCATATAGTTTTGTTCTATCTAAAAACTTTAATGGTTTCCATACCTTAGTATCTTCACCATCTATAGCACCAGCACCTAAATGGGGTGCTGAATAATATACATCTACTTTAAATTGTGCTCTACCAAGACTACTTGAAGTATCTCCAACATAATCACGATATTGTGTAGAATAAGTAGTGGTAACACCGGAGGCTAATCCATCGAAATCTACATCCCAAAACATAGCATCCCATGGTTTGTCTCTAGCCATAATTAAATAATTAGTTCCTACTGTGTCTATATCAGTACCTGCTATCATATAATTTTGTAAACTACTGTCATCAGTGCTTTTATCTTCTAAAATGTTATTTGTAACGCTAATGTTTCTACTAGATAAATCTAACCATCCCACAGGAGCAGAAGTAGTGTTCTTATAAGCTAATAAATTAGAACTTCTTTGGTCTGCTGGTCTATTTTTACCAGAAGTAGCATGTGTTTGTGCATCTTTATCATAATAATCATACCTGAAATGTTCTATGTATGATTTTTGTATTGTATCTCCGTCTGAATCTAAACTTAAACTTTTATCTGTACCTACTTGTAATCTAGCTAATCTACCTTGTGGATAGTATCTTCTATCAGCATCTACAATATTTTCATAAGGGTTTAAACTGTATGTTACTTCCTTTAAAGGTGTTTTTGAGTACAATATATTATTTGTTCCATCAGCCATAGTATCACTTATATGATTAAATGAACTATCTTCTGACTGTATATCACTCCATGTGCTTCCAGTAAGTGGAGTGTATAATTTACTGTAATGTCCTGCATCTAACCAGTAATTAGTAACAGCTACATTAGAACTTTTAGCAAAACTACTTGAAGCATCAAATGTAACTATTGTGTCTGGGTTATCTGCCGTTATAACAGGATTACCTTGTGATACTTCACAAATAACTTTCCTTGCAGAACTTGAACCTGATTCTAAAAAGATTCTTTCTCCGGGTGCTAAAGAATCGGTAGTTGTAGAACCTCCATAAGTATTGGCCTCTTTTAAATTCTGTAATCTTACTGCTAAAATCTTACCAACATTTGTTATCTTCTCACCATTTCCAACACTTCCTGTGCCGTCATAACATACTTTATTAACTGTTAAAATTTGGTCAGTATTTAAATCATGATAAGTTATATCTACTTTAGCAGCGCTTCTATTTCTATTACTACATTGTATAGTAACTGATTCTCCATCAAAATCGTTATCTATACCCATTAAAGGTAATTGATTAATTCCTGCATAAACTCTATTTTTATCTGCTTTTAATATAGCTATAGGTGCTTTTTCAGCAGGCGTGAATATAGGAATTCGAGCATTAGAACCTGTGGCATCGAAAGATACTGTAGCAAATTCATTTTGTCCTGCACTTAGAGTATCACCCTGAGCTAACACCTCCCAACCTGTTACATCTGCACCATTAGGTGTATAAAGTTTTGACCACATTCCTTGTTTAGATTTAACTCTTATTTTTGGGTAATGCTGTTTATTTTGAGTAAAAACGTGAGATGTTACTGCTGAAAATACTGGGTCATTAAATTTTAATAAAGTATAATTGGCTTTTTGTAAAGAAGTATTCTCACCGTCATCCCAATCTATATAAAATTCTTTTACTGCTTCGTTAGCTTCTATTCTAAAATAGTATTTTGAATACGTGTAAAAACCTATACCAGCAAAATTAGAATGACTTTGCGCTTCATTAGTTACTTCTATATCACTAGAAGAGTTAACATATAACGGATTGGCATCATTAATGGCATCCGCTTCTGTTCTGTATGCTTTTAAAACTATATCTGTATTTTGTACTCCCATATTAATCACCCATATAAGTTAAATGATGGTTTTGCAAATGAAACCATTGATGAAGATGCTACTTCACTTGTTGTTTTCCCCCTTATGTTATGATAATCTTTAAAGAATAATCTAGCTGTAATTGGTCTTATAGCTCCATTATTCTGTTCTTTGAATGGTTTATCTAAGATAAAAGATTTTAAATTAGGTGATACAGGATAAATAGGCTCTTTATATATCACTATCTCCTCTATCCTACCATCAAAATAATTAGCTCTACTTGAGCCGTCGTAAGCACAACCTATATATAAATCATTATTTGATACACCACTAGCTCCAATTGTAGCATCAGTTTGCCAATATGCATCAGCCCCAGTAGTCTTTCTAGCTCCAGTAGTATCTTCTAAGTCACCATTAACAAATAATTTAATATTTTGTGATTTTAATGTACCATCTATAGTTAATATAACATTTGTGGGTGTTTCTCCATCAGTAGATATGATGGAACTACTCAATAAAGAATGTGTAGTAGAGCCTGATACAACTTTAGCTCCTACTTGTCCACTACTATTAATATATATAGCAAATTCAAGTCTAGCTGCTACAGAAGAGCCACTACCATCTTCTTTAAATATAACATATTCATCACCAGAAGGTGTATTATCTGGAATGAAGTGAGCTACTACTGACATTTTATTAGTTGGTTTAGTAGAAAAAGCAGCATGCCCAAATTTAATATATTCTGAACTACCGTTAAAATATTTAGAATATCCTGCCAGACCACCTTTATAATTAGTTATGGTAGCAGCTGAAGCAGCGGTGCTTCCATTTGAAAAAATTCCTGAAGCTGCTGCTGAATCTTCGTTTAATGGTATATGTGCTACAGAATTATGGTATTGATTAGAAATCATAGTGTCTGAAGCTATTAATATACCATACCATAAATCATCATCATTTGCTTTCCATTTATATTCAGGTTTAAACGCGTCTGTTTCACTAGGACCTACTGTAAATTCATCTATCGTAGGTAACTCATCAAAATATACAGACCAGTGTTTTGTTGCATTTGTGCCGTCTTCTGAATCAAAATTAAAATAACCTGAAGATACATTACTTTTAGTAGTATAAAATAAAGCAGTTTCATCACCTTCTCCTAATTTATCAACTTCAACTAATGGGTCTAATTTAAATGTAATATACTTACCAGTGTCTCCGCTATTTAAATCATTTAAGGCAATATAACCACCATCTGGGGTGTTTGCATCTAATACACCAAACCCATAATCTGTTTTTAATTCTATTGTGGAATTATCTGCTGAAAAAATATCTCTATTGATAACACTAGTTTTTACTGTACCATCTGTAAAAAGAGATTCACTAAACGTAACTCCTGCGGTAGGTAAGTTACCACCGTCATCTTTTACTATTTGACACACTGATTGGTAGGACCTTTCTTGTGTAGTTTGTCGATTCTTATTAGGTGAATCCCATGGGTCACCATGACTAAACTCAAATATTAACCAACCTCTTCGTGGGCTAATAAGTAATAATGGTAAATTATCAGTTGATACTAATGTAGTGGAATTGTCATCTGCTAAAGTTAAATCGTTGTTAAATGTAATAATATCATTTTCAATCTTGGCTACTTGTAATGCATTGCCACTTGAATCTGGGTTAGTGCCTGTTGCTGGGCGAGCAACACTTCTTCTTGTACTCGTTCCATATGCAGAACCGTACTTATAAATTATATAACTTTCATCTGGTGCACCAAATAATGGTGCAGGGTCATCAACTCTAATTTGTTTTTTACCTAATATTTCTACAATTCTAGCAGAACAAAAGATATTTTCTCTTTTTACAAAACTATATGAACCGCTATGTTCAAATCCTCCGTTAATAGCCATGAGTCCTGCTTGTTTAAAACCATCTGTGAAATTATCGCCTGTTGTTCCGTCACCATCTATTCTAACATCACCAGATGTATTAGACATTTGTAAGCCTCTTTTTGAATTTGTTGTAGTACCGTCATTATTTTGGAACACTTCATTTTTGTATTGTCCTCCATTTGTTACTGCTTCATCTGAATAGCCTATTCTTATAGTAGAAAGACGTGAAGCCGTTGAGAAATTTAAGAAATCAGTTAAGGATGCAGTACCTGTAGCAGAACCTTTCTCAAGTCCACTAAAAAATAAATATTTTAATCCTGACGAGTGTATATCTGTCAATGTCTCAAAACCGAATGAAAGGTATTGATTGCTTATGTCGTATAAACCGTTTTGGGAAAAGCTTCCTGCTACCCATTCAGTAGAGGTTGACAACGAACTCATTAATGTAGGATAACGTGCAGACCTTGCTATTAAATCAGTTTCAGGTAATATTGTTATATCTTCAGAAGCACCTGTAATATTTCTATTAGTAGAATTTATATGTTTAAAGTTTAAACCATTAATTTTAATATTATCAACCAATATTTTACTGTGGGCCTTTTGACCTTGTGACATACCTAAATCAGTATTGCTTGGCATTCTTTTATATATTTTAGGGTCAGAATCTTGTTCTGAGTGTTCTGCTATAGTAGAACCATCATATCCTCTTGAAACACGTAATTGAGATACACCTGTTTGGTCTACGTTACCACTAGAAACAGTGTGACTTGTTTCCCTTACATCTTTAACTATCATTTCTTCAGAACCTATGATAATTCTTTCTCCAACCTTGAAAACAAAAGCATCTGAGTTCGATTGACTTTCATTTAAGTAAGTGTAAGATAGACCACCAACACGTTTTTTGACATCAATCCACTCTTCATCGTCTTCAGCCGGACTGTTAGCCATATCACTAGCTAAAATTATACCCATGTCTCTTTTACCACCATCAGATACGTCATTAGTAAATCCTCTTATATTTGGATGGTTTATTAACCATATAGATAAATTGCTGGGCCAATTATTAGTTAAATCTGAAGACCCAGAATAACTAGTCATGTTTCTTATAGGGTATAATAATTCATTAGTAGCAGGGTCGAATATTGTCCTAATCATTTGACCGTCCTTACTTGAATCAGACTTACTAGGTGCCATTTCTATTTGTAAAGTAAACCACTTATCAAATAAATCAGGGCAAGATTGGAAATTCGGGTTGGAAAAAGACGTATCTCTTACTATAGAATAATTATGTGTATCAAATACTTCTGGAAGTTGATTTATAAATATTTTTTCATCATAATTCGTAAAAGATATACCGTAGAAATTTTTATTATTATCACTATGGTCCTTTGCAAAATTGTAAAATTTATCATTAGGACCCGGTTTATCTTCAGATAAACATATAACCATCATCCTATCCATACTTATTTGTTTATCATTTGCTTGGTTATCTTTACTATCTGAAGTATCATTAAACCAATTATATCTTAATAATGAATGTGCCAGTCTGTCAATTTTCATTGTTATTTCTATAGTAGGGGCGACTACACCTGTGTTTAAAGCGGTTCCTGTAGAACCGTCTTGTTCTTCTCTACTCTGCATATCGAGTGGTGCAGGTATGTTACATAATAGTGCATAAATTTCCTGACTTAATGGATTTGCATCTTGTCCTATTTTACTACCATATTTTATATCTTCACTATAATCTCTTGGTGGTTTCCATAAAGTTTCCATACACATTGCTGATTCTCCAGTACTATAACCTTCCAAACAAGGGTATATGTTTGCTTTAGCCATAAGGGAAGTTTGAGACCTATCCTCAGGGTTTGAACCATATATGTCGGCATGTCCGTATATTTTATCAAATATTGTATTGTCTGGTGACATGGTTGATTCATATTGAAACTGCTCCCTATTAACTGTAGATTCATACTTTAAAAATTTAATATATCTACCAACTTGGTTCAGATAGTATTTATCTTCTTTGTCGGCGAGAATACTTTTCATCTCTTTGATACTCCATACAGTTTCTCCGGCTTTATGCCAACCACTTTGTGTTATTGCATATGCAGCCATTGCTAGACGTGCTGGTGGCCATGCCCATGCTATTATTCCAGCAGCTGGTTTATGGTAACCGAAGGTTGGTTTACTATTAAGCCCTTGTATTAATACAATATCTCCCTCCGGACCTTTTGAAGCTAGGTGTTTTCTATAATCCTCTCTACTTACTGCCTTATGTCTTAATCCAATGTTATCACCAGCTGGCAACCCATACCTTTGCCCATATTTATATGCTATGTTAAAAGGTATATAAGGGTCTTTTCCTATTTGTGACTTAGATATGAAAGTGTCGGTTTCCATTTTTCCAAATACACAGTCAGTAAAAGATTCTGATATATCAGTTTGATAGTAACCTTGATAGGCAGTGTTAGTATATATTTTATTTCCTGCTAAACCTACACATGAGGTATTTGCAAGTCCCCCTTCTGTTTCTATCAAATTATTACTTTTATAAACTTTAACACCGGTTGCTGTAAGTCCTGCTGGCCCGTCATTTAAACTATTTAAATATAAATCAGCCTCTGCTCCTACTAGTTTACCACCACCAAATGGTTGAGGGTCTGTAAATTTAAAATTAAAAAGTGCAGTATTAGTAAAACCGTCGTCACCAATAGCAAAATTTTGTTGTCCGTTGTCATATAAGTCAATATTTTGTGCATCTAAAAAAGCACTTTTAATATTTTCGCCTACTCTTTCTCTTCTATAAAATGTTCCTTGTTCTGTCATGTTTACATCAACATCCTTGGGGCTCTGCTAAAGGCGGTGTTTGTCATTATTTGTCTTTGATGGCGTTCAAGTGTTGGCCCTAATACTTCAAGTACTTTTTCTGAAAAGTTTTCACCATCATATACATCTCCTTCTATTACTATAGTTATACCTGTACCACCTAACATATTACTAGTTCTAGATGAAACTGTTTCTCCTTTTTGTAAAACTGCTAAACCATGTTCTGATGAATATCCTCCAGTGTCATAAGTAGGTATAAAACGTCCACCCATATCCATGGTGTTTGTAAGTGATGGGTCTATTGGTACTAGTGACGGGTCAAAATTATCATAGTAACTAGTATCCATACCACTAAAATCTACTGGTTCGTACGTGAAATCCTCTGGTGGTTTCATCAAATCTTGCATCATACCAGCAAACTGTACTGCCATTCCTGCTCCTGCCACTGCTGCTACTGCAAATCCTGCTAAGTTTTTAGAAGTTGGAGTTCCTAATATTGCCAAAGCAATATTTAAACCATATACAGCACCAGCTGCCCCTACCAATATCTTACCGTATTTTTGAGCTTCTTCTCCCTGTCTATTCATCATTAAGATACCTGCAAACATTGCTCCTTGAGCTATTACATTTGCTCCAGCCATAAGCATTAAGCTAGATGTGACCGCTTGTTGTCCTGCTATTTGTCCTACCATCATACTTTGGTTAGCAAACATCATCAAACTGTTTATTGGTATTAATGAATTCATCATTTTATACATTATAACAGCTTCCATTCCACCTTCACCAAGCATAGATATTAAATCTAAAACTAATCTAAGAGGTACTGTACTTAAGTGAAGCATTTTAGCAAAAGTATCACCTGATACATTCATAGCTTCAAAAGCAGTATAAGCACTTCTCATAATCTTAACAAGTTCTTTTAGTCCTTGAAGAACTAAGTTTTTTATTATTTCTCCATTATCACTTAAAATTAGACCCGTTTCAGTCTGTACAAACATAAAATCTCTGAAATCTACAACTAAAGTTTTCATTAATAAATCTAATTCATTCATAGCACCAAACTGTTCATAATAACTGTCTGCCATAAACATAGATGCTGTAAAAGCGTTTTTCATAATGGTTATTTGGTTTTTGATAGATTCGTTCTGTCTGTCAGCCATATCTTTAGCTGCACCGGTTGCGTTTACTAAATCCTCAACTCTGAAATTAAACTCTTCAGCATTTTGAACTAAGTGTACGAATGCAGTTGCACCTCTTACGTTAAAATCTTCTAACAATTGTGTCATCATTTCTGCATCAGTATAAGTATCACCAAATGCTTCTGCAAAATTAGTTGCTATCTCTGTAAGTTGTAAAAATTCACCATTAGAATTCCTTATTTCTATACCCATTCTCTGAAATGCTGCTGTATTGTCTTCTGCATGTTTAGCGAATTGTGCTAATGCTTGCCTTAAACCACGGCCAGATATACCAGCCTCTAAGGCACGGTCAGCTAAAACTTCTAATGCACCATATAATTGTACAGTTTCTTGATTCATTGATACAAAGAAAGGCATTGCGAATTTAATACCTGATGTTAAATCTTCCCATTGTAACAAAGATTTGTTAATTGCATAAGCCATTCTATCAGTCTCTCTAGCGGCATCAGACATTTCTAATCCGAAACCTTTTAAAACTTGGATAGTTAACTTAGCTAACTGCTCATGGTCTCCCTGAACAGCCATAGATAATCGTAATGTAGACGTGAGCATCTCTTGTGATTCTGCCGCTGTTAAACCAGCAGAAGCCATCTGATATAAACCTTCTGTAGCATTTTGTAGTTCTATACCATAAATAGTACCAAATTGAAGGATAGTGTTAGATGCTTCATAAAGTGTGTCATTTGTTGTTTGCCAAATAGAATTAGCATTTCTCAACTCTTGTTCGAAATCTTGAAATTGTGATATTATTTGTTGTAATTTAAAACCAAAGCTGACCATAACTATAGCACTTGTCATCAATGCTTGAGTTACACCCATTTTAATATGATTAGCCATTTGTGAAAGAGCCATGTTCAATTCTAAAGCTTGTTGTTTCAATTGTTTAAAGCTTAACGCATTTTTCTTCAAAGCACGGTCTAATTCAAATCCAGCTTCTCTTATCTTACGTTTATTTTTACCTATTTCAAAACCTTTAGCTTTTTCCAATTGTAGTATACCACTATCAATTTGGTACATAGTATTTAATATTCTGTTAGCTGCTTTTAAATCTTCATTCCTAAACTTACCAAGTTTAATCATCCTTTGCATACCTAGGATTGCTTGTCTTCTTTTTTGAGGTGACATAGCACCAAATTGAGCACCACTAAAACCTGTAACTGAAGCTATACCCAGTCTTTTCATCTCAGCAGCATATTTTTTATTCGCTACACTCATACCGGCAAGTGCAGCTTTGTACTTACCTTCAGCAAGTTTATAAGATTTCATATCTTTTGCTTGTTCCATTGCTCGCTGGTGGCGTCCAAAATGGGCCCTCCTTTGGTCTGCAATAATAGAACTTACTAATTTTTTAGAATTCTTTTCAAAAGTTTCTTGAGCAACCTTATTATCTTCCATTAAACTTCTAACGGTAGTTGCATGTCTTTTTTTAGCCTCCTCATCGGCTTGTGCCATACGAGTAGCACCCTTAGCTACTATGTTACTCATAGCAGCATCATATTTAGTAGCGGTGCGTGCAGCACTTCGTGTATCAAATACTAATCTGAAGTTAGCTGCAACACTAATCGGATTTCCACCGCCCATGAATGCCATTTTATTCTAGTCCTAATGTTTTAAATGATGTCACTTGTTGTTGTTTTCCCGCTCTTTCTTCCATACGTCTCTTTATTTCCATTGACCTATTATATTGGGTTCTAATTTCTGGTTTATCTTTTGCCAATTTTCCTATATCTTCAGCACCATATCCATCAAATGCATGTATACTAGTATATGTACTAAATGCTTTCAACAGACCGTCTAGTTCATATCGAGGCGTATGTTTTATATCATTCCAGCTCATTCCGAGCTCTTTCATTAAAGGGATGTAGAGAAATACCGCGTCAGGTGACTCTCTCATCCACTCTGAAAATCCGTAGCATCAACACCCATCATAGTATTTTGTATTTTATATTTAAGGGTTGAGGGTAAACTATCCCATAGTTCTATTGACAGACCACCGAAATCAGGATTTTTTTCGTTTGCCTTTTTTATCATGTTAAGACATCTTTCTTTTCCCATTTCTATATACATAGCCTGTTTTTCTTCTTCAGTTGAATCATCTTTTATATCGAACTTTGGTTCTTCTGATTCTACTAGTTCACACCATTGAATTTTCAAATACTTTCCTTGATGTTCTATTTCGCTCTCTTGTACGGTGTCTGTTAAAGCTATAAGCTCTTCCATACTCCAATATTGCTTTTCTTCTGTCATTTCTTTTTCTCCTTTTTTGTTATATATAATTAGTGATATCTTTTTTCAGTTTCACCATTATCATAAACTATGTTGGTATATCCTATACCTGCAATTTCTTTTTTAATTTTTCTTCCTTCTTCTTTAGGTTTAGGTTGAGGCTCTTCTACT
>CEPE01124596.1_pt1 | contig 10754 bp, 16 predicted proteins | sample 530531 | NCBI WGS metagenome assembly CEPE01 (sample SAMEA2620273, study PRJEB7988) | marine metagenome | biome: marine biome (ENVO:00000447); feature: deep chlorophyll maximum layer (ENVO:xxxxxxxx); material: "saline water (ENVO:00002010), including plankton (ENVO:xxxxxxxx)" | depth 80 m
CTCTGTTTCGAGGCTGGCTCGCAGCTTTTGGTCAACCCAAATACCGTTCTTGTGCATGTTGACGCACATTTCTTGTGTCGCATGATCGACTTCGTTGAGGTTCCATGCACGGCGGTCCTGCCATCCGGCAGGTACAATGTCCTTCCGCATTGTACGGAAAGCGCCAGATTCAGTAGAGCAGTCGATAAGCGGTACTGTGATGCGTGCATTGACCACTGTATCTACGATGTTGTACCGCAGTAGTTCATCGTCATCCTCAGACCCTGTACTGATCTTCGTACCCTTTTCAGTAGTCTCCCAACGCTCAACGTCTGTAAGAATGGAGCCCACTGTTTTGAGGCTCTTAGGCAAGTCTGGTGCCCTGAACCGTGCATGGAACAGTGTGTCTACTAACGGTGTAGGAGTAACGCCCAGGTGATTCTCGACGACCATGCGATCGTAGTACCCGGCGTTGTGCCCTACCCACACACGACCATCAGTGAAGGCGCGACGTAGAATGTCTTTGATACGCCTCTCATCGTCGTGCGTATAGAAACGTGTGCGTCCGTCTACGGATAGTAGACCGATACCCACAGCCTTACTGACTTGCGAGTAGGTTCCGCGCGCTGCCTTACCCCTATAGTCCAGGTCCGGCGTAGCAATAGCGATGGTACGTAGGCCGCACTCCATAGCTTCAATGCCATCAGTCTCGACATCGTAAGCCCAAAAGGGTGCGGGTTGAGATAGCCACTGCTCCAGTTGCTCTGGTGTTGGTCGCCACAGGATCTCAGGTTCTTCCCAGTTTAAGCGGTCCTCAAAGTATCGAAACGCTTTGCCGAGGTCTGATAGGAACACGCTACGCCAGCCAGGGGACCGGATAATAAAAGATGGGTGCAGCATCGGCATGATCTTTCGGTCAGGTTCTCCGTTTGTGACATACCATGTGTCGTCGATACCGATAGGTCCACCACGGGTAGCATGAATACTCTGTGTTCTACCCGTCAATGCAGACGTAGCAATCTTGCCCAATGTGATGATGTTTTTGTACTTTGATACGAGGTTGAGCAATGCGGGACGGCAACACTCTATGGGTGATGCCCACGGGTCCATACCCTTTTTGACCCGGCTCTTATTCTCTTGGTCGATACGCTTGGTCATACGCGCAAAAGCACCAGATGGTTGACCTGGAGGCTGACATAGGAAAGTGTGCGTTAGGTCTACGTCAGGACGACGCTTACACGTAGCCGCCAAGCCTGCGTTCCATTCGTTACCGCTGCGACCCACCAAGGGTCTGCCAAAGCGAGTTTCTTCTGTGCCCGGTGACTCTGCAACAGCAAGCACAGTTGCGCCGTCGTGAATCTCTGCGGGTACCGGAGCCCACTCATCTTCTCGAAGAAACCCGTTGGGTCCAAGAGGACATTCGTTACACCGTGCACCTTTGCAGCGGGGGTCGAAGTCATGGACGGGATATTCAGTCATTCGTGTGGTAGACTCGTCTGCTGGCCCTTAAAGAAAAAGGGTCACCACACCAAGGACCTGTAAGGTGTGGTGACCCGGCTCAAGATTGCCCCGAGCCTTTAGCTTACGATGCTTTGTGCAGCCGATGGCGGCGGCGGCAGCGTAGCTTGAGCGGATGGCACACCGTTGGTGGGCGCAGCCACAGGGTTTGGTGCAGCAGTTGTGGTTACTGCGGGTGCAGCCGTGGCGGTAACAACCTTAGTACCGGCCGCGATTGCAGAATCGTACTGAGCCTTGGTCTTCCAAGAGAACTTGTTGAACGATCCTTGAACACCAGCCTGTCCTGGTGTGAACTCGACGTATGCCTTACGGCCACCGTTTTGTGCGGTCAGGAACCACTCATCGGTGATCGCTGCGGCAGTCTCGATGTCCTGGCTTGTGTAGCCCAATGACATGAGGATGCCCTTCGTAGCTGCAAGCTGACCGCGAACTTGGTTCTCTTTGAGACCGGGCAGGGGGTTGCCGTTGTCGTCAAAGGGGAAGTTCATAAAGTCAAAGCACTTGTAGCCGTTGTCGAATGTCATATACAGACGACGCTTACCAGGGCGACCGCTTGGGTTAGCAAGTTCAACCAAGCTGACTTCGTAGAAACCAGCTTCGGGTGCCTTAGCACCGAGAGCAGAAATACCGTTGAAGGCGTTACCAGGGATATTGATGGACATATTTTCTCCAAGTTTAGTTATGAAAACGAGTCAAAGTGACTCAGGGTTATCGAACAGGCGGGGGCGGCGGCAGTGAAGAAGATTCACTGACACGACTCTCCGCTGAATCGAAATCGAACAGGCCCTTTTGTTGCTGTGCACGAAGCACACCCCGAGCAATACCATCCTGGCAAGCCCAGCGCAAGTGAACTTGCGAGTATTGGTTGTGCTTTTTCATGACTTCTGTAGCCACGTCACGCGAACTGCGACCTAAAATAATCTGTGATGCGACTTCTTCAGCCACCTCATCTTGCCACTCAAGACCGGGGAATCGGTCAAGTTTGTATCCACTGGCAGATGCGTTCATAATCTCACGCAAGTTACCGGGGGTCTTCTCCGTACAGACACCAGTACGATCACCAGTCACCCACTCTGAATCCGTTGGGTCACAGTAGTACACACTTGGGAACCATGGGTCAGGATAGGTTGGGTCCACCATACTGCGTACGTTGATGTCGCACCAAGACGGCAGTGTCTCGGTCTGGTTGCGACTTGGTACGTCAGGACCACCAGGGCAGAACACACCGTCTGCATTGGAGCCAGGGGGCCGTTCATGGAACGTCATAGCAAGGTGTACGCCAAGGTGACGTGAGAGTCCCGCCAGTTGCAGTAGATGACTGTTCAACTGCTGGTACTGGAAGAACCTATCTTTGCGACCACTGCGGCCTGTAGGTGCCTCTTCTGCCCACATGAGCATCGAACGCTTACAGATATGGCTGGCATCGTCGATGATGAGTGCGCCATACGGCTTGAGTGTCTCAGGGTTAGCGCTCAGTTGCTCCAACATCTGAACCAACTCAGGCAACGTTTGAGGTGGGCTTGGGTGAATCGCTGGTTGGATGCCAAGTTCATTGTTCGCCACCAACGCAATCGCAGATGGTACGCCAATGAACAATCCATTGGGGAACGCTGCAATCGCATCGCTGGTCTTTTTCTTTTTGGGTTTTCCATAGACGCACACCATTACTGTTGGTGGTGCGTGGTCGTGTCCATTGTGCATGTTTGCTCCGAAGGCTCAGGGTTTTTTGTGTTTGGCTTCTACGCTGGACTCTCCGTAGAAACACAGCTTGATACCTGCACAAGCGCCGTAGCGACCGACACAGGTAGTTTCGTGTTGGGCTTTTGGCCAAGCCCAATGGTCTTTCTTGTCAACGTCCAAGCGAGCAAGTGTGTGCTCTGCTTGCCACAACATTTCAGCAAAGTGCGCGTCTCTGTGAGGTGTCATGGGTACCATGGGTCGTGCGACCCGCCAAGGATCGGTTGTCTGAATGAGATTCAGTGCAACTCCACCAAAGTTATCAGGCCATACTTGTCGGCCCATGATGCGAAACGCGGCGAATCCACCGTCGATTGCATATCCGTCTACTGATTTATTTGGCTCTACTCTCGCCTGGTGTTTGTGATCCCATACGTAAACTCGACCACTGCGGTCCTCGGTAACGAGGTCCAGGCGTCGGGTGAGTTCGATGGCGTTACCGTGATTGGGGTGTCCAACACAGTTCAACGGTGTGGGGTGTATGATGCCGCCGTCGATGGCTTTAATCTTCGCAGCTTTTGGGTGATAGCCAGCATCGTCAGGATGCACGACCCACAGGCTCCATAGCCCGTCTTTCATGCCGAGTACGGCTGTGATGGGGTACTCCACCGCCACGACCTTACCCGGTGGTTCAGGGTAGGTAGCGAGGTAGCGACGGAACGTTTCCTTCATACGAGGGATATGTTCTTCACCTTCACCGTTGACACGCACCCATTCTTCTACGGATTCTTCCGGCCCAAGTAACTGTGTCTCATCTTCCAGGTAGTAGTCATCGACGAGTACACCGCCCTGCTGACAACCCCAAATGGCGTGTTGGTGCGCCTGCATGACATGACCCATTGACCCGCGAGTTAACGCCGAGGCAGGGATTAGCTGTAGGTCCAACCGGTTCTGGTACGCAAATAACTGCGGACACTTATAGAACGTACCGATTCTGCTCCAACCACTGCGGCTTCTACCTGCATCAATGAGTATCTTCTGCGTCATACGGCTTCCTTGTTTGCTTTCTTGATTGCGAATAGAGCAGCCTTGACCATCTGCTCAAGTTCCCAACGTCTTGTTTTGGCGTGACGTTCGGCTTCCTCGATGTCTTCACAAGTACCGCGTTCTTCACAACAAACGATGTCCGCACGGGCCCAGGCATAACTATTAGCAGCCTTCATGATCTTTTCGAGTGCTTCTTCGTCAGTCATCATGTGCCTCCCAGCTTTGAGATTATTGAGTCGATTAGTGAGCCCTTGTCTTCCAATCCAAGTAGCTTGTTGTCCAAGCCCTTGAGTTCGTCTGCATGTAGAAAAGACTCAATCGGACCAAACTTGTCCGTTAATATCTCCACCACGCGCTCATCATAGGTGTTCGATGCGACGACGACCTTGAGCAAGGTGGCGTGTCCGCCGAGCCGATCAAACCGTCCCTTCCATTGCATGAAGTCACCAGGCTTCCAAGGCAGCATGGCGAAGATTGCGAGATCCGCAGTCTGCATCCCGTCTACACCTGTACCGATGCTCTGTCCTGTAGCGACAATGCAGCACGGTCCATCAGAGGCTCTAAAGGCATCTACGATGACATCGCGCTCGCTCTCAGGTACGCCGCCGTGAATCATCCACACAGGTACACCACGTTGGGCTTCATCACCTCGATTGACTTCGCGCTGGATGGTATCGGACCATGCCTCTGTCTCACGTCTGCGAGCAGTAAACACGACAACCTTACCGCCACCCTTCAAGCCTTCGAGCACTTCACCTGTGACGTACTTGCGCTTGCGGCTGCACGCCTCTGCGAGCCTTGCTTCCAGTACCTGCTCACGCGCAGCAAAGTTGGTCTTGGCTTCTTTCGCCATCGACTTGAGCGCTTGACCGAATGTTTTGTCGTCACTCCAACGCTCTGCCCGGTTCAACTCTGCACTGCTTAGGTACACAACCTGCACGCGAGTAGATGGTAGGGCAGCATGTGACTCGCTGTAGGGTACTTCGTGCATCATGAAGCTACACCGTGCCTTGAGTTCAGGCAGGTTACTGCTACCGCCGTCATCGAGTCCGCCAAACTGACCGGGCTTGGCATCGCAATACCGACCAGCGAAACGTGAGTAGCTGTGCGAGAACCCGCCAGGAGCCAACAAGTCAAGCTGACTCCACAGTCTGCGGGGTCGACCGTCATCCAAGGGTGTAGCAGTCAGTCCTATACGTAGCTGTAGGCTCGGTAGTCGGCTCACGTCCATGACGGCAACGGCCCTGTTTTCTCTACTAACCTTTGAGTTTGCACGCTCACTGGCAGCGGTCTTACGCTTCTCAAACTTAACTGTCCCGTCTGCTTGTGGGATAGCCGTCCAACGTTTGCGACTACCGTGGGTATGAATCTCGTCGAGGATGAGTACAGATGGGTCAAGCTGTCGTGCAATATCCATATTGTCGGCAAGCGACTCGGCACCTATGATCACCACAGGACGAACTTGTCGTGCCTTACAGTCATTGAGGTATTCCCGAATCGTGGGGTCGTCTTTCTTCATGTCCGACTTGGGACGAACACGGTAGGGCGTAAGGAAGGTGTATTCCTGCACCTGACTCCACCACACATGACGAGCCTTTGCGGGGCAGACGATGAGTATGGGCCCGCGCTGCGACAAGCTACCGAGGATTGCTCCAAGTGTCTTGCCGCTACCGCAACTCCAAACATCCAACACCCAAGGCCTTGAGTGTGACCAGGCTACTCCCATAAACTGGTAGGGCGTTGCGATTTCTATGACAGCCGGCTTGAGTTCATTTCGAGTCACGGCGCATTTGGCGATTTCTTTGCCGCGCTCGGCCATTTGTGCGCGTGATTCTTCGTCGTCACGCCAAAAGTCAATGCCATCAATGTTTACTGACTCAGCTACGTAGCCGAGGTTCATGTGACAAAGTAGACCCTCGACCAACCACGCAGCATGTATTGGCGCGTAGATTTCGTAGCGGTCAAAGTCACGAACGTCTCCTAACTCAACTACTTTTATCAGACGATTGCGTCGACCGTTACCTGTTCTGCCGTATACCAAACATCCAGGCACGTCGACTTCGATGCTACTCAGAGCATGCTCATCAATACCCACGCGCTTAGACACCACATAGATGTAGTGCGGTTGATCCCACATAGTCAGGTCCTTGTCTTGTCCCGAGAGGTTAAGGCCCCTAAACCACCTTGTCAAGAGAAAACTTGACACGTAGGTATTTTTTGGCTAATCTCGGGAAGTCAAACAGGGTACCGCAATGGAAGTTCCAAACAAAGAGTTCGCAGACATGGTGAAGCGTCATCGAGAGGCGCGTTGCTGGTCGCGCTCCGAGTTGGCGCGTAGGTCAGGATTGACCCAGGCAGAGATCAGTCGACTTGAAGCGTCGAAGAGGATGCCCACCATTAGACACGTCAAGCACTTAGCTGAAGTATTTTCTAAGACTCGGCAACAAGGTGATCCGAAGAACTACGCCAGTTGGGTAGCGATTATGGTCAACCTTGGTGATGAGGTGCGTAAAGAAACTCGGGCTGCTCGACGCTCAACCAGTTGATCGATTCTAAGTGTCGCGACTTGGGCGAGTCTATTTTTGTTCGTTGATCTCGAACAGTTCGTCGATACGCTTTTTCATGCGTTTAATCTGACGCTCAACATCTTCACCATCAAAGTCGGCAGAGATCATCGATGTTTTCTTTTCGATGGAACCAATCTTTAGCTTGAGTGCATCCACTTCGGCCTGCATCTTTGCGGTTGCTACCTTACAGGGGGGAGGCTGCTGACCTTCCAGGCCCTGTGACTGAGCCTCCATTTTAAGCTTCTGCATTTCCTGTTCGTGCTTTTGCTCTGCGCGATCACGGTAAAAACTCCAAGCTTTCGACCCACCGGCTACAGCCATACCTGCAAGAGCGAGGGCGACCATTGGTGCGTAGTCACCGCCCAAAGACTTAGCTGCGTCTGCTGCGGCTGTGATGTCTTGAGACACACCAACCATTTCAGATAGCTGTGGGGGCTCAGCACCTACGTCGAAGGTTTCGGTTTCGATAGGCGCAGGGCTTGAAGTCGGGGCTGGCGCTGGTGCTGGAGTTTCTGCTGTAGATGACATGGTTGTGTCGTCCTTACTGGTTTCGATCTAAAATACGGTCTAACTTTGCCACAATGTCATTGTGTACTTTGGTTCGAGTAATCAAAAAGTCCTTCGATTGACTGTCTGCTGTGTCTCTGTATTCTTTAATGACGCGATCGTATCGCTCACGCATCTTTTCTGATCGGGCTTCGTACTCTTTTCGGATCTCGTCAAGTTGCTCTTGAAACCCCTCAACCAGTTTGTCCAGGCGCTTCTGCATTGTCATGAACTGATACACAAGGAAGGCGGCAAAAAGACCTAAGTGGCCTCCGCCGAGCAGCGTGTCTATCAGGGCTTCCATCAAAACTCCGGTTCATCAATCAGAGTATACGTGAAAGAGTTACCCCACTTCTCCCTGGCCGCGTAGCAGATAGACATAAACTCTTCGAAGTCTTTGCTGTGGCTGAACACCTGACAACCGGCAGACCACTTATCTACTTGCGTCGATGCTGAGCCCGCTTTGTGGATATTGATTCCATAATAGCCCTCAGTAATAGACTGTATATCAAGATCAATAACGTCGTCTTTATTGCCGTCCCGGTAAGTCTTGACCGTACCGTTCCTCTGACAGAGCGCATCATACTTCCCTTGGTGCTTATCAATCTTCCAAACAGATCGATATTGCCCAGGTACAAGAATAGCAGTCCCCTCGACGCGAGTGGGGTTCTCAAGCCAGTATTTACCGGGTTCAGTAGTACATTCCCAAGTGCGGGTAATCCAGCCCTGTTCATCTTTGAACGCTACACACATACGATCGTCGAAGCTGTTGGCTTGGTGATCACGGCTACGGATACCAATGATGTTCAGATTGTATTCACCTGACTCAAATACGGTGTGCCCCAATGATTCGACATAGTCGAGAAGAATCGGACGCATGCTACGAACTACAGTCAGCGTTGGTTGCTTGGCAGATTTGGGCGATATTGATTGCTTGCTTTTGTTGGTTGTCCAACATCTTCTGAACAATATCTTCCATCTTCTCAAGACGTTGCTCAATGCCCTCAATCTTAACATCGACGACCTCTTGCTTGCCTGCCTTCGATTCAAGGATCTCAACGCGGCGATCGACCTCTTCCACGTCAGAAGCAGCAGACTCAAAAGAAGCAAATGAAACACCCGCAGCAAACACTACAGTTAGTCCAGGTACAGCCATATCTTTGAGTTCCATGGTAACCTCGACGCTACGGTTGCTCAGTACAACTATAAGACCCGAGTAGCTTATCCGTCAACTTGGATGGCTCACATCGTTGCTTATCTGTTTCACCCGTTCTAATGCACAGAGCCCACATACATTGCAAAGACATAGGATCTCCGCCGACTTCTTTGATACAGGGGGGTGGCATATCTGTTAGCTTATCGGCAATAGCTGTCTCACGTTTAGCTTCTTCAACTGCGACTTCTTGAACCTTCGTAACGAGCGCTTCGTTACCATTGTTCAGTTCTTTAATCGCCTCTGTTTGCGCCTCAATCGCTTTTGTGCCCGCGTCAGGCTTCAAGCCCCAGCCTGCACCGAAACCAACACCCAGGGACGCAAGAACAGCGATTGTGGTTAACGTGACTGGTTCCATTTCCTTCATCCTTACGCCGCAAGTAGTTTAGTTATGACACGGTTAGCAGGGTTCTTCGCGGCACTTGACGTTGTTGCGGTCGCGGTAACAAGAACCGTTAGCGCCGTAGCAAAGCTGACCCCTTCAGGAAAAACAAAACGCCCTATAGATGCTGGTGGTACATAGAGTACGATCGTAGGTGCTGTGTTATTCGTTGCTGATCCGCTATCATACAACTTGAGAAACACAGGATTGTCTTGGTTTAATCGGTTGTCTACTTCGGCACCGTAGAATGTGGCGGCTGCTCCAGTGATGTTGGTTTGGGCTGTAGCGTTGCTATTCCTGTCGATGTAGATGCTATCGACTAACCGTGTGAATGTTGAACTCGAAACAAACGCCATTGCTCACCCCAAAACCAACGTAACTTTGATTTTGCCTGTAGCTGTCGTGATGTTTGGTGCGCTGGTAGAGTTAAGTGTGCTGGACCCCGAGCACCAAAAAGACAGGCTTTTATCAAAAGGTATGCCGTCAGGGAACGTGAATGTTCGCTTACTAATCTTGGGGCAGGGTACGCTAACTCGAATCTCATCTGAGCCTACGGTTCCTGACGTGCCGTTAGCGCAGCGAATCCAGTTAACGTTGGAGCCTTCGATGTTATCAACGATGATTGACTTCAAGACACACGGACCACCTGAGACGTTCTTGTTGATCGTAGCTACGCAGTCATCTGAGTGCACAACCCGATGCTTAAACGAACGATCAAACTCCGAAGCGAATAGTGTCATTCATTACTTCTTGGAGATTGCAGCCATGGCTTTTTCGGCTGAGTCACCAGCGATGTACGCCAATGCCAGGTAAAGCCATTGCTCAGATTCGAGCAATCCGCTTGCAAGAAGACCGGTACCGAGAACCAAAACAGCGAGTCGACGCCAAGAGACGCGCTTCTGAGAACAAAAAAGTGAGTTGATAAAGTCTTTCATGTAATCCTCAAGTCGCGAGAATACGAACAGTGAACAAAGATGCGGGCTCTGTTTGCGAAGAACCGCTTGCCACAGTTGAGGTGCCCCAAAAGGATACACCCGAAGAATACGCATGACCGTCACCTACAATGTAGGATACGGCTCTACCTGTTGGGAAGTAGAACACGAAGTCAGGTACGGTACTGGACGATGTTGCACTGCTGTTGTCAGCAATCTTCACGTAGCTTGCAAGTTGGTTCTTTGAGTTATCGCCGTACACGCAGTAGATATTTCCTGACGTGTTACCCGTCACGTTAGCTTCAGCCGTAGTATCGGCATCTGTGTCTGTGATCAGGAAGGTAGCGAGATTGTCTGCGACATCAGCCTTTGTAACAGCCATGATAGTCTCCTAAGAAGTAACGAGAGTAACGAGTACAGTGTTCGCAGGAGCAGTTGTGCCCGCTACAGCGCCGGAAGTTACGCACCACATACTAAGTTTCGTGAAGTCAATACCCTCGGGCATTGTGTACGTAACTTCAGTTGACGCAGGAACCTTGATCATTAGGTCTGCGTTTGTAGTCCCCACAGTGATGCTTGACTCGGTAAACGTCATCTTCAAAAAGACAGGGTTTCCTACCTTGTTGTCAATGTTCATCGAGTAGAGAAAGCCAGACTCACCGTTTGTCATATCAACGCGGGCAGTAGCTGTTCCGCTGTTCGATCCGCTCAATGCGGTATCGTGGATAATCTTGTACGGGAGAATGGAACTATCAAAGTCCGCAGTCTTAAATGCCATCGTCGGCTCCTTGGGGTGTTCCTATTATGTGTGTTAACTGATTTGGTTTCAAGTAGTAAATACCCAAACCCCTAAACTGGTAAGTATACATTTGCGCGGATTACTTCAAACTTAC
>CEPE01124595.1_pt1 | contig 10730 bp, 15 predicted proteins | sample 530531 | NCBI WGS metagenome assembly CEPE01 (sample SAMEA2620273, study PRJEB7988) | marine metagenome | biome: marine biome (ENVO:00000447); feature: deep chlorophyll maximum layer (ENVO:xxxxxxxx); material: "saline water (ENVO:00002010), including plankton (ENVO:xxxxxxxx)" | depth 80 m
AAAATTGGAATCAAAGGCATGAAAGTTGTGATTTTGTCCCAGGACCCTTAGATGCTGCTTGGGTTAATCCTAGAACAGGTAAGGATGGAGATCAATACCCTGTTCCTGAGTATAATGATAATACATACAATGATAAAAAACATTGGTCTTTCAAAGCAGGTATGGGAGAATGGAGTAAACAGTGCGCTTGTGATTATAGTTTCTGGATTGCTGGTTTATACATGATGGAGTGGGAAGGCGAAGGGGTTCATCGAGGCATTTCCTATTGGTGGAGTGATCCTGGTAAATTTTCGCCTTCGGATATTGTTAGATATCACCATTTAGGTGGGACGGATGCTAGAAAAGGCCAACCTTCAGCGGGATGGAACTCTATCGGAAAAGGGAATGATGATTGGCATCAGTGGCAAGCTCTACTACAATACGAAGAAGAAAAATGTGGCGAAGCTGATCTTACTAGTGATTCTTGGAAAGCTTGCGCGGACGCAGCTAAAGCACAATACTTTGGTAATAGTAGAAGTGAGGATCTTCCTCGGACTCAAGGGGAGAACTACGGTTCTCTATATAGACCTCACCACCACTAAATAAACATAAGGAGATATTTCATGGGATCAACAAGTTTTGGAACTGCTGCTACAACACAAACTATGGTTTGTTTTGAAGATAGGTATTGGGAAGGAAGCTGGGAAATTCAACGGCAGTCAGTAATAGATAGAAGAGGTCGAAATGTTATATGGACATACGAGATGAAGCTTGAAGGAACATTTCATCAAGAATGTTATTGCGTACCTGGAGATGAGGCAGAGAATCCACAACCACCTAAATGGAAAGATAAAGATGTTTATAATGACGTTACAGACGTAGAGTTTGAAGAAGGTTCAAATGAAACTGATCCTTTTGAGGTGGGAACATTAACAACTGCGAAAGGTGAAATACGTTTCCGTCCCGCTGGTTATCCTAAGCGTAAGGGTGATTGCATTGTACTTCCTGAAAATCCCTATGTTGGCGCTCCAAGAAGAAAAAATTGCAATTGTTTTAAAGATCAACGCTGGAATTTCAGGTGGGTGTTTCAAATCGACGAAAATCCAGAAGACCGCTCTCTCCACCGTAGTACTTCAGAACGCGCCAAAAGAAGAATACAGATAAAAGTTTATGAAGCCAGTAGGGAGGGAGCTGCTGATCTTAGCTCTGAAGCTGCTGATGCTAATGATGATCCTTTTAACCACCCTAATAATGGTGGAAGTTTTTCTGACCCTAACAGTAATTTCTTAGGTTGTAGCTGTACCGAATTTGTTGATGTTTTCGGAGTTTAGACATGAGTGACTATGTAGTTTTGCAATTTCAAGGTGGTGGTCCAAGTGAAGCCACAATGATTGATGTTACAGATGCCTATCCTGGTGTAGGTGAGAAAAAAGGCGATAGAATCTCAGAGAAGAGCAATAAACATAGACCTTATTCGAATTGGTTAAGTGGCAGATATGAAGGAGGAGCGCAACCCAAAGACATTTTTGGATCGGACTGGAATTCTAATACTTATGAGTATGAGCAAGGCCCTACAATTTATATTGTAGTTGCAGGAGAAAAAAACAGTAGAAGACGTAGGTTTACTAGAATCAAGGGAACAGGTAGTCATAATCCAAGAGGTAATTAAATTTATAAGTAACAATATTTAGAGCTTGCCTAAATATATTGGTAGGGTGCTTAGAGAAAATTAAATAGGTGTTATTATGGTAGACAAACCAATGGTTGACAATAAAGGGTATATAGATGTTCAATCTGCTCTCAAATTAAAAGAAGCAGAGGGACGAGTAGAAGTTGATAAGTTAAATGCAGAATCAGATGCTAAATTTAGAGAACTATTAATTCGTGAAAGTGCAAAGGAAACAGCTTCAAAACACTTAGCAAAATTTGCAGGGTTTTATTTAACTTTCCTAGTTTGCACATTTATTTTTTCAATACAATTTGTTCCCGAAACTAGTATCGCAGTTGTTGCTGGTTTAATTACGCTTGTCGTGACTAATTTATCGACCATTCTTAAAGGAATTGTTGAGAATGGCGATAAAAACGAAGAAGAGCTTCATGAAGAAGCCAAGAAAAGAGGATATATGAAATGAATTGGTTTTGGGGATTTTGGTTTAAAGATAAATTTAGAACACCATTTTCTGTTTATAAAATGAGCTTTGCAGAACTTATTATTTTAGCAGGTATGTTTTTCGGTGTGGGTTATGCTTTAACACTCGGTGTGCAGAAGTTATTAGACTTACGCACATCTTTTAAAGGAACTGCTGTTGAGGCAGTAGAAGGAGAATAATATGAATTGGCAAAATAAATTATACAAGAGTTTAACTGAGACTCGTGCTAGGTACGGTGGTATGGTCGGATACTCAGGTGGCGGTGGCAGCAATAAGCCTGGAGTAATCATGAGTATTGAGACCGATAAGGATGGAAACAAGTTTGTAGTTAAAAAAGATAAAGAAGGAAATGTAGTTAGTAGAAAACCAGCAAAATCATTACCTAAAAAGAAATAAATTGTGATGCATTGGGAACAAAAAATACTTGAAAACATTTTAGATGTAGCTACTAGTAAAAAACCGATAAAAAGATCAAGAGGTTCTATTCGTGACAAGCTATCTCCTACTATGCAAAAAGTATGGGATAAGGCACAAGCTCGTAAAAAAAATAAATGAAATGGCAACAAAAACTTCTTGAGAAAGTAAAAAACCCCTGGGCTATATGTACAGACTCTGTTGAGAAAACGGCTGGACCAGGAAGAAAAACCTGGTCAAAAGCCGCAAAATCTCGTTATGAGAGATGTGTTAAAAAAGTGAAAGCAAAATGAATTGGAAAGATAGATTATTAACTGAGATTACAAAAGCGGAAGAACAGCCAGAAAGAAAAATGTCAGGAGCTACACGCGCATATAAGAGAGCTTTTTCTAAATCTTGGAAACAAGGAGGGAAAGCAGGAAAACTTGTTTACAAGGCAGGCGAGGGAGAAAAGTCAGGAAGCTATATAGGAAAATTGCATGCCGCTACTATGCGAACGGTGGCTGACAGATTAAGAGCACAATCAACAAAAAATTTAGACACTGCGATTAAATTGAGACCTCTTATACCTCAATCAAGAACAAGACAGCAAATAAGATCAAGAGATGTTAAGTTACGATAATAGTTGGAGTCAGGACAATAATATGCCAATAAGAATGCGAATAGAGATTGCTTTATCTGATTTAATAAACAATTGTATTTCATTAGAAAAGAAGCTAAAAGAAGAAGGCTTCATTACTAAATAAAATAGAGGATTATTATGAAACTAAAAAGATTTATGATTCCCCGAGTAGCCAATTGCTGAAAGGGAGCATAGTTGTTTAGTTAAACAATAATTTATATTAGTTTTTGTCTATTTTAACGCCTAAATAAAATAGATATGGAGATAACACATGACTAGCACAAAGACAGCAGCACCATTTTATAAAGCATGGCCTGGAGGAGTAGATCAGACAACGCAGTCTCTTGCGACTTCTGGTGATACTTCGGGTCTTGGGGATCTTTCTGGTCCTTGGTTTATTGAGACACAATCATTAAATTATAACTACTTACGAGTTCCTATTGGAAGTGTATCTTCTATGTCAGTAGGATTAAGCAGCATAACTATGGAAGGAAAAATTGATAAAACTGTCCTTCTTATTATTGCTGATTGTAACTACACCGCAGTAAGCAGTAATACCTTTTTTGCAACTTCAAGCTTCCAGCAAGCGCAAGATTTTATTGTGCAATCCGTGAGTGCAGACGCTAACGGGGAAACATACGGAAGTTCACTAGCTGTGGGTGCTTTTGGTCCCAGGGGTCGTGTAATTACAGACCATCCATACTACTCAAGAAAGCCTTATGTGGAGGGTAGGGATATTATACAAACTCAAAGTTCTAGAGGAGCAATGAATTTTGTAGCCGTTTCTGTTTCCTCAAATAACGGAGTTTCAATCCCTGTTATTTTAAATGAGTATCAGTCACTAGAGGATCTTATGACGCCTGAACATGCACATTCTTGGAACACTATGATGGGCGCAAAAGGCACTCTTCTTGGTGTTGAATCACAACCTCAACTTGGTCTCAAGTTTGGTGGATATAGTGTACAGTTAGATACAATTGACGATGTTCGTGTTACAACAGATGAAATTGGAAGATTATTTAAAGATGGGCACTTAACAGATGGCGCAGGTAGACCAGCAGGTACTGAACATCATGGCGCTGGAATGCATAATGTTTCGGTTAATATGTATGATTATACACATCACAACTGGACATAATAATTTACACAAAATAAAGCTAGACAACACTAGATATATTAGGAGAACAATTTAGGAGACTTTCATGGTATCACCACTAATTAGAACCTCAGCCCCTACAAACGCCACTGGAGCAGGTTTATTTATGAGTTCGGGCATTGGACCTGTTTCTGGTGTTTCTGGCGTTGGAGCATTTTCAGGTCCTTTCCTTATTAAGGAGCAATCATTAAACTATGATTATGTTAGAGTTCCTTATGGTTACTTAAGTAGCGTTGTTTTAAGTTTAAGCGGTTCAACCTGGACAGCAACTAATACAGGTTCTGTTCTTATGATTAGAGCTACCGCAAATGTAAATACAAGAAAAAGCTATGAGTGGTTTGAGACATCATCTTTTGTCCAAGGACAAAGATTCTCTATAGAAGCTGCAAGTGCGGATTCTCAAGGGAACACTTATTGTAACCAAACTCCATCCGATTGTGGGTTATCAGTGTTCTCCAGCACTTATGGTCCTGTTGGTAGAGTTTATACTAGCCAAAAATACTATAAGAGAGAGCCTTGGATTGAAGGGCAACACGAAGAATATGATGATACTGTTGTAGGTTATAATTATCAAGCTTACAATGATAATGAAGGCGTTCCTGTAGTAGGGAGTGTGAGAAATCCTGTAGATGCAGAATTTGTTTGGGGAGATTTTAAATCCACTTTTGCTACGGATACCATTGATGGAGAGTCAGGGTATACAGCACAGATGTGGACAGAAATTGCATCTAAAACAGGCCCTTATTCCTACGGTCAGGATCTTGTAGATGATGTAATTTTAGGAACAGATGCAATTGGCGATGCTTTAAATTTAGGTGGATTGTTTTCTCAAACAGGTGAACAAGTCGCATTATTCAATTATCGTTGGTTACGACACGATTGGACTTAATAGGAGATTTATATGGCAACATTAGTTAGAACACCTGTAGCAAAAAAAATAAACGCAGCGTTTTCCCCTGGATTTTTAACTTTTTCCAGTACAGGACCTGTCTCTGGTGTTTCTGCTGTTGGGTATTTTTCTGGTCCACACTATGTTGAGACACAAACTTTAGAGATTTCCTACAAAAGAGTACCACGATTTAAATTTGATCATGAAACTTTAAATTTAAGTTCAGTTACACTTTCTCCTCATTACTTGGGTACACATTTGTTACTAAAAATCAGACCCAGAGTAACAAAAGAAAAAGTTTATGATTGGTATGAAACTTCTTCTTATACACAGCCACAAAGATTTACGGTTTATTCAGTAAGTGCAGATGATCAGAGTGGTCAAACTTATGGAACTCCAGCCGCTGGGACACTTTCTGTTAAAGGAGATATATTAACAACTCAGCCTTGGTATTTTAGAAGACCATGGACAACTAAAGATGATACTGATAGTGCAACTTGGACAACTAACGGGGTCGTAACTCCCCAGAGATATGCAGAAGCATTAAGACCCCATCCAAACCATCCAGGGTATACAGGACTTCCTGGAGTTACAAGTCCAGGCTACGCACTCCAAGCATTTAGCTATAGACCTTTTGCTAATGATATGACAACCGATTGCTATAAAGATGCTTTAATTGGTCCTGAGTACCCTAACTCTACGCATCCACCATTCTTTGATGTTGTCGGTTTAACTAATGTTAATTTTTGGCATACTATTGCGGGTGAAACATTAGGAGACTCCGAAGTTCAAACCACATACGGCACTCCTACCAGGTCTGGGGATGACACATGTCTTCCTCCAGGTCAGATGGGGCCAACTTTTAGAGCGAATGCTATTGTAGATAACCATATGCTTGGTAATAAATTAGGAGCCTACAGTAGTGAACAAGATAACACGGCAGATGTACAAATACTAGTTGACGGTATTGCTGATATTATTGCAAAACAATGGAATGATGGTTCTGTAGCTTTTGAATCTAATTACTTTGTTGGTCCTTTGTTACAACAACCTTACACTGGGCGTTGGCAAAGTTTAACAAATACTGAATATAGTAAATCAAGACATTATTGGGGTAATTAAATTATGGCAACAGTAGTAACAAGTCCCGTATCAAAAAAAATAAACACAGCGTTTTCACCTGGATATTTAAGTTTTTCTAGTACTGGTCCAGTATCAGGTGTTTCTAGTGTTGGGTATTTTTCTGGTCCACACTATGTAGAAACTCAAACATTGACATTTGCATATAAGCGAGTTCCTTACTTTAGATTAGTGGAAGGAAATGTAAGTCTAAGTAGTATGAATTCTGAGTTAGATTGGATGAACACCGTACTTCTTATTCAACTTGACAAGGTTCTCGTAACAAAAGAAAAGGTATACGACTGGTACGAAACTTCCTCATATATTCAACCCCAAAGATTTACACTATATTCTGTAAGTGCAGATGAAACGGGTCAAACTTATGGAACTCCAGCCGCTGGAACGATGAGTGTTCAAGGCATAGTTGATACCACACAACCTTATTATTACAGAAGACTTTGGGATGATAGCATTGATAATGAATCTGATATGGGTACTTTCCCCTTAATGGTAGAATCTGGGGCGTTTGGAGGGTCACTAGAAGCCTATCAGGGTGATGGATATAATTACCTTATGGCAAATCACCTTAACTGTGGAGTTAGTGCATCACCCGAGCATCCAATGGATTGGATCAATATAAATGAGCCTCAATTTCGACATTCTATAACCCAATCACAAGGAAATATTAGCTTATTAGCTGCTAGTAACAAATGGACTGGACATAGAAATTGCTTTGGAGATCATTTCCCTAACGGTGGATATATTCCTACAAATATAGGAATAACTACCGTTCTTGGTTTGAAACCAGGAACATATTCCTCGGATCAAGATGACCCAGGGGATGTTCAGGTTTTAGTTGACAGTATCGGACAACAAATATCTGTTGATATAAGTCAAGGTGGTAATAGCATTGTTAGATTTGTCAGATCACCTGATGCATTAGGGGTTTGTAACCCTGAGTATGTTCCTGGAAGACATTACTGGGGTAACTAAACTGCGGCGAAGACTTCCCAGGAATAAAGATCCTCGGTACTGGGAAAAGCGTAATGCTTTTACGAAAAAACTCAAGCGAATTAGGATTGCTGAGTCGAAGAGAAAGTTAGGTAAGCACTTAAATAGAGACAGGAAGCCTACCTTCTGTCATTTTTAGAAATGCTGCTCTATTTTGATGCCAAGAATCTCGCCCTGCTAACTCTCCTCTAGATTGATGTAGAACTGTAATAGGTACAGTATAGTTTCTTAATCCTCTATTATGGGCTTTGTATGTGTATAAAATATCATAAAAATCCCATTCACCTATAAATCTTTTTGGTTTTTGTAACCCTATTAACTTTAGTGTTTTTGCAGTTGCTACCAGAAATAATCCATCCATAACAACTGCTTGCCCGTAATTACCATAAAAAGTGGCATCAGCGGAGGATATATCTTCCCCATGTAGTACATAACCAGTGTGTCTATGTTGTTGCCACAAAGATTGATCCCACCACACAGCGGTTTGTCCTAGTGTTTTTGTCCCTGCAACACCTAAAAAGCCAGTTTTGGGGTTTTTTAGGTTACTTTCGATTATCTCTTTAAATACTTGAGGACTTGTTGTTATTTTTATATCATCATGACAGAGTATAATAATATCAGAAGGATCAAGTTTCTCACTATGTAGCGCATTATCATATGCAGCAAAGATAGAGTCTTCGCCCACTAAGATTTTTACCTTTGTATCAATACTAGATAAATAGGAGACTAATTCTTTTGTAGTGTCTGTTAAGTCACTAGATCTAGTACAAATAAAGGCGTAATACTGCATGTCATATAATAGAAGCGAAGAAGAACTTTTACTAGAGGAATTTAATAAATGTAAAGAAGACCCCATTTATTTTATTTGTAACTATATAAAAGTTACACACCCTGTTCGTGGTTTAGTTCCTTTTGAATTATATCCATTCCAAAAGTTAATTTTACAGAATATAGAAAAACACAGATTTAATATTTTAAGAAAGTTTAGACAGGCAGGATGCACTACTATTTCGGCTGCCTACTCTTTATGGATGGCAACCTTTCAGACACACAAATCAATTGTTATTTTGTCGGTAGGTGATACGGAATCCACAGAGGTTCTTGATCGAATAAAGATTATGTATGAAGAGCTTCCTTTATTTTTACAAGCAGGAATTGTAGAAAGTAATAAACACACTTTAAAATTAAAGACACATTCAATAATTAAGTCGAGGCCCTCAGGCAAACAGTCAGGACGATCACTTGCGGGATCGTTCTTGGTTATTGATGAAGCGGCATTCATTGAAAATATTGATTCTATTTGGGCTGCTGTGTACCCAATTATTTCAACGGGTGGAAGGGCCTTTGTTCTGTCTACAGTTAATGGCGTAGGTAATTGGTATTATGAAACATATAATGATGCCATGGCAAAACGCAACTCATTCAATGCTATTGACATTAATTGGAAGCAACACCCTGAATATAGTCGAATTTTAGGGTATGACCATTTGTATGAAGCTATGGAGCGTCGGGATCCTCCTATGAATATTGATGATTGGGAGAAAGTCACACGATCAAATATGCCATTAAAAAAATGGCTGCAAGAGTATGAATGTGAGTTTTTAGGAACAGGAGATACATTTATTGAAGGTAGTATTCTTACATCATTACGAGATAATGTAAGCGAAGATTACTATAGAAAATATAACAACCGTATGCGTATCTGGCAGGATCCAGATCCTTCTTATGAGTACATTATAGGGGTTGATACCGCTTTAGGTCGAGAATTAGATTATTCAGCATTTCAAATTATGAATACTTATAATGGCGAAGTTGTAGCTGAATTCTATAGTAATAAAACTCCAATCAATGAATTTTCAAAAATTTTAGCAACAGAAGGCATGCAATATAATACAGCGTTAATGGTTATAGAAAGAAATACCATAGGAAACAATGTTATTGATTGGCTATATAATCAATATGAGTATGAAAATCTATGGCATGACGAAAAAGGCCATCCAGGATTTCAAGTAACTCTTAAAAATAGGGACCAGATTCTTGCTGAATTAGAAGAAGCCATCCGAACTAACATGATTAAAATTAACTCAGAAAGAACCCTAAAAGAGCTTAACTCTTTTGTACTAACTGAATCAGGTAAAGTTGCTGCTGAAAAAAATAGCCATGATGATCTAATTATGAGTTTAGCTTTAGCTGTTCATGGACTAAATATATATGTAGAACATTCGCATGTTGAATTTAGAAGAGAAAAACCGTTTAAAAAAGATCCCTTATTCCCTTCTAGTGGAAAAGGTAAATTTAGAACCTTTAATGGTATGACAGAGGAAGATATAAAATGGCTGATAAGCTAGAAGAAGAACAACTTAATGAAACTGTAGGTGAAACCACATTTGATGTAGGTTCTGGGCGTGTAGGACCATATTTTTATCCTAGAGGATTTCTTGGGAAGTTTTTCGCAAGATTTTTTGCTACAAGAGCCCAGCCTGCTGTTGTAAAAGAACTTGAATATGACAAACCTTCAGCATCTAAAGGTGATACAATTATACATGATGCACCTGGACTTAAGCCACAACCTGGGGTGCCACTTGCAATCAGTAGGGCTACACCTGTATCACAAGAGGCAGAGTTAAACCGTAAAAAACGATATAAATCATATGAAAGTATGGATGAGTACCCTGAAGTAGGGTCAGCATTCGACATTTATGCTGATGATTGTACGCAAAGAAACACCAAAAATGAACGCTGGTCAATTAAATCGGATAGTCCTGAGGTAGTCCAGGAAGTAATGGAGTTATTTGATAGAATTAGACTAGATCGAGTGTATTGGGATGTTACCCGTAATGCGGTAAAATTTGGTGATTGCTTTTTAGAAACTATTGTGGATGAAAATAACTACACCGCAGGAGTTCAAAGAGTTAAAATTCTTAATCCTAATTTTATTGTAAGAGTAGAAGATAAATACGGCTATTTAAATAATTTTCTCCAAGAGATCCCAGAGAAATCTAGTTGGGAGGGTATGGTAAATAATTCGTATGAGTCTCAAAAAACCCAAAAATATATTGAGCTTGATAAGAACCAGATTGTTCATTTTAGATTATTTACTTCTGATCCTAAATTTTATCCATACGGCAAATCTATAGCGTCTATGGCAATCCAAACCTTTAAGTCTCTTAAATTAATGGAAGATGCTATGCTTATTTACCGATTAGCACGGGCACCTGAAAGGCGAATTTTCTACATTGATGTAGGAAACTTACCCTCTGGTAAAGCAGAAATGTTTATTGAACGAGTTAAGGAGAAATTCAAAAAAGAAAAATACTTTAACCGTGGAGGCTTAGATGAGCGTTATAACCCATTAAGCGCAGATGAAGATTTCTTTGTTCCAGTAAAAGG
>CEPE01124593.1_pt1 | contig 10685 bp, 2 predicted proteins | sample 530531 | NCBI WGS metagenome assembly CEPE01 (sample SAMEA2620273, study PRJEB7988) | marine metagenome | biome: marine biome (ENVO:00000447); feature: deep chlorophyll maximum layer (ENVO:xxxxxxxx); material: "saline water (ENVO:00002010), including plankton (ENVO:xxxxxxxx)" | depth 80 m
GATACAAGGAGACGTAAACTTAGCTGAACTGCAAATGAATCAACGTATGGCTGAATTACAACAACAAAGCGCTATTGACCAAACTAGAGCTTCTATGAAAGGTTCATTACTTAGAGGTATTGGTGCGGGATTAGCGGGATAATAAAAAATTAATATGGCTGTAAATTATTTTATAAACAATCCGCAAGAACAAATACAAAGAAATAGATTTGGATTTGAAAGGAGTGTAGCGCAAGGAACAAAAAGCGCAAAAGACGCTCTTGTAAATGTTTTTCAATTAAGAGCTGCACAAAAAATAAAAGACCAAGAATACAACGAAAAACTATTAAATAATATAGATGGTTTGTTAGGTCAAGCAGACGCTTTTAACGCAGATATTATAAAAGAAAAAGTAAATGAGTTAAGAAGCTATACAGAAAAATATATTGCAGATGGAGGAGATATGGATGATTCTGATTTTAAAGAAAAAATTAGAAACAGCACAAGAGAAATAAATAACATATCTCTTAACAGTAAAGTAGCAAATCAACTTATATCTAGTAAAATAAAAGCATTAACACCACAAATACGTAACGGGTTAGTAAGCGCTGATATATATGAAACATTACTTGCTTTAAATACAGACAGAGATATTTTAACGTCTTCAAACACAGAAAGTTTGACAAAAGAAATTGACAAAATTGTTAATAATTCTATAGACTTTAGAGTTCCTCTTAGGGCTTTGTTAGAAGATAATAAAGGTAGTCAAATAGAATCTGATGTTGTAGATAAATTCACAGAACAAGACTCTGAACATGATTATGAATTTCACAGAACAAATACAGGGTTTGCAAATTACATGGACAAAACAACTGGTCAATTAAGAACTGATTTATCTACGTATTTAGGTGAGATGCTAAAAGAAAAGGTTGGCGGTAATTACGTGCCTTTTAATGATATAGATACTGACGGTGACGGTAATGCAGATGTATTAGGAAGAAAAACTAGAGGAATACAAACATATAACACAAATCAAATAATTATAGATAGAGCTATAGAAGAGTATGAAAGATTACGGTACAATGAAGATAGCAATGGTAACTATACAATTCCACAAACAGAAGACCCTTTTGAACAAGCTGGTATAGTATTGTCTATGGATAGTTATTTTGATAATAACGGATTTTCTAATATTATAGCTGAAAACAAAGAGTATCAACATAGTAAAACAACAAGAACTGACAGTGAATATAAAGAAAGAAAAAGGCAAGAAGCTTTACTAGAAGAACAAGAAAAATACAAACATTTCTTTTTAGGAAAAGGTTACAAGAGCGCTCCTTCTGGAGAAATTAGAAAACAAGAATCACTAAAAGAAATAGTTCCAACATTAAATAATATATTAAGGAAAAGCTTAAGTACAACTGAAGAAGAATTAACAGACGTAGATGTAAAAAATTTACAAAATGTTAGAGATTTATTAGATGCTAGTACTAATGCAAATACTGAATCATATACAGGAGAACAGTTAATAAACGGAATATTAACAGGTGACCCAAGGCTTAGTTCCTATGCGTTTCCACAAACAGAAAATGGTTTTGATGATTCTGTAGCAAAAGCTAATAAAGAAAAAATCAAAGAGTTAGCTCAAGGAATAACAAAAGATGACACTTGGTTTGGTAGAAACTTTGAAGACAACATAGAAATTATCAGATTAGCACTAACAAATCCAACCGAGTTAGGAGAAGACATAAATCAAGAAAATTTAAAAAATCTTGGAAGTGAAATAATTAGTTTACTAGGAATTGCAGATGACACAACATACAACCCTAATCATGAATATTTTTTGTTTGAGCCAACAAATCAAAAACTAGAAGCAGAAGTTATTAACTTTACAAGAAGCTCTCCTGCTTTAATGAGCTCTATACTAAGTAAATATGCAGACGAGTCATCATTAGTCAATTTTGCAGAAACGTTATACAATCAAAGAGAAACTAAAAACAGACCTTTAACTAAGTTTGTATATGCAGAATAATGGATAAAACATTAAAATATTATGGTAGAAAACAAAAACTTCAGACAGATTTATGATTTTTTATCATCTCAATTTGATGTAGGTACATTAGAGCAGTTCAGAGAAAAAATGAACAGCGCTCTAAACAGAAAACAAATTTACGAAACTTTAAGTACGGCTTATGATATGGGAACATATGAGAGTTTTGTAAATAAAATAGGTTTTAAAAAAGAAGAAATTAAAACGCCTCATAACACTTTTGAATCACAAGATGTTGTAGATGTAAATTTAGATGAGGTTCAGTTTTACAATCCCTTTCAACAACAATTACAAAAAGATTTACAAACAGCTGCTAAAGGTATTAACGAAACTATTTATGGGGACGAGCCATACATCACACAAATTAAAAGATTAAAAGACGGAAACTTTTTAGAAACAACAAATTTAGATGGCAATCTTATTAGGGAAAGTCACAGAATGAAAGCAGATATTGACCCTATAAGTAAAAAACCAGTAGTGTTTCCTACACTGTATCCTAAAGTAGAAAATCCTAGCAATAATCCAGAAGATTGGATTATGTTTGATAACAACGCTGAAGCAATAAAACACGCTAGAAAAAATGATGAGTTGTACTTTGGCTACCCTTCATCTACAGGGGTGATTCCATTTAAAAAATTATCAGAAGCAAACAAATACGCTAAAGAAGGTTATAAAAAATTAAAAACATATAAAGAGTTTAATGATAATCTTTTTAAATATATGCAAAACAACCCTGGGGTTAGTGAAGAAATGCGATACATAACAGAGCAGGGAATAATAAGAAGAGCTAAACTAAGAGCAGTACAAGAGGAAGCAGCAAAAAACTATTACGACGGTGATTTTAAAAATGCAGCTCAAAAAACTTATGGAGCAGTAAAAGACGCAATAGTACATGATATATTTTTTAATACAGTAGGTTCTATAGCTGCTGATATAGAAAACTTTATAGCAGGTACAGATAATTTATATGGTTGGTTAAATGATGTAGCTGAAACAAAAGAAGAAAAAGATTTAGTAGATTTTTATACAGAAACATACAGGAGAAAAGGTATTATATCTGAAGAAGAAGTTAATGAAATTCTTAATAATGGTATTTTTAATAACATAAAAGATGGGATTACAAAAGGAGACATGGGTCTTTTGTCACTTGGTTTTAACGCACTAGGAACACAAACTATGAGGGCTGTACCAACAGCAGCTGCTATTATGTATGGTGGTAGTGTAGCCGCTTCTTCTAAATACTTAAGGGGTTTGAGCACTGTAAATAGATTAAGAGCTGGAACGTTAATGTCAGCAACCCCTTATGGTTATGCTCACTCTGTTTTTGATGAATATAGACAAGACAAAAATGTAAGTGGAGGTGATAGAATAGAAAGTTTTGCTAGAGGTCTTGTAGAGGGTTTAACAGAAATAATAGGTGTATCGGCTAACAAAGTTTTTTTAGGGTCATTTACTTCAAGGCTTACAAAAAAAGAAAGAAAAGAATTGGTAGATGCTTATCTAAAACCTTATAAAGCTAATATAGGTATGGGAGCATTAGAAGAAGGTTTTGAAGAATACGTTGCTTCTATAGCTAACGGCGTTATTGATGTTGTTGCTGATGGCGCTGACCCTTATGAAGTATTTCCAAAAAGACACAAAGAAGGGTTAGACCAATTTTTAGTAGGAGCTGGAGCAGGTACCCTTATAACTAGTGGCTCTAGAATATTATCTAATAAAACAAGTATACTTGAAGATGGTGATATAATAGATGAGTTAAATTTTATAAACGAATCTATAAATGACAAAAACGTATCACAATCTACAAAAAAGAAACTAGAAGAAAGAAAAAATAAAATATACGACAACTACATAAATAACTACTCAAAAAAACTTATAGAATTTAATACTCTTGATAAAAAAGATTTAGATAAAGCTATAGACAAAGCAACTGAATTAATAGAGTTAAAAATGTATCAATCAGAGTTAATAGAAAGAAAAAACAGAACTGGTAAGTCTACAAAAAGAACAGACAATCTTATTAAAAGTAACGACAAAAAAATAAACAACTTACAAAAACAACTTGATGAAATAACATCTAAAGCTGCTGCTGCAAAAGTACAAAAAGATATAGATGCCAAAACAGAAACCCCTGTTACAAACGAGCAAATAGAAAAAGAAAAAGAGGTAGCAGAAATTTCTTTTGATGCTAATAGCGCAAACGAAGCTAGCGAATATGTTAAAAACACAGGGTTTGGAAATCTATTAGATGGTATATCTAATTTATTGAAATCAACAAAAAAACTTACAGAAGGTAAGTTGCCTTTTAAAATTAATTTTTATAACAGCAACAAAAACTTTGCTAGTATTTCTGATAAAAAAATTACTGAAAAAGTAGCTGCTAAAATAGGAGGTAGATATGATAAAAACACAAATACAGCGCACATAAACTTAGAAGCATTAAGAGACTTAGACCCAACGCAAGCTACAGTAACATTATTACATGAAGTAATACACCCTATAGTAGAAGCTGTTATAAACGCAAATCCTGCAAGTTTAAAACCTATGGCAGATTTTGCTAAAAAAGATGCAGACATAAAAAAGTTTGTTGATGGATTAGGAACTAAAAATCAAGAAACTTTAGACAAAGAAGCAGTTACAGAATACTTAGCAAGAGTTGCGTCAGGTGACATAAAACCTACTCTCACAACTATTGAGAGTTTTAAACAATCTGTTATAAATGCACTAAACTCTATAGGTATAAAACTACCGCAAAGTCTTGATTTTCAGATAGATACAGAACAAGATTTTAAAAATTTTGCTTCTAGATTAGCAAATACTCTTAAGAGTGGGGCAACAATAAGAGTTGACGATAAGAGTGAAGTAATTCAGGAAGACGACAAATTCCAGGCGGTCAAAGAAAAAGCCAGAGAAGTTCAAGCAAAAGAAAAAATATTTAGCAAAGCAGCTGACGATGTACTAAAAGCAATAGAAGCAAATCAGGGTAAAGAAGAGGCTCAAGCTTTTAAAAAAGAATACGACAGATTAGTAGATGATTTAATTAAGCAAAGACAAAAAAAAGAAACTGAAGGTATAGAGTTGCAAAAAGACGGTAAAAAAGTAGAAAAGTTTTTTGATGACCCTAAACTAGACAAAAAAGATGAAGAGCAACAATTAAGAGAATTAACTGAAACACAAGAGTTTAAATCTTGGTTTGGAAAATCAAAAGCTGTTGACGCAAACGGAAACCCTATGGTTTTATATCATGGCTCTACTGCTGATTGGTATGAGTATGATATATCTAAAGCTGGCAATGTTGGTCAAGATTATTATGGAGCAGGGATTTACACTACACCTAATGAGTTTATAGCAAACATGTTTACAGGACCAAAAGACTCTGAGGTTAAAGGTTCTATATATCCTCTATTTGTATCTATACAAAATCCTATACTACTAGACTCTAAAAACGAAACTAAATTTAGCGATGAACAAATAGAGTCTTTAATAAAAAACTCACCTAATTTAGAATCAACCTTAAGAAATCAAGTAGAATATGCAAGGTTTGTTAGAGAGCAAGTTTCTAATAAAGACATAATACAGGTTATAGATAACATTATAAATACATCTAACTCTTTTAATCAAACCAATAAAACAGACAAAGATTACGCTGACATGATTGGTCCTTATACTGAAAATATAGTTCGTTTTTATCAGTTATTAAACAATACAAAATTAAAAGTTACAGACTTAATACCTGAAAACACTAAAGAAATGTTACAGCGCATAGACTTTTCTTTTTACAGGACACCTACAAAACTACAAAAAGATTTAGACGGAAGTTATGTGCCAAAACCATCTGTAACTTTAGGAGCATCAGAAAACTCAGAAGGTGTTCAAAACTTTCATAAAGCTTTAAATGATATAGGATATGACGGAATATTTGCTGATGAAATAACTACAGGAGATAAGTTTGGTTATAATGTTTATTTAGCATTTAAACCAAATCAAATAAAATCAATATATAACACAGGTAATTTTGGTTTAGCTACAGACAATATATTAAACAGAGAACTAGAAGAAAAACAAAAAGTAATAAAAGGATTTGATGAAAAAACACCTCAAACTATTACGGAATTAGTAAGGGGAGACGAAACTAAAAATGTTATAGTAGCTCCATATTTTGAACAAACTGTAAAAAATCAAAAAGAAGCTGCTGATGTTAGAAACACTACTTCTTATAAAACATATACACAGTCTTTAAGAAATTTAGCAGAACAAATGGGATTTACTGCTTTAGTAGATGATATAATTGGTGGGTATGAAAACGATGCTGGAAACAAAATAGTAGAAGTTTCTAATGTAGTGAGACTTGTTAAAAGTCAAGGAGCATTTGATTTAGTGCCTACAATAGAAGAAGCTATGGAGTTTGCTTCTATGGCTGCGGCATTAGCCCCAGAAGTGCAAGAAGCAACTATTGCGGGTCAGTATGTAGAAGAAGGTTCTGAAAATCACAACGCAAACGAATACAAAATATTTATGGGTAGGGACAACATAGATGCTACAATAGAAGCCCTTAAAGCAGCTAAAATTTATAACTATTCTATAAATGAAGATGAGGGTAGTGTTGCTTTTATAGACGTGTTTGATTTTCAAGATGTGGAATTGTCAAAAAAAATAGGTACCTTTATACAAGAACTAAACAAAAGAAACGTTAATTATGACAAAAAAGAATACTCCCCAGTTGACAGCAGATACATCTCCAGAGACGATAGGCAGACAATTTTTAAAAGAATTGAAAGCACAGGGTCCATCAACGAAGAAGATAAACCAGACCTTTATAAAACGCTCAGCTTAGCACAGCAAAGAGATAATTATACAGAAGAAGGGTTATACAGAATATTAACAGAAAAGCAATCAAAAGCTTTTTATCACAGGTCTTTAAGATACAGAAAAAATTTACCTATAGTAAAAGATTCTTGGGCTTCAGCATTTAACATACAAAAGGGTTTAACAGAAAAATACGTAAGAGGAAAAGCTGGCGTGTCTTTTGGTGAGTTCGCTGAAGATATAGAGATATTATCTAGATATAATTTATATAAAAGTTCTAAAAAAGTTGCAAGAGATTTTCATAATGCTGTTTTACCTCTAATAGAAAAAACAGTACCTACAAGAGACGATGTTGTAAAAGCAAAAGACTTAGCTGACCAATTAAACAAAAGGTTTAATTCTACAAAACAATATGTAGATGAAATATCTTCTTACGTGTCTTTATATCCAGATGTAAATATAAATTCTTTAAACAAAGATGAAGTAATTCAAATTATGGAAGAGGTTTATCAAGAAGAATTAACAGAAGACGAAAAAGATAAAATAAAAACTAATTTAAAAGACATAAAAAAAAGAGCTGTAGAAATGGAAAAAGTACACAGTGAAAAAAATCTTGACACAAAATTTGAAATAAAAGCAATAAAAAGTTTTTTAGTTAGACAAGCAGAAGAAATTATTAACAAAAAAACTAAAACAGAAAACGATTTAAAAAAGTATGTTTTATCTGATAAAGACATAGAGCTTATAGAAAAAGCATTAAAAAAATCTACTCTTCCTGTAGACGACATAAAACAAGTTATAAATAATTTAAAAACTAACAGAAAACTTTTAGGTAACGTTGCTAAAAATCAAATAAGAAAAGCAAAAAATATTAACAACTTAAACAGCGTATTAAAAAAATCAAGAAAAAAAATATTAGAGTATTTTACTAAAAAAAATAACGTTTTAGGTTTTAATATAACTCAAAACGAAATAGACACAATAGATGAAGCTTTGCCTCGTGGCGGATTTAGTAAAACACAAATAAAAGTATTAAATGACACGTTTGAAAACCATGAAGTAGAAAAGTTAGCAACTACGTTAGATGCTATATCAAATGGTTATATGCCTCCATCTACATACAGTAGAATATTAAAAAAACTTGTAAATACGGTCAGGGCAGCAGAATTGATAGAAAAAACTTCTGAATTAAAGTTTTTAAAAGATGACATGGGAAGGTGGATTAGAGACCCTAAAGCTAGAGCAGAATACAGAACAAAAGAAGATTTGGGTTGGATTAGAGAAGCTGTAGATAAAGGAAAGTTAAAAAAAGAGTTTGACGATAAAATGTCTAATAGTGCTTATCCGATGTTTGGAAAAATCAGAGAAAAAGTTGTAAAAAAAATATTGCAAATTATACGAGTTAAACAAGGAACCGCAGAAGGTTACAAAAAAAACATTAACATAAAAAAACAAAACCTTTTTAAAAAAATAAAATTTTCTACAAAGTTTGAAGGTAAAGAATACACTATAAGAGATTTAAATATACTGGGTCATATGTATATGTTACATAAACAATACATAAACAACCCTTTGTCAAACAGAGTTCCAGAGTTATATACAAGTTTAATAAAAACAAGACTACAAGATAAAGATGTTGATTCTGTCAATATGGTTAATTTATTTAATGATTTTAAAAAATCAGACGCTAACATGTTAGATGTTGCTAAACTAGAATCATTATTTAAAAAATCTAATTTTATGCCTTTTATAAATTTTGCTAGAAATACTTTTGATGATTTACAAGACAAGGTTGCTTATCTGCAAAAATACAGACTCAAAGAAAAAATACAGTTATTTTCTAATTACGTTCCTGTAATAAATTTAAAAGAAGCTGGCACAGATGGGTTATCAAAAGCTTTTAATGTTATAATATCTTCTGTTTTTAATCCAGCTGCTGTTACACCAGCTAAAACGACTATATCAAGACAAATATATAAAAACAACGATGGTACTCCAACTACACCTATTGGAGCTAAAGCTCATTTTGATTTAGACAGAGCTATATCGTTTGCTGTACATGAAACTATAGATGATTATTACATTAAAGAAGGTCTTAAGGATGTAGGTATGACTATAGAAATAGGAAGAAAATTAGGAGACACAAGAACAAGAGACATATTAGAGTTGTTTCAAAACATGATTAAGAAAAAAGTAGAAAATAACTATAATTATGTAAAAGAATTTGGAGGAGAAAAAGTTTTACGTGGTTTAGCAACTAATTTAAGTTTAAGTTTATTAGCAAACTTTAGAAGGTTTGTTGAAATAGGAGCAAACACTATTCTTTTATTTGGAACAGCCTCACCTAAAGTAAATTTTAAAAATTTAACACCACAAAACGCATTAAATTCTTACAAAAATGCTTTTGAAATTACAAGAATTTTTAATTCTGCTTTTAGAGAAAGATTTGTAAAAGGAGGTTTGTCTTATTTTGATTTAGAAAAAATAAGCGCTTCTCCTTTAGGCTCTGAAATAAAAGATAAAAAATTTGGTAGTAAAGCTGTAGCTAAAGGTTTATTTGAGGCAAGTAAAACAACTAGTAAAATTATTGGTTATTCATCATATATAATTAGATTATCAGATGTTCCTTTAACACAAACGGTTTGGGGTAAAGTGTTTGAATCTGAATACAAAAGTTTAACAAAACAAGATTTTGATGTTAATAATTTAAAAGATAAAGTTTGGGTGTTAAATAATAGAGCTGCTATGAAAGAAGCTATAAACAACACAGATATAGAACTTAGTAAAGTTATGCCAGCTGTTAAGTTTGATGCTGATGTAGTAACAGGAGCTAGAGTAGGCACATCACAAATGTTATTTAATTTATTTAGCACGTTTAGAAAAACTTTAACAAACAACATGCTAAACGCTCATCGTAGTCTTTTAGGTTTAAAAGGGGGAGATATGACTAAAAAAGAAGCTATAGCTGCGCTTGCCTCAGGGACTGGTTCTATAATGTTTTATTCTGTAGTATCTGCGCAAGTTATGGGTATAATCGCAAGTTATTTTATGGAATGGATGGGCTCAGAGGACGACGATGAAAAAAGAAGAGAAAAAGAAAGAGTAGGTTGGACAAATGGTTTAGTAGAAGCTATATTGTTTAATACGTCTTTAGGTAAATGGAACTCCATGGGTTACGCTGTTGCAAGTAGTTATTTAAGAAACGCAGGAAGACAGTATGTAAAAGAAGAACCAGAGTCTCCAAAAGAGCTATTAGAAATTACAAATAAAACATGGTTAAGTAACATGACTTATGCCCCTTCTTATGCAAGCACAATACATCCTGTTTTTCAATATCCTTTTTCAGTAGCAGACGCAATAAAAGCTTACGATAAAGCTTCTGTTGAAGATAAAGATATTGCGTTGTATAACGGCTTTTTAACGGTAGGTCAAGGTTTAGGGGTTCCCCACTCGTCAGACTTAAAAATATTAGTAGGAGGGTACCTTAAAAACAATGTAGGTGTGGTTAAAAATACTAATTATGGACCATACAAAAGAAGAAACGTAAGACAAAAAACACAAAGAAGAACAATAAACAGAAACAGAAGATGACAATATCACAATCTATACAACTAGCATATAAAGCAAAAGGATATAAGTTTTTTCCTAGTGGGGAATATAATTTAAATATTTTTGGTATACGAAACGCAACAAGAGAAGCGGGCAAATTTGATGATAAAATTGGCGTTATGTATCTTGATGATAGTAAACAAGCACATGTACACTTGTGGTCAGCAACGACTGACCCTGGAATACACTGGTTAAGAAATCCTTTAAATAAAAACGGTACAGCCATTATGGTAAAGGGTCA
>CEPE01124592.1_pt1 | contig 10664 bp, 7 predicted proteins | sample 530531 | NCBI WGS metagenome assembly CEPE01 (sample SAMEA2620273, study PRJEB7988) | marine metagenome | biome: marine biome (ENVO:00000447); feature: deep chlorophyll maximum layer (ENVO:xxxxxxxx); material: "saline water (ENVO:00002010), including plankton (ENVO:xxxxxxxx)" | depth 80 m
CAAGAAGCACAAATACGTATGCAGAAAAAAGCTGTTGAATTAAAGATGAAACAGCGTGAATTGCTAGAGTGTCAAGATGATTTGCAAAGAGAAATGTTAGAGGTAGAAATACTGGAGATACAAACACATTCTGTAAATGCACAAAATTCTGTTCAAGGAGCTATACGAAAACTAAACTTTTTTATTAATCAATATAACTCTTTGTTAAAGCATTTAGGTGTGGATGAAATTACAGAAGAGATGTATGAAAGAGAAGAGAACAGATACCACATAATGACCGCTATGAAACAAGCTTTATCAAGTGCTAGACCTAGAGGTGGCGTTATAGATGAAGGTAACATGATTTATATATTTGATTTAGGTATTAGTGGGGCGCAAGCACAAGCAGAGGTATTTGCGTATCTTCAAACTGAAAATGAATTAATGAAAAATGGTAAAGCACCTACACATGAAATGACAATGCGTTGGCTAGAAGCTTGTGCAGATAAATGGGAAAAAGACCCACAAAAGTTTGCAGAACGTAGAGGTTTTACATTGTTAGATAAGCAATCATTAACTAATACTAAAAAGTTAGAAAATAAATCTAAGCACTAATGTTTGACCCGATTACTATAGGAGCTTGTTTAACTACTGCAAGCACTGCTTTTGCAGGACTAAAAAGAGCATTTCAAGCAGGCCGTGATATAGAATCAATGAGCAAAGATTTATCCAGGTGGATGGGCGCAGTATCAGATATAGAACAAAAAGAAAAACAAGCCAGAAATCCACCTATCTTTCGTAAAGTGTTCGGGTCAGTAGAACAAGAAGCTTTAGAAGCGTTTGCTGCTAAAAAAAAGTTAGAAGAACAAAGATATGAACTTAAAACCTTTATTCAGTTTTCACATGGGCATAAAGCTTGGGATGAATTAATTGCAATGGAAGGCAAAATTAGAAAAGCTAGACAAGAACAACTATATAAGAGACAAGAATTTAAAGACAGATGTATTGAAGGTGTATTTATATTATTTTTAATATGCACTGTAGTAGGACTAGGCTGGCTTGTATGGTATTTAAAATCAATTCAGGAGTAAGATATGGAAATTAGTGCGTGGATGTTTTGGAATATTATTTTAACTTTAGTGATTGCTCCTGCAGTATGGGCATTTAGAGGACTCATACAAGAAGTTAAACGTATAGATATATTGTTAAATAAAACTAGAGAAGAATATGTTACTCGTGTAGAGTTAAGAGATTCAACGCAAGCTGTTATGGAAGCCCTCCATAGAGTAGAGGATAAATTAGATAGAGTTCTAAGTAAGACATAAAGGTATATATATTATGAGCACAAACAACATGACAGAAAAACAGAAAAACGATTTGATGACGCGAAAGCTTTTTCAAGGTGTTAGAGACTCCCAAAGATTAACTCAAGGAATGACAGAAAAACAAATACAAGATTTAAGGGCTGGACGAATGCCTACAAATCCTACCGCTCAATACGGTCCACAACAATCAGCGTTTACGCCTCCATCAACTCCTCCTCCTGCTGTTGGACCACAATCTAATCCAACGGATGTAAGTGTAACAGATATAATGGGGCAAAATGTAATAAACCCATTACTGCCACAGCAAGCAGTATTTCAACCAGTACAACAACAAGTACAACCTGGAGAATTACTTCCTAGCACATCAGGACAAGCTGCGTTACCTTCTTCAGATTTAACTGCACAACAAGCTAATATAGAACGAATACAACAACAGACACCTGTTGGAGCGGCAACGTATGTTCCTACACAAGTGGCTCTACCTATAGATGCAGAAGCTGCACAAGGGCGCATGGGGACTAATGTAATTCAAGGGCAAACAGGTACAGCGTCTGCAGGGCAAGCTGTTACAGGACAAATAGCAGGAACAATCGACCCAATCACAGGAAGAACAGTAGATAGAACAACAGAATTAGGACAAGCTGTAAGCTATGACCCTAGTTTTTTAGGGCGTGGCGAATACACAGCCCCTCAAAGTGATTTTACAGGTAGTATGCAAGCGGCTACTATGGAAGTTACAGAGGACATGACTGTGCAAGGCCAACTTAAAAATATTGGTCAACAGTTTGAAGATGGTAATGTTCCAGATTGGGCGGCAGGAATTGTACGTGGTGCAAACGCAGAAATGTTTCGTAGAGGTATAGCCAGGTCTTCAATGGCAGGAGCGGCAATAACACAAGCATTTCTAGAAGCATCAGTTCCTATAGCAACTGCAGATGCCCAAACGTATTATAATACAGCTGTAGCTGTTATGAACAATGAACAAGCTGCTAATTTAGAAAATAGTCGTACTAATTTAGCAATTGAAACGATGAATTTAAATAATAGACAATCTGTAGGCTTAGCAAAAATGCAAGTCGAAGCAGCTTTGGCAGGACAAGAACTTAGTAATCAACAGCAAATCAACATCCTCAATGCTAATAAGTTCTCAGAAGCAGCAAACATGACGTTTAGTCAAGAACAAAACCGAGTGTTTGCTAATTCTAAAATGATTGAAACTTTAAATTTACAAAATTTATCTAACGAACAAGCTATGGCATTAGCAAATGCAGCCACGTTAGCTAACATGGATATAGCTAATTTAAGTAACAATCAACAAGCCGCAGTTCAAAACGCACAAAACTTTTTGTCAATGGACTTAGCTAATTTAACTAATGAACAACAGATGCGTGTATTAAATCAAAATGCAATGCAACAAGTTATGTTAACTAATATGGCGGCAATGAATGCGGCGGCACAATTTAATGCACAATCACAGAATCAACTAAATCAGTTCTTTTCAGAGTTACAGAATAACATTAATACTTCTAATGCTAATGCTTTTAATGCATCAGAACAGTTTAATGCTGGACAAACAAATGCATTTTCACAATTTAAAGAAAGTTTAAGACAAGACACTGAAAAATTTAATGCAAATAATTCTTTAATAGTTGACCAAAGTAATGTAAAATGGCGTAGAAATGTAAACACTGCAAATACATCAATTCAAAATGCTGCTAATCAAATTAATGCACAAAATTATTATAATATGTCTAATGCAGCTTTAAGTAATATATGGCAAGAATATAGAGATGAGGCGGCGTTTGTGTACCAAAGTTCACAAAATGACATGGATAGGGCGTTTAACTATGCTATGGCTACACTAGAAGCAGAGACTACAATGGAACAATTAAATGTTCAAATTGCACAAAGAAATGCAGAAAAACTTGGAGGCTTTATAACTGCAATTTTAACTGCTATAACAAAACCTAAAGAGGTAACATCATGATTATGGATTTATTAAAAACAGTTGTACTAAGTAAAATTACAGATGCTGTAGGCGGAAAAGCGGCAGATACACGCCCAGATACCATGATACTGCCTCAATTAAATTTAACTAAGTATATGGTCAGAAATCCAAAAGTAGAAACAGGAAGGGCAGTAAGTGCGCAGTCTAGAGCAGATATGCAAGCAACATCTAAATACTTTGCACTTATGGAAGCATTAATGAGGTCAGAAACATGATTGAAGAATTAACATTACCATCAGGTAAAAAACGTAGTATGTTTGAAGCCAGAATACCTGGTCAATCTTTAACAGAACCAGAAGGAAAGTATCCTTGGGATAAACCCCCAATGTATACTAATATTGATGATGTTATGGAAATGTATTTAAGTACAATAGGTGACAAAGAAGCTATGTTTAATTTATTTACTGCTCTTGAAGCAGGTATACCTGTAGCTCAAATAGTGCAAACAATGACTTTACAGGGTATAGGAGAAGGTTTGTACACTCCTGATATAGCTATATTAATTATGCCAGAGTTAGTAATGTTAATTGTAGGTATAGCTAAAGCAGCTGAAATAGAATTTAAACATGGATATGAAAGAGAAGCTGAAAAAAATATGATGGCTTTAGCAAAAGCTAAAGAAGAAGTAACTGCCGAACAAGTAGAAGCAGGTATAGCAGCTGTAACAGAAAAACAACAAGAAACAGGTGGACTGATGAGCAAACCTGAAATGGAGAGTTAATATGAGTTTAATGGGATTTTTGTCTTCACCTTTAGGAACTATAGTGTCATCTACAGCAGAGAATATCGGAGAAAGATATTTTCAAGTAGTAGAAAAAAATACAGATGCACAAGTACAAAATATTATTGATGTAATTAAAGCTACAAAAAAAGCAAAAGATGCGGCAGTTTCAACAGGGTCTGCACTTAACTCTCAATTTGCAGCTCAAGCAACTGCGTTAAGCACAGTAGAAGGTTTTGAAAATGCTTCACAGGCAGATTTAATAGCGACTATAAAATCTGTAGAAGATGCAGGCTTAGCAAAAAAAGGTGAAGCTGTAAAGTATATAATGGAAAATCCTTCTGCTTATACACTAGATGTAAAACCTAAAGGGAAAATAGTTGAAAGAGATGGAAAAAGATATAAAGTATTTAAAAAAGATGGAAAAGACGTAGCTAAACTCATTGGCACCTCTGCTCAAACCCAAGAATTATTATTTGCAGGAGGCCCAAAGATAACTACTGAGCCTACAAAAGAACGTGGACTTATTCAACAGCTATTACATGGCCCAGGCATAGAAGAAATAAGAGATATAGCATTAAGCAAAATAGGAATGACTAGAGAAGAGTACAATGCTCTTATGAGTCCCGTAGTTAGAAAAAAACTAAATATAGGTGAGTCTACTATAAAATTCTCTATACAAAACGAAATAAATCCATTGGTTGTAGCTGCAAATAAAGAGAGACAAGTAAGATTTGAAACGGCAATGGGCAGTGTAGCAAATGAAAATCTGGAAACTATACTTCCTGCTGTAAATATGTCCATAAGTGACGCACAAGATAAATTTAATAAATTAATCTTTGAAGACCCTACAAATCCAGAAATTAGTAAAATACTAAGTTCAGTAATAGGTTTTGTAAGTGGCAATGCCAGTGCCCAAAAAATAATTCAAAATGATAATCCAATAATTGACAGAACTATAGAATTTCTGAACAATGACAATATTAATTTTGAAATTAAAGCACAGGCAAGCATATTACTTGAGGAACTTACTGGTATACACAAGAAAATAACAAATAATGCAGGTGCACTTCCTCAAAATTTAATTAGTGAAAAATTAGACATAATAAATGATTTAAAAGTAGTACTTGGAAAAAATGAAGTAGTACTGGATGCAGCCTTATCTACTTATATTAAAGAATTGGAAAACTCTAATATACCTTCATCGCAATTGATAGACGGTATTGGTGCTGGCAAATTAAAAGTAGATATATTAACAGACGTAAACGAGTTTAGAAGTAAATTACTTACAAAAAATATGAGCCAAGACGAAATACTAAAAGAACGTAATAGCCTAAAAGAAAGAATATTAAAATATCTTAACGCACCACAGATTGTAGTTCCTTCACGTGTAGAAAACGTAATATCACAACTTGACGAGTTTGTTAAAGATGGAAAACTTAATCTAAATCAAACTTATAAAACACATGACGGAGATGGAAATTTAATAGAAGTAAGTGCTAACACACAATTTATTAGTGTGCTTAAACCTTTAGCAGACCAGATAACGAACAATCTGTTTCCAAAAGGAGGTAGTATGGATGTTGCATTGCAACAATTTGACACAATAGCTACACAGTTATATTCTTTGATGGATACATCTCCCACTAAAGAAAGTGAGGCAGCAAACTTAATTAAAACTATGGAAGGTAGAACTTTTAATATAATAAATAGTGAACAATATTCTCCAATTATAAAAGATGCAGTTAAAGCACTTAACGACCAAATTGTTCAGTTAAATTTAAATTCAGAAAAAATTCCAGAACAGATATTAAGTAATAAAGCTGAATTAATAAATAGAACACTTACAGATATAATAACTAATGTCAATAATACTGAAACACATGCAACTAATATTTTAAATAGAATAAATACTATTGTTAATAATGCTGTAAATAATAATGCTAATAAATTTAGTAAAAATGATATTGTAAAAATGTTAAGTACTCAAAGAACGGCTACAGATTTGTTAAAAACATTTCAAAATAATGTAAATACTCTTAAAGGTGAAGAATTAACTAAAGCTAATAATGAAGTTTTAGCGGCTTTAATAGAGGCAGAAACAAGTTTTGTTGATATTGCACAATTAAATAGCATTGAAATTAGAGAAAAAACAGATAACGAAATTAATACTGACAATGTTGTAAACTATGTAAATTTAATAAGAAAAAATAATAATTTACCTTCTTTAACAACTAAAGAAGAAGAAGAGCTTAGAATAAAAACAATGTTTGAGTTGGAAAATAATCAAATTTACATGATTGATAAAGTTCCTCATAAAGTACTTATAGATAGTGATGGCAATATAACTATGCAACAAGTTACAGAAACTTTACCAAGTGGTAAAGTAAAACAATTTAGCCAAAAAGAAATTTCTGGAAAAGGAGGAAAAAAAGAAAAGCTTGACAGTCAAATAGACAGTTCAAACAATATATCAAAAGTAATATTAGCATATTTTGAAGAGCCAACTTTTGCAAATGCTGTTGGTAGAGGCTTCTTCTTTCTGACCGATTTAAAAGATGCAGCCCTTAATCTAGTAGGAAAAGAAAGCTCTGGAAAATTATTAGGGTTTAACGCAGAAGCTGCACAAGAAGGTATTACAGCTGCAATTAATAACTTAGGAAGTGTTAAAGATTTAATATTTGATGACCCTCGTCTATCAGACCAGGATTTACGTATTGTTCAAGACTACAACATAGCTTCTAAACAATCTGGACTTATTAGTGATAAAAGAGCTTTAGCAGGACTTGGCTTAATTCACTCAATGCAATTACAGAAAGCTATATTAAATAGCTTTGATATTGACCAAGAAGAAGTAAAACCTCTTATTGAAAGACATGTAGATGTAAGTGCAGCGGCATATGAAAATATGAATCTTAATGAAAAAGCTATATATGAATTAGAAAGAAAGTTAGGTTTTAGTATATCATCAGGAAAATCTAATCATACCAAAGATATATTTAGTATGTTAGCACTTCAAATGGGCTTTAGGGTTTTAGATGCAGAACAGGTAGCAAAATTATCTGGTGCAGAATATAAAATTGAAGATGGTGTGGTAAAAGTTGATTCACGCACAATAACAGAAAAAGGTAGAGAAGCTGTAGCTTTATACCAAGCAAAGAAAGATTATATAATTAACACTATGCACAAAGCTACAAGCCAACTTGAAATATATTCAATTGTTGGACAAAACGAAAGAAATAATGTGGAAAGTTTATATTTAAATAAAGTACAATTAAATTCAGAAACTGGTGCACCAGTAATATTCGATGATACAAATATTAATTGGGCTAAATTAAGATATATGCAATAAGGAGAAACTACAGTGCAAATTGATGTTCCAGGATTAGTCTTTGAAAACGAAGATGACACAGAAACAATAGAAGAAAATATAGAAGAGCCTGTACCTGTTCCTACCAGACCAGACTTCATACAAGCTATGCCTCCTCCAGAAGAAAAATCAACTTTTTCAAAAATAATGGATGTAGCAGGTAAAGGTATGGGAGCTACAATGTTTGGCCCAGGTGAAACAGATGCAATAAAATTATTTGAAGAACGTGGAATAGAAACTGCAAAACGTAGAGAAGAGTTAACTGGTGATGTTGGGTATCAAGGAACAGACCCAGAGGCCGCTACATATGTTACTGGAGTTGGTCAAGTAAAAAGTGGATTTGGCTTAGACGAAGAGCAAGTAGAAGAAGCGTATAGAAGTAACCTTAGTAAAAAACCAGATGGTTCAGATAGACAAGTAGACTTTATTTATGATGAAGGTGCAAATCCTTTTTTCTTTGAAGGTTCACTACTTATGAGTGTTGAAAGAGATGATGGCACATTTACCCCTTATGGACGGCCCACTGCAGGATTTGTAGATTACACACAATCTATTGTTCCTTTTCTTGTAGCTGAAACAGGAGCAAGCACAGTAGCTGTATCTACTGCTTTAACTGCGGGTGCGGTTACATCAAAGTTTGGTATACCAGGAAAAATACTTGCTCCATTTGTAGCCCTTGCAACTTTGTACTCAGCAGGTGTATTCTCTGAAAAATTACGTAATGAAGCTGCAGAAGGATTAGGATTAAAAACTGATGATGATAAAAACGAGTTTTTTAATGCTTTAGAAATGTTTGCAGATTCAGTAACTGCTCCTGTTGATTTTGATTTAACTGAACAAGAAAAATTATCTGGAAGATTAGAAGTATTATTTGCGGGGTTACCAGTAGGCAAACAGACAATATCTTTTGTATCAAGACAAGTATCTAATAAATTAAAGAAAAAGTTTGAAAAAGTAGCGATTAATGATGATACTTTTAGGTCAGCTGTTAAAGCAGATGAATTTAGAAGATTGTATGATTTAGAAAAACTTTTACCATCTCAAATCTCAGCTAATAAAGTTTTAAATCGTTTAGTAGGTTTAGCAGAGCAAACAAGCAATATTATTCCGTATGAATTTAGAAAGCAGAACAGAGCATTATATGAGTATATTGAAAATATAAGAGCTGGAAAAGGCGGAGGAGATATAAAAGAATTTCAAGATGCTTTTAATAAATTTAAAAAAGATGTGAGCCGCTTAGATTTAGGAGAAGCAGGACAGATAAATGCAGAGATGCTTTTATTATTTAAAGATTTAAGACGCCTTGAAGCACAAGAATTATATAAAATAGCACACGACAAAATTGGTTTTAAATCAATGGATTTAACTAATATTAAAAATGCTGTAAAAGTTAGTCCAAAGGTTATTGTTCCTACATTAGAAAAAGAAAAAATAGCGGGGGTACAATCTGTAGCTGATTGGGATGATGGTGCTTTTAATATGATTAAAGAGCAGCTAGCTATATTAGGAAAAAATGATACACTTAATAGACAACAAGTAGTAGCTGGAATGAAAAACTTCGTTGACAATATAGAAGGCATTGACGCAGTTAAACAAGAATACTATAAATCTCCTGCAAAATTATTACATTTATACTCTATGAAATTAGGAGAAATGGCCAATAATTTAATATCTGCTTACCCTGGTGGTAAAGGTATGCCTGCAGGGGCTAAACAAAGAATAACAGAGTTAATGTCGTTAAGAAAAGTTTTACAAGAAACTATAAAAAATCCAATAGGTGCTGATGAAACATTACTTAAAGATATACGTAACGATTTAGATTCAGCTAACTCATTTTTTAGAGAAACTGAGCAATTAACATCTCAACAGTTACTAGTAACTACATTAGATAAAGCTACTGGTGATATACAAGATACACTCAAAGATATTCCAAGTGCAATAATTGGAAGACAAGCAGGAGTACCAACTGCTGAAGTTCCAAACATAGCACTAAAAGATTTAGATAGCATTGAAACATACATAAGAGATAGATTAAAAACTCTAAGAACTACAGGTGCTCAAACAGATGACGCCTTTGCTATAAAAGGTAAACTAAGAGCTACTAAAGGACAAACACTAACAGATGAAGAAGTCTTTGGACTAACTGCTCTTAAAAATGGATTTCGTATACAGTTAGCTAATAAACTAAATAAAATAGCTACAACTGATTTATCTGAAAAAGGTTCAATAACAGCGGTAGGAGAATACTTAGATTCTTTTTCTCAAGCAGAATTAAGATTACTAGGAATATCTGAAATAGATGAAAAGATACTAAGAAAAGAAGCATCAGAAATTGTAAGATTAGAAAATACTTTAGCTAGAGAATTAGCAGAGAAACCCGATACAGCAGAATTAAGTGTAGCTATAGGAAAAATGTTTTTAGACCCTGGGGATATTGAAGGTGCGGCTCGTAGTTTACTTGCAGTTGCACAACGGCAAGGTATACAGAATCAAGGACAAGCTGTTGAAAATATAAAAAGAGGATTGATTGATTATGTATTTTCTCAAGACAGTGGAGTAATAGTTCCCGTCAGTAAGAATAGTGCATACGGAGAAGTAGGAGATTTTACTGTTGACCCTAAGAAAATGGGAGAACTTATAAGGTTAATAAAAGAAAACAAAACTTTAAAGGGATTCTTTGACAAAAACACACTAGAAATAATGGATGGTATACAAAACTATTCACAGGTTATACAAGCAACAGGAGCAGACGCAGGTTCTGCTTTATCTGGTGCTCAATTGATATCTAATGTGTATACTTTAGACCCAGCTAAATTTATAAGTGTTATGACACGATTAGGTGCTCAAAAACTATTTTCTAAAGTTTTAGTTAAAGAATCATTAGCAGATGCATTGGTAGGGCAATTAAAGATTGCTAAATCTGGTAATGATACTGTTATAGCAAATATGATATCTACTAAAGGTTACATAGGAGCGGCTTTAGCCGACGCTTATTTAGAATTAGATAGAGAAGGTTTCGGAATAGATGCTTTGAATTTATCAGACAGAGACTTTAATCCTTTTTCACCTGATTTTTTATCTTTGCAATCTCAATCTAATAAATTATTTCGTGGGCTTGATGTACCAGGTTTAGTAATTGAATAATTAAACTATAGTAAAAGATTTAGCTTTTTTAAGTAATAAATCTGATTGTTGTTTCATAATTAAAACTACCTCAAGGAGATATTTGTAACTGTCTTCAGTAATTCGTACATCTTTATC
>CEPE01124590.1_pt1 | contig 10604 bp, 9 predicted proteins | sample 530531 | NCBI WGS metagenome assembly CEPE01 (sample SAMEA2620273, study PRJEB7988) | marine metagenome | biome: marine biome (ENVO:00000447); feature: deep chlorophyll maximum layer (ENVO:xxxxxxxx); material: "saline water (ENVO:00002010), including plankton (ENVO:xxxxxxxx)" | depth 80 m
GGAGAACAATCTGCCAACGATACTAAAAACGGCAACACAAATAGCTGCGTCACCACTTGATTTGCTTTTGCCTGGTGCCGGAGTGGCTACAGGTGCTGTTGTTGGCGAAGGGGTTTCTCTCGCCACAAGAAAGGCTCAAGGTCGAGCAGTGGGAGACGAGGAGCTTCAGCAGGCCGGAGTGGGCGCTACAACTGGAGTTGCGTCAGGTGCTGCAAAATGGGGAACTTCAGAGCTTGGAGAAGCCCTAAAAGCGCAACGGAAAGCGGAGGCTCTGGAAAAAGCACGGCAAGGTTATGGCTCTATAGACAATGCCACGAAAGGCCTTAGTGCTGGAGGGGAGCAAGTGAGCAGTTATCAAAATCGGTTTTCGGTGCCTGGAGTAAATAATCAAATGCTTCCTCCTCCAAGTAGGTTTGAGTTTGAAGAAGGATTTGATGACGAACTTAACAGTGCTCCCTTTCGGATGGGTTAGAAATGCCTAAGTATAATGAGCAACAAAAAGTCCTAGATTACGTTAAAAAATGCGTAAAAAGGAATAAAGACGCACGAAAGCCACTGGAGTATCGTTGGTATGAAAATGCTGCTTTTGCCGCTGGTTATACTAGTATCGAGTATGATCCTCGCACTCAACGTCCTGTTACTCTTGGGGGGGGAGCTACTGAGTCTAGCAATCCACAAGTTCAGGACAAATTAAGAAAATATCACGCAAAGCTTGTGTCCCCTCGAATGATGCCTGAATGCATTCCCGGCTCAAACGAACGTGACGCAAGAAAAAGAGCAGATGTAGCAAACTCTATTATTCTGCACTTTTGGGAAAAACGTGAAACGGTATACGCCAAACACTCTAGCATGATGAATATGATGGTGTTTGGTAATGGCATTTGGGCAACTCAGTGGGATCCAAATGCTGGTGAATGGGCAGAAGACGTTTTATACAACGAAGGACAGCCTGAGTACGCCCAATACCCTATGCCAGAGTTAAATGAATTTAATGAGCCAATGCTAGTAGATATGCCCTTGGAAGAAGAGCGGCTACTAAAAACTGTTCGTTATCAATCTGGCCTCCCAAAGATTCGCTCAATTCACCCATTTAATTTCTTTCCAGATCCTCACTGGCGTCACTTAACAATTGACCAGTGTATGAATTATGCAGAAAGAAAATTAGTTCCAATTGACCTGGTAAAGCTTTATTTTCCTGATTTGGATATTGATACGGTCCAAAGAATTGAGGAGCCAGAAGATGCGTTTTTGTTCCGAGAGGCAAATGCGACTTTTGGTATGCGAGACCCAAGCCTTTCTGCTCCTCAAGAAATGGTAGAGGTGTGGGATTTTTATCACGCGCCAGTTCTTTCTGAGAAAAACGGATTGGATTACCAGAGTGGATTTCGTTGTATCTATGCTGGTGACCAGATAATTAAGTTGGTTAATGGCCTTCCTTACAACGATTACCCGCACGCAACATTCCGAGATCGACAATTCTCCGACAGGGGTTGGGGTCTTTGTGTTGTTGATGTGCTCCGCCAAGCGCAAAAGCGTTTGGACTTAGTGGAACGCATTGAGATCCGGGCGGCAGAGAGGACGGCAGATCCTCCCATGCTAAAGCCTCAAGGGTCTAACGATGTAAACTTTCAGGGTTTGCCTGGTGAGATCTATGAATACATTCCCTATGGGGAAGAGAAGCCCACATTCATGGTCCCGCCTCAGTTGCCGCAACACGTATTTCAAATGCGTTCAGATGCGATGGCTGACTTAGAGGCGTTGAGTTTGACTGCTTCTCCTGTTGGGGGTTCGACGCCTGCTCGAGGGGATAGTGCTGCGTACTTGGATCGTCTTCTTGAAGAGAACCAGGTTGCGATGGCTCCTACGGTACAAGAAATTGAAGCGGCTCAAGCTCACCAGGCAACCCAACTCGTCCGACTTTGCCAAGACCATCTACCCATCGGGTATCGCTTTGCATTAATGGGTAAAAGTGAACAGCCTTCAGTATATGAATTTGATGGGCTGCCATTTAATTTAATTGATGTGCGTATGGTTCCTGGCTCTGCCGCTGTTTCATACCCTAATCAAATACGAAGTTCTATTATGCAGCTTGCTGCAAATGGAATGCTTCAAGAAAGTACTCCTCGGACAGACGCAATTGTTGAGCTATTATTAGGTGCTCCAGTTGCAAATAAACTGACCGATATTGAAGAACCTGGCGATAAAGCTGTTGCAGAATTAAATGTTTTAAGAATTCAAGATGGGCAAGAGCCCTTTTTTAAACCTTGGATGAATCACGAGAAGCATATCTCGGTTTTGTTGGAAAATATGCGTGACCCTAAATTCTTTTTAGAGTTTACTGTTGACCAACAATCTAAATTAGAACAATTATTGCAAAGACACCAGTCGGCAATTGCTCCAAATCAGGCACCTATGCAGCCTGGTATGGAACAACCTGGTGGGGGCGTTAATCCTCTTGAACTCCTACAGGGCGGAGGGCAGGAGGGCGCACCCCCATCAGGGCCAGCAATGGCACCGGCTATAGCGTCAGGTTTCGCAGGGGATCTTGGAGGTGGGGGGCCACCACAAGTTTAACTTTTGATAAAGGGATCAGGGAATGAGTAAATCAGCAGAAGAGCGTATTGCAGAATTGGAAAACCGATTGAAGTCTGTTCAAAATGATAAAAATCAATTGCAGCAGCACTACAATCAAGCTTATCGCGCAATGGAACAGGCGCAGCAAAATGAAGCTTTTTATCGAGGACAAGTTGAATCTGCCTCTATGCAGCAACACACGCAGTCTACAGGAGAATACTCCGGGTATGACTCAGTGGATGTTGGTGACCAGGCAAGTGTTCAGGGACTCGTTGAGCAGATGATTGCACAGCGACTCGAGCCGCGTATGCAAGCAGTTGAACAATATGCATCAGACGCTCTTCAGCAGACTGCTGGTCGAGAGATAGATCGTGCTTTGGAGGCGTTTAAAAAATCGCACCCAGAGTCAAAAACGATTATGGATTTTGATCGGCTAATTATGCTTGATGCTTCGGAAGAAGTTAAGCGACGACAAACTGTTGGACAACCTGTCGGAGATGTCAAAGACATTGCTCTCCAGGTAGCCCAAAATCGGGTCAAGAAGTTTAACGACATGACCTCGAAAATGGCAGAAGAGAATCGGCGTCGGCGTGAAGCCGCTGAAAGCAAAGCAATGCTTCCCGATATGTTTTCTGCCGCCGGATTTGAAGAAATGCCAAAATCTCCCGGCACTCCCGAGGAGGCTGGCAACTTGCTTGAAGATTTAGTGCGCCGAAAAAAAGCGCGTAAATAAGGAGACACACAATGGCCTTTAATAAGACCAGCCAAACGTCCGTAGGAGCGTTTAGTGAACTATTCCAGTACACTTACGCTGATGTAATTATCAAGCTTCTTGACTCTGTTGATGATGTTGAGAAGTGGATTGACTCCATTAACCAGGAAGACTGGAATGGTGGAGACTCAATGTACCAACTGTACAAGACCTCTGAAGGAAGTGGAAGTCGTTTTGTTTCTGGTGGACCGGGCGCTGCTGCACCTGTTCTTCCTGCTTACAACCCACCTTCTTACAGTGAGTCCATGGTTCGATTGTACCCCCACATGGATATTGTGGAGATTACTGGACCAAAGCTCATGCGAGCACATGACAAGCCTGGTATGTACCGGCAGATCATGGATGAGTTGGTTTCTGATGTGAAGAACTCACACAAAAACCGAGTTGGACCTAAGTACTGGGGTGGAACGCATGGTGCTGCACTTCCTGGTGCTGCTGGATTTGCAAACTCTGGTGTGATTGGTGTTATTCCGGCTGGGTCTGGTAACTTTACTGATTCTACTGGGGCTACTCCAAATATTCCTTCTCGTCAGCGTGAAACAGATACCACTTTGACAAACACTAAAGCATACATGGCAACTTATGCTGGTTGTCGATACCTTCGTCCTGGTATGCAAGTTCAAATTGGTACTCCTGTTCAGTTGCAAGGTAATACTGGAACGAGCGGTATTATTCAGACCGTAAACCAAGCAGCACAAACATTCACATTGGATGTTGCGCTGGGCAACAATGCGGCTCAGATGTTCATTGTTGAAGGTGACGCAAACGGAAACGAGTGGGGCAACTCGATTACTGGTCTTGCTGATGCGATTGAAGACATCGGTACATACCACGGAATTGATCGTGCCACAGCAGCGCCTTGGCAGTCTTTTATTGTCCGAAACGGCAATACCCTTCGTGACTTCAACCACTGGCGAATCACTAGCTTGTTGATGCGAATGGCAGATCTTGGGCCTAAAGATGTTGATGAGATGGATCCTGTTATCTTCTCACACAACTCTTTGCTTCAGGTTTACCTCCAAGAGATTGACCCTGTCTACATGCAGACAGACCTCAAAGCTCTTAAAGGTCACAAAACGATTGCATACCAGTACGGTGCGCGTCAGATTCCATGGGAGACTGCACGGTCTGCTCCATTGAACAGCTACACCATCATGGATCGTTCTGCGATGAAGCGAGTGAAGCTTGGTGATTACGGTTGGGACACCTCAACTGGAGCCATCTTCAAGCAGATTCCTGGCACGTTTGCCTTCCAAGCGTATGCTTACAACGAGTTTGAACTTGTTTGTGAGAACCCACGCTGCCAAGGCCGTGAAGAGGACATCCGAGTACCAACTGGGTTGATTAGCACCTAATGACTGACTGGGGGGCTTTTGCCCCCTAGCTTTTAAGGAGGATGATATGAGCTTTCAAAAAGCACATAACGTATCAAACGAGCTTGGAGAGGTGATTGTACAAACAGTTGAAGACGATCTGAGTGGAACAGGGCAACTTGCTTTGACTTTGCCACCGCAGTTTAAAAGCTATCGAGTGCTTGAGTTGGGAATTGTCACAACAAATGCAACTGGATCATCAGGAGTAGACATTACTTTTGGAAATGCTGCTGGAGGTGCTCAGTTTGTTGGAGACCCGACTCCTGCAACTTTTACAATTGCGGCTGAAAAAGGGGTTACTTATAGCACTGCTGGGGCGTTTGATTTTAACGCTGCTGGTACAGGGTCTGTTGATTCTGGTGGTGTCCCTGTTTTGGAAAAGGGTGAAGGTGTTCACTTTACTGTTACTGGGGTTGCCGACGCGGGGACAACCGCCGTGGCTTTTGCGCGACTTGCGCCAAACATTGAATACAAAGGATAAGGTGAAATAAAATGGCGAATGATAATTTAAGAAGTGGTCCTGCGGGAGCCACAGACCAGGCCCCGGCGCTTGGGCCGCGTGTTGAGTCTTTTGTAATTGCTGCTGACGCAAATGTTCATACAGCTGGTAATGATGCATTTGTGGACTTGATGCAAAACAATAACGTAGTCACAGAAGCAGACTTTACTGCAGTAAACACCAAAGGTTTTCTTTTTGCCGGAACAGGCGCTCAGGATACTTGGGGTGGCGAGTGGGTTATTGAAAAGATTTGGCTTGTTTGCAGTACTCCACACTCTGGAACAGACATGCAATTTAAGCTCGGTCTTTATGCATGCCAAAGCTTTAACAATACAGCAGGGCATTGGACGCTTGTAGATGATGATGCAATCATTAAGACGTATACAGTAGCGTCTTCAAGTCAATCTTTTGCAGGGCAAATTTATGAGATTTACCCTGATGGAGATCTCGCTGGCGTGTCTGTTGGGACTGTGGGCGGAAACTCTGTTGTTGGTGCTCTTGGTAGCGGAAACGCAACAAATACAGCAGGAGGGGCAAGCGTTGCTGGCCAGTCTACTGTTGCATTGTTTGACCTTACTGTGGCAGCAGGAACAACGGGTAAAAGCCGGATCTTTTGCCAGCTAAAGCCTGTTGGCGGAAAGGCTTTCAAAAAGTAAAGGGTAGCTATGCTTCCAATGATGGAAAACCGGGATGATCTAATTCGTCAAGAGTTAGATTTTTTCCGGCACCTTGTAGAAACTAGCGATGCCGGACCCCACAAAGAATGGGAGACACGCGCTAATGGGTTAGATGGCTTATTGCCTGACGAAAAGTTTTATCTACGTTTTGTAGAAAAGAACTTTGACGGAGTTCAGTTAAATCGTTGGGTTGTATTCGGGCAAAAGCCAAATAACGAAAGGTACCGGGGAAAGAAACCCATCTTCACTATTATGACCATTGAGGTCCCTGGTGAAGCTGGGTCTTTCGGGACTCCTTCGGAAGTCCATTTGGATTCGTTGCGTGTACTGGTTCTCGACTGGCGCGAGGGCCGTCACGCAGCTATTCAAAGGATGCAAGATCTAAAAGATAAAGCTCAGGAAACTCAACTCAAAGATGCTATTAATGAAGCAAATGGTCGAGTAGACGATATTTTTTGGATTTGGAAACGTGCCACTGGAGAAGACATGAACTTCTGCCTTGGCGAAGATGGTTCAGGACCAAACTACGGTAGTAAATACTTTGGGTCAGCGTTTGACCGAAATAAAACTACCTCTAGCATTATTATACCGTAATGAATGTAGAAAACGCTGTACGCCGACTCAATGGATATTTGCAACGCCGTGGGAAGGTGGACGGCTCTGGTGGTTGGACTGAACAATACCTACTAGACCTTCTTTCTGATGCAAACCTAGATATGTACCACCGGGTAGTAAACTACGGCCCGGAGATATTTCAGATTACAGACAGGTTCACTTACGAAGCAAATGCAAATGAAGTAGACCTAAACGTAAAACTGTCTGGTTTGCCTATGGCAATTTGGTACGCGGGTCTTCTAAATAAAGATGAAGACATTAGCGTAAACAATACCCCTGCACAGCTTAATATGCCCCGTAGAACGAATATGGAGTCTACTGGGTTTACAAGCGCCGTTAATTCAAGCACGAGCCTACAAGGAGCAACCTCCATAGATTCGTTGATTGACATCCCTAGCTTTAGTTTTGGCGGTGGTGGTACCGTGCAGGCGTTCTTTATGGGCAAGAAGTTCTCTATTCGACCCATACCAAAGAAAGAAGTTTATGTTTATATGCGGTGGACTCCCGATCAGCTTCCTGACCTAATAGATAAGGACCAGGAGCTATTGGGTGGGTTTTTGCCCCAGTTCCATTCTGCAATTGTGTACAAGGCTGCAATCCAAGCTAAAAGCGCAAAGGGTGAAGACATTTCACAATTATCTGCGCTGTATCAAGAAGTGCTTGGGGAGTACGACTCAAATCTAAAGATGGGTTGTCGTCAGCGTCAGCGCCAGCAGCCACAACAAAGAGATTCAATGCGATGGGAGTACTAAATGAGGCCATCATCGCCAGTTATCGCGGAGTACAAGCCTCCCTTTAAAGGGATGGATACGCGGGAAGTTACTGCCCCAGATGCTCCAGATCTTCTTCTTAATGTAGACATCTCAGACCGGGGAATGTATCGAGAGCGCCCAGGCGTTCGCCCGTTTGCAGACCCTGCAAGCTCTTTGTCTGGGTCCCCTGCAGCGACTGATTTTCGGTGCCAGGGGCTATTTACATACATGCTAGAAGATGAGTTATTTTTATTTTCTATACTTGGCAGTAAATCTGAAAACCGTGTTTATTTAATTGTATTTGGAGAAGGTGGAGAAGCTCGAGCTTGGTATCAATTAACTGGACCGTACTCTGAGACTCGAAGTCCGCACCCAACGGTTGTTGATGGTGTGTCGATTCCTCCCTTTTCTGAAGGCTATTTCCCAAAATCTCAGTACAACTTTGTTGCAGCAGGTCGGTTTGTTTATTTCTGCAATGGAATTGGGGCTTTGTGGGAAGTGGAGATATTGAAGCCTAGCAATCAGGTGGTCACCCATTTGTTAAATCGAGGTGATAACTTTAGGGTTCGTTCCAATGTGTTGGAGAGCGGGAACTTTCCTTTAGTTATGTCGTACATACTTAGCGATTTAAAGCCGACTACGTTTTCCTACTTTTTTGATCAAATTGTCATTTCAGGCTTTAAGAGAACTTACAGTTGCGCGTTAAGCTTTGATGTTCCTTCTCAGTCTGACAAGGTTCATATTTCAAATCCCCCGGAAGAGACTCTTAACTTGCAGAGAAACCGAGTGAATATTGACGCTAGTTCAATTTTGGTTTCTGAGCCTGCTCTTTGGAGAAGTTTTCCTGTTACGGACCCCGGTGGTTTTTACTGGGTCTTTAATGAGGATGTTACTGCCACGGTGGGGGTTGGGACAAACCTGGTGGTCTTTGGAGATCAAAATGTTTATAAAATAATTAATCACGGTAGCAACAGTCCAAAACGAGTACGCATTGCAGAGCTTTCATTAGTGGGCTCTCGAGCGTTTTGCTACTTTAAAGATTATTTGTTTTTTGTGGCAACTGATGGCTGCTACATGACAGACGGAAATACGATAAATAAAATATCGTATGAAATGGATGGGCTTTGGTTTAGCAGAACTCGTCCAAGCATTACTCGAGCTAACGAAAAGAAGCTCCAGGCTAGCAACATTGGGTATCCATTTTTTGTGAATCCAAATGCGATGGATCGAGCCATTTGCATTAACGACAAACGAAAGCAACAGATTATGCTTAGTTTGCCAGCAAATGATTCTCCTAAAAACAATATGGTCTGGATATTTAATTATGCAGACATGCTTGAAGGAGCGGGACCTGGCAAATGGTCTATTTGGTGCTCTGGTGCCCAACCGGAATACAGCGCAACTTCCCTTACTCCAGGGGCTTCTTTTGGTCCTTCTCCTCCGTCTAAACCAGCGGCTCCGACCAGCACAGGAACTAAGTATAATCTTCTTAACTGGACTAATATGACGGAGTATACCTACAAGGGAAAACAGCGTGTTTTCTTTTCAAGCAGTCCGAGTGATGACGCAAGTGGGAATACAAAGCCAGATAAGATTTATGAACTTGGCGGAAGAGAGGATGTGATTACTGCGGGGACTTACGAGGCAGACGGGTCTGAAGACGTAGTTGAGGTAAAGGGAGATGCGTTTCCTGTTTTAATTGGATTGGGCCGAGTTGGTCGAGTAGATTCAGACGGGAGAATTATTTGCACAGATATCGCTGTGCGGAGAAAGCAGCTTGGCTTAAATGTAGAAGATAACCCAAACGCCTCTTCCCTGTTGGCCACTGTTAGGTCTGAGGGAGAGGGTTTAAAGTTATTTGATGCCACTGAAACTGATGTAGAGTTTACAGACACAATAATTAACTCGCAGCAAGGGTTTAGTGAAAACACGAAGTCTGTGCTTAACGAAATGGTTTTAGGCGAGTCTCCTGCTGGCAGCAGCGCCCCTCTCCTTAGTTCTGAGTACGTTGAGGCGTATGCAAGGGTAAATGCCCCAGACGAAGACGGCAGGGCCGCTTATGTGGACTTGTATTCTATTAATACATCTGAGCCACACCGATTGGAGATTTCTGAGATTCGCGTACTTGGGAATGTAAAAGGTGGTTCCCAAAGAGAGCAATCATAATCTATACTGCGTAGGAACAAGAGGTTAAAATGGGATACATCACGATTACCGGGGATAGCGACGGAGATCTGCATAACGCAGCGATGCACAATTCCAAGTTTGGTGCAATTGCTAGCGTTTTAAATGGGAACGTTGACCACGATAACCTAGCGTATCCAAATTCAGAGTTGGTAATTACTGCCACTGGGAAACACATAGACACAGCCATGTTTAGTGGAGGCTCTCCGGTAACTGGTCTCACGGCAACATACGCGGGCCTGTTGACTGGCTATCAATCTGTTGGAGCAACCGCTTCTTCCGGGGCAGCTTCTGCTGGAGCAGTCCGGGACGCAGATCATTACAATGTTTTGACAGGGAGCGTGGTTAAAATACCCGCTACGATGACCTTTAAGTCAAATCCAGTTATTGTGGTGGACAATGATCCTGATTATGACGCAGCCAAGAATTTAACCTTTATTCTTCAGAGAACAGATGCTGCGGATAATATTTCTGCGTGGACAAATGTTGCTGCCGGGGTAACTCATTCGTGTCACCACGCCTCGTACTCTCAGACGATTTTGACGCTTTCCAATGTCGCCAATGCGACTGTTAATGCAAATCATTACATTCGGCTGATTGTTCAAAACAATGACGCTGGGACTGCGCTGCCGCCAACTGTTTCTCTTACCGTTCGACTTAGCACGCCGCACATTACTTAGGAGTTATTATGGTAACCAAACTACCACTTCCAAAAGGACCCAGCAATCAGACTGGAATGGGCGCAACTCCTGGCACTCAGCAGCGAGCAAAAAGAAACCTTGCTTCTGGCGGTGGGTATAACCCAAACATGCCTGTAGGCAAACAAATTGCCCAGCAAGCTGCAAGCAGCTACCAGCAAAGCAAAACGCCTGTTGGGATCCCAGGAATGACTCCTACGGCACCTTCTGTGCGAAAGCTTACGCCAGCCATGAAGCAGCCACCGCAGGTCACTAGCGGACAAGCTGCCACAGGGCGGCCTGTTGTTACCAGCGGACAAGCTGCCACAGGGCGGCCTGCTGTTACTCAGGGAGCGTTCGATCCCACAAGAGGATACAATGTGCTCGCAACTATGACGCCGCAGGAAATCCTAGAAACAAACAAAGCTCTTGGAATGTCCAACCTCACAGAGCTAGGACGCCCGAAATCTTTGCAATTCTA
>CEPE01004447.1_pt1 | contig 10534 bp, 15 predicted proteins | sample 530531 | NCBI WGS metagenome assembly CEPE01 (sample SAMEA2620273, study PRJEB7988) | marine metagenome | biome: marine biome (ENVO:00000447); feature: deep chlorophyll maximum layer (ENVO:xxxxxxxx); material: "saline water (ENVO:00002010), including plankton (ENVO:xxxxxxxx)" | depth 80 m
GGCAAATCCTTTCTCAAGGTGTTATCCCTCGCAAGGGGCAACTTAATATTTAGAAAACCTAGAAGTAATTTAATAATAACAGTTATTTAGTTTTACCAACACCACTAACCTTTTACGTTAAATACACTTGAATCTGCTAATCGTCTTTGAACGTTCTCTGTATAACCAACATCCTTACCATATCTGGCATCTTTCATAGCTGTTACTACTTCAGCTGTTGATCTAAATGGAGTGACTCCACTTTGACCAGCTTTACCTGTAACTAGAGAAGGTTCTTTACCCATAGCATTGTTGTATTGAGATTGAATACCGTTAACGGCAAGTTGAATAGAAGCTGCATTACCTGTTTCAGTTAAAGCATTAAATGCTTCTACTTGATCAGAAGGAAGATTTTCTACAGCCCAAGCTGTTAGTTTTCCATACTGTTCTGCTCCACCTACTGAATCCTGAATAGCTTTAATTTGACTATCAGCTACTTCAACAGCACCTGCTTGTTGTGCTTTTAATCCAGCAAGATAAGAATCAATAACACCTTTAGAAAAACCTGCTTCTCCTAATTTGGTGTAGTCATCTTCAGAAATTTCACCAGATTCTTGCCATCTAGTAGAAATATCCTGAGCATCTATACCAGCTTCAGATAAGACATTAGCTAAACCTTCACCATAAACTTCAGCAGCATTAAAGTCAGATTCCTCTGTCTTTGTTTCTTCTGCTTTAGTTTCTCCTTCAGTAGAAGCTTCAGGTGTTGATTCTTCTGTAGTTATTTGACCTAGTTTACCTTGCAGTTCTTTATAAGAATTAGCAAGATCTTCAACAGATTTAAACTTACCAAGTATTAAACCGTTTTCATCTTTTTCAAGATTAGCTAAATCCTCCGTGGTCATTGGAGGAGTTTCTGATGTTGCGACTTGTGATGTAGCCATAAAACCTCTGGGTGGTTAGTTAAAAGTTATTGTATTGCCTTTTCGAGTTTTGAAACTTCCTACTTTTTTAGGAATAGGATTTTGTTCAGGCTCGTTAGGTTTAGAAACAGTAAGTTGAGTAGTAACTTCTTCTTTCTTTACTACAACTTTAGGTGTTTCAATTTTAGGTTTGTCAGCTTTAGGTGCTGGTTCAGGCTGTTTCTTGGTTGGCATTAGTTTCCTCTGTTAGTTGTTGTGCTTGAGCATTTTTCTGTGGGTCCAATAAAGGAGAACCCAAAGCAGCCGGACCTAAATGTTGAATAAGTTGCTGCTGTTGTTGTGCTTGCATTTCTTGTTGTATCTGTTCTTGTGATTTAACAAGGTTGGCTGTATCTATTCCAATGCTGTTAGCTAAACGTTTGATTGCCTCATCTACATTCATATACATCCTCATTACATCTGGTCCTAACGCTTGAGAGACAGTACCAATAAATTCAACCAGCTTAGCTCTGTCATTATCTCTACCTAAACCTTGTAGACCAGTAACAATCTTAGGCTTGATTATCTTCTCTGGAAGCTTAGGAACTTTACCTGATCTGACTAACATATGCATCCTTCTTTTGAGGTAGGGCAATTGATACTCTTGAGTCAGTATTGAATAAATACCACCAAGACTATTTTCTAATTCATTAGCCATTATTGAAACTTCAGCAGCAGTTACTCTTTCAGCATCTCTTTGAACTGACCTAGCCATTAAGAAGGCATATTCCAATCGTTGTTCAATACGCTGAATAGCAGAGAAAGAAACATTAAAATCTGCTCCTTTGTTTACCTGTAAGACAGAAACATCTTGAGCATTACCTTCACGAATAGCACCATTAGGAGCCTTTGCTAAAGTTTGTGCTCTGGTAACACCATTAGGATTAACTAGGAATATGGTCTTAGCAGAGGCAGCAGCACCTTCAATAATTGCCTGCATTAAAGCTTCAAGACTAATTAAATCTCCTTGATATTCTTCTACATATCCTCTTCCATAATCTTCACCATCAATCCTTGTCCATCTCAAACAGATCCAAGGTGATACATCAATTTTGGAATTACCGTCAGTACCAGGAATCTTTTCTCCTTTACATTCTTGGAACCAAGTAAATTCATCTCCATACCTTTTTATACAGGTGTATATGTCTAGGTCTTCATCAAAATCTTCTGCATCATAGTTTTCCTTCTTCTTTATCATTTCCAAGAAATCACTTGGCAATGCTTGAGGATGAACTGTTTCTTTAGTAATGATTTCCAGTATGTTTCCTACATCATCACGTTTACAAACGTACCTATTAAGGTGATAAACCTTTAATCCATTGTCAGTTAAATAGAGAAGGACATTACCACCAACTATTAAATGCTTAAGGGCTTCAAACATTGCAACTCTGTCATTAGATATTTCTATCTCATTCATCAAAGCTGCTTCAATTACTCTTAACCCTTTGTCTATTTCTGTTTCTAATCCTTCTTGTCCTTCCTTCATTAATTCCAGACTATCAATAGTAAGTTTGAAGAAAGGAGTAGAAGGAGGAAGTAAAGCAATAAGTAATTTGGAAGCAAGGCTGTTAACCGAGCGAGCACCAAGAGCTTGGAAAGGAGTTTTAAGTTTTGCAGAATTACCAGTAGTTTCCGGTATTAACGCAGGGATAGTTAACTTAGAAGCATCTTGTGCTCTTCTTAAAAAAGTAGAACGATCACCTTGTAGTTGCTCAAATCTGGCAACAGCTGTTTCACCTAATGCAGAGTTCATTGTTAGTAATTGAGATTACCTGATCCACCAGATAGAGGGATTCTTAAAGAGCGAGTACCAAATCTTCTAGCAGCTTTAGTTCCGCCTGATGTTCTTGAGCCTGGAGTTCTTTTAGCAACTGCTCTTTTTCTGCCAACAACAGGAGCCCTTGCAGTTGCTTCAGGTCTTGGTGCTGGTGCAATAGGTTCTGGTGTTGGTGGTTTAGGGACGGAGAAAACGCACATTAGATTTGGCCTTCCAGAATGTTGTTTGTAAGCATTGTCTCCTTTTGTCTTGCTTGTTGTTCAATAAGATAATCAACTACTGCCCTTTGACCTGCCTTAAACCAAACGTCTCTATTAGAAAAAGATAAATCTGGGTGACGTTGTGGAAAATGACTATCCAGAGCGTTAATTAACTCATCAGATAAAACAGGAAAAGGAAGAGGTTCAGGTTTATTGTAGTTCACTTTGAGTAAGAGAGTATAACAGACATATTAATTGGTTTCATTATCTAAAAGAATTTCTATGTATCTAATAGCTTTTCTTAAATCTTCTGTACCACCTTTTTTGTTCCAGCGGGAAATATATTTAACAACATTTCCTTCACAGAAACCTAAGTTATTTTTCATGATGTAGTCAATAGGTTGTATTGCATAACCTTTGTAGTAGTCAGGGTTTATGGGGTCCATAGTGTTACTTCTTGAGTTTTAAAATCATAATCTCCTTGACGGAGGATACGGGCCAGCTGAGCAGTAAGAACAGCATCAGCAAAAGTTTGTTTTTTCTTTTCGTAAGCAGCTACTACTTTGTCCCACATATCAGGCAAAGTTTTAGCATCACCAAGAATCTTTTCAGCTGTAACAGGACCACAACCAATGATGCCTTTGTAATTATCAGTTGAATCTCCTGTTAAGGCTTGAATCATCCAGTGTCTATCTGCTTTCTTTTTAGTTATTAATTCCATGTCATCATTTGCTAAGAGCGTACAAGGAACAGACCTCATATCTTTATCAGGAGAAACAATAACTGGATTAGGATATTTTTTAGATGTAGCAAGTAAAGCCATTACATCATCACCTTCTAAACCTGTATAACTTTCTGACTTGTATTTTTGACCAACCTGTTCAACCATTGCATAAAGAGCTAATGGTTTACGTTTATTTTTTCTATTGGCTTTGTAGTCAGGAAAGATTGTATGTCTAAAGGTTGGGTACTGAGTAAAGCACATCACTGGGTCATCAAAATCTTCTGCAATCTTTTGGTAATACTCAACTCTTCCATCAATCATTTCATGAATGTCACGTTCATCACAGTGAAGAGTATGTAGGTTTTCATCCCACTTAACGTCTTGTTCACAGCTGCAGCAGGAAGAATAAATTAACCAGTCAGCATCAATTAGTAGTGTCATTTTATTAAAAGAGTTTGATTACGACCAACGCATAAATATCGTCTCATTGGACTTGGAAGACGGGAAACATCAATGCTGCCATCAGTCTTTGTAAATGGTTTGTTCACAACTGATTCTTTTTTCGATTTGATCGTCAAGATTCCCATTTCTCCTTCTCGATATTTACTTATGTTCCACATTCTCCACATCAATCTAAAACGAGTAAAACCACCACCTTTTAGTGCTTTTTCGTATTCTTCCTGAGTTGGCCCAGGGTCATTAGCCCAATGGTTTAGGTACTCACAAGCTTGTTTGAGTGTTGTTCCTCTTTGAATTGGTTTTGATTTAGTAGATTTTATTGTCATGGTTAAGCACCGAAATAAGTGGACATAGGAATAGAAAGACGCCCAGTGTTTTCGTCATACAGGAGCTTATCTATTGGTCCTGTACTTCCTGTATGCCTGTTTTTCAAAATCCTTAATTGCATTTCAGATCTTTCAGCAGCATCTCCCTGTTGATTTCTTTCTGCAGAAATACATAAGTCACTTAACTGAAGGATTGCAGAACTACCTCTTAAATCAGAAGTACTTACCTGTTGTCCTTGTTCATGCGATACACCTTGTGGTCTTCTTAAATGACTGACAAGTATTAAAGCAACACCAGTACTTTCAACTACCTGTCTAAGTTTTGTGCAGGTAATATCAATAGCTCTTCTTTCGTCTACATCTGCTAAACCACTGACCACAATTGTTAAATGATCCAAGATGACTACATCAACACCTTCTGCTGTAGCCATGTATTGAATTTGTTCTATTAATCTATCTGGATCAAGGCTGCCAAAATGATCATAAAGAAAAAGCTTTTCTGTACCAAATAACCTATCAAAAGCTACTTTTAATTCATCTATATCTTCAATATTATCTTCTAAATGCAGCGGCTTATTTAGTTCTATGCCTAAGATTCCCTGCATAGTTCTCTGGACTGATTCTTCCAATGCGATATAACCAACCGTCAATTTATGCTTTAAAAAATGGTGGGCAAATTCTCTACAAATTGTGCTTTTTCCTGTTCCTGATCCTGCTGCTATTGTCACCATCTGGCTTTTTCTAAAACCTCTGGTGAATTGATCTAACAGTGGATAAGGAAAAGGACAAACAGAACTTGTACCTTCTTTAGTTAGTTCTTCCCATAAATCAGAAGCATTTAATATTGAATCCGGTCTAACAGGTGTTGCCTTCCACAACAGACTTTTAAGTTCTTCTTCTTCTCCTGCGAGGAGCATCTCATTAGCATCTTTTCTTGGTAATCGGCATATAGCTGCTTTTCCAGCAGGTAATATTTCAATTGCTTTTTCTGCTGCTTTTTCTCCAGGGTCATCTGAATCGAAGCAAAGAACAATTCTGGAAAATTGATTTAGCCATTTTAAATTTGCAGCTAAATACTTATTAGCAGAAGGAGCACCAGAGGGAAGGGAAACAACAGGATATTTATTGCCTTGTATCTGACTAATACTCATTGCATCTATTTCACCTTCAGTAATAACGCAAAATATATTTCCGTAGTTACCGTGGTTTCTCCATTTGTTTTGCCCCCATAGTTGTACGTTTTTACAGTCACCTACCCAGATAAACCTTTTGTCTTGATACCTAATGTGTTGTGCTGACTGTCTACCTAACTGATCTTCATAAGTAGCAACTTGTACTGGATGACCATTGTAATCAGCTATTCCATAGTTAAAGAATTTAGCTGTTTCCTCTGTGATACCACGCTTAGGAAGTTCTTTAGGGGTGACAAATTTTATTAATGGTTTGGTCACTGGGCTAGGTGAGTAATAGGTTTTTCGTTTGTGTTTCTTTTCTGTTGGAGCAGGTCTTCTATAACTGCAACCAAAACAGAAGGCATGACCATCTGAATAGACAGCAAGATTATCTTTACTGCCACATTCAGGACATGGTTCCTTCCTGACGTACTTGTTGTCTTCTGTCATTAGTTTTCCATTGATGAATGAGTAGCTGAAGCTCTTTAATCCTTTGCTCTGCAAACTCAATGCGTTCTTTGGTATTCACCTTGGTGTTCTCCAAGTATCTAGTTGATCAATAAGCCACTCATATTTAGTGGATTCAACTAAGCAGAATTTGCATGTTTTTATTTGCCATCGAAGGTTGTAAATCCTTTCAACTTTTTCACAGTGAGGACATTTAATATTCTTGCCATCACTACCAGCACGATCTCTTTTTTCTATTGGTGCATAGTCTTCAAGCAATATTTGCTTTCCGTTCTTCACACTGATGTGTTTAGTACCTGTGATCATGTTGTGTACCAGTCAGAAGGAATAGTTTTATCGCACCAAAGGAATCCATTCTTAGTAGCCCATTGACCATAAGAAAGACTCTTCTTTTTACCTCTGCTAAGTTTTGTCTTAGCGTTTTGGAAACAGAAACGTATATCTAAACTGGGATTTGCCGCCTTAACCGCAACCATTTTTCTTCTGTCTTCTTTTGACAAATAACCTTTGGTTTCAATGATGATCCCATTTTGGTTGAGAATAAAATCAGGCTTGTAAGTGCTACTGATGATGTACTTAAGATCCAGGGATTCATAACTAAAGGCAACTTTATTTTTGATTAGGTTAGCGGCAATTCCAGCTTCGAATTTACTTCTGTACTTTTGTTTAGAACTCGTCTGCTGCAAGTGTGGCTGCTGGCATTGGGCATTCTTGGCTTGGTGCTTGTGGGTCTTCCGTTTGAAAACCATATCCAGTTGCACTTCGGGCATATTCAACGTGGTTTTTAATCATGACTGCTTCGATTTGGATCTTAATTCCAACTCCAAAAGCAGCTGTTTCCCAACCGCTACAGCGTAGGTTGACTTGTCCTGTAGTACCTGGACCACATTTATTAACTAAGGTTTTTTGACTGTCAGACATAACAGAACCATCAGCATTAAATAAAGCTGGTGCTCTGTTCTTCCAAACAGTTCCATCAGGTCTGCTTCCACCTACCTTTGTTTTAGCTTTTATTTTGAAGTAACCCTTGGTTTCTCCTCCATCAGTAACCTCTTCAAAACCCCAAGGGAGTTGAGCAAGTTTGTATTTTTTATTTGGGTTAGCAGTTTTTAGCTGTGTTTTCCATCTATCAAGAAGATCAGTTAATTGCTGTTCAATTTCCTGTGATTCTTCTGGGTCAATGAGACAAGTGATTCTCCACTCTCCCATAGGATCAAATTTAGTGTCTGGTTCTACAAGCCATGCGAATTGAAATTTACAAAGTGGTGTAGTAACACTTAGGACTTCTGATTTAGGATTCATTTGTAAGAATCTAGTAGTAGGTCTGTTGTAATCGCTTGAAAACCTAGAAGGTCTGTCATGCGTAAGATTTATATTACTGTTCATTGTTCCCTTGTCACTCCTCTTTATGAAAATACATAAGGAGCTGACATAACTTCACTAATATGTAATTCTCCCATGTCTAATGGTGATGGTAATTTAGCTGGATCTTTTAATTGTTTAGCTGCTTGGTTATAAAGATCATCTAATACATAGTCTTGATAAATCTCTACAAAACTTTCTTTAGCACAGTTAATAAAATCTTCTATGTCTGATGCAGGAGCACCAAAACAATCATGGATAGTTGTAAATTGATTTAATCCTTTTGCCTTTGCTTTTCGTAATGCTAAATGAACATTAGCAGCATCAAGTGAATGAATAAAATTAGCAGGAAAACTTTGGGTTGTTTTCTTTTTGTCTACGTCTTTTGTATTTTCTGCAAGATGTAACCTGACTTTGCTATGACCGAATTTGGTCTCTATTTGTTTACTTTTAGTGGCTAAATAGTTTTGTTTAACAAAGAAACCAGAAGGTGTAGTCCATTCAATTGTTTTATCTTCTTTAGCAAAACACCTAGCAATACCATTCAGGTAATTCATAACATTAGAAGCAGTAGGACAGACGTTATCCACTGATTCTTTTATCTTTATTGCAAGGAAATTATAGTGCTTAAAACTATCTGTACCCCAAGGAAATTCTATTTTTTCTTTTGCAACATAATCTATAATTATATTAGTAATACCGTAGATAGTTCCTGAATAAGGTATGCACATAATAGGCTTTTTAATTAACTTTCTTGTTATTAATTCCTTATGATTAAACCATTCTTGTGCATAAGTACTGTCACTATCTGCAAGGTTAACTATTAAGTTTGTTCTTATATTGTTATATAAGTCTTGTGGTTCTTCAGAGGCAAGAAGATTAACAGAAGCAGCAAGATCCTGATCAAGAGTTAAAGCAGCCAAATGCTGGAAACCATTATTACTACCATCCAAAAGAACAGGATGCTTGCTAATAAAACCAAACCCTTCATCATGAAACTGACTCCATTCAAGACACCAACTAAGGAACTGGAACGGATCGTCAGCTTTAGACCAAAGACCTACAAATCCTTCAGGATTACCAGCTACATCAATAGCCATATGTTTGCCTTCGTTATATGCCCATTCAATTCTTTCCTTAAAGCTTTTCTTGTTTAATCCCCAGTGATTTGCTCCAGCAATACCTAACCAATTTGCATCTTTTTCATTTTTAATTGGACCACCTTCAGCAAACTGATGCAGCCCCCTAGATAAATCTGTTGTCTGTGGGTTGAAAGTACCAGACACCGGATAAATTCGTCCGGTAAAATCTGCCTGTACTACGTGATAAAAAGAACCAGTACTAAACTTTTCACCTGTATCCAGCATCATCATGCACTGAAACCTTTTAGCTCGGTTATGTGCATTTAGGTCATGGATAATAGAAGCTGCTCTTCTCCACTTCTTACGAGCTAAATCATTTTCTGCTATATCAAATGGTTTAGGTGGTAAAGGTTCAGGTTCAGCATCTATCAGGCAGCCAACAGGAGTATTTGTATCCCAGCAGTAGTTAGCTATTTCTAAAACCTTTTCGTTGACTGACCACTCTGTATTTTGTAAGGCATTAAGAGCTTCATAAAAAGCAGTTGGCTTCTTATTTCTTAAGTCATTTAAATAAATAGTGTCAGAAGTTTTTACCTCCTTAATTCTTCTCAACCTTTCTGAATAGAAACCACCATCAGGCCATTCTCTAGGTTGAATAAGACAAGGCATCAGTAAAGGATAAGCAGCTAATCTATTACTCTTCTGCCTTTTAATCCATTCCATAGACTCCTCTGTAAATTCCAGATAAGTCTTCCTAGTTTTGTTATGGAAATTACCTCTAGTGACCATCTTCACAAGGCCAACAGAGTGCATTAGCAGTTCAATTAGCTTTAGTCCAACTCTTAGCTTGTCTTCTTTGTTCCAGCTCTGAAATTCATAACCCTGATTACGCATATGACCCATCATCATGGTTCTTCTATAACCGTGATGCTTGGTATCTGATATGTGGTCTTTTAATACCTTGAAAAATTTAGGATCTCTTTCCTCAAAGACAGAAAATCTAAGTTCATCTTCTAATAGATTGCCAATCTTAATAGCAACAGCAGTAGCAGTAGCCTTTTCACTACTGACAAGATCTAAAACAGCTTTCCAAGTGATGTATGAAACTACATCTGGATTAGGAAACTGCTGCAGTAGTTTTGCTGCTATGGCTTTTGGACCTGGTTTACCTCGCCAAGCTCTGTCAACAAAATCTTTTATTGCATCAGAGTGAGGCTGCAAACCTGCCTTAATCAGATGAATTGCATAGCTGTTGTCTGAAGCTCTACCTTTTTCAATGTTTTTCTGGACTCTATTTGAGTAAGAGGCAAAACCTCTACTCTCCATTTCGTTTTCTATTTGAATCTGAATCTGGGCTGGATTCATATCAAGTCTCTACTATCAACAACCATCATTCCTTCAGCTTCAGGCCACTTTTCCCTAGCAATCTCTACTGCTCTTTTAGGAGATGCAGCAGTAATTAATTCAGTTCTTACCCCTGGTGCCTGATTAGGATCAGAAAGCCTAATTACATAAAGCTTTTTAGGTAAGGAATCACTAAATGAATAATAAGACATCTAAAGATTCTCCCACTTATCTAAGTCAAGCATAAATTTAGCTGTCTCAGCAGCAAATTTAGGACTTAAAGTATTAGCCACCATTAAAATAGCTAATTGTTTTTTCTCACTATCTGGTAGTTCAGACAGGATGTTTAGACACTCCTTAACTTTGTTAGAAATGCCTTGGAATTGTTCTTTGTTAATTGACATTAGTTTTCCTCCTTATTTGTGTAGAAATTAATAACAGCCATCTCTTTTTCATAGTTATCTCTTAACCATATTTCTAAAGCATGAGAAACTATATTTGAAGCTGAGCAGCCTTTTAATTCAGCCAGTTTTACAGTCATGTCATGACTTAACTGACTTTGCGGTGTGCATTGGATTCTAGGAACAGATGTTGGCATGAGAATTTAAGGAGCTGGTGTGAGGATGTGTTGCGCGTGTTCACTACGCCTACGGTCAGTCCATTGGACTTCGTAGTAATA
>CEPE01000946.1_pt1 | contig 10428 bp, 13 predicted proteins | sample 530531 | NCBI WGS metagenome assembly CEPE01 (sample SAMEA2620273, study PRJEB7988) | marine metagenome | biome: marine biome (ENVO:00000447); feature: deep chlorophyll maximum layer (ENVO:xxxxxxxx); material: "saline water (ENVO:00002010), including plankton (ENVO:xxxxxxxx)" | depth 80 m
CCGTCATCACCGCTTGCTCTATCAATATAAACATCTAATGTAGCTGCGTCAGTAGCGTGAACATTTGCTACTTGTAGACCGATAATCGTAATAATTTCTGAACCACCAGCAGTTAAAGCACTGTCTGATAAACTGGTAGTTAGATCGTGATTAACACCTTTTAATGTGTCTGCCATATTAACCTCCTAATGCCAGAGCTAGTCCTATACCAACGGGTCCAACTGGGCCTGTTGCACCTGTTGCACCTGTTGCGCCCGTAGCACCAGTTGCCCCTGTAGCTCCTGTAGAGCCAGTTGCACCTACGTTTCCTGATCTAGAAAAAGATACACGTAGTACGTCTGCACTAGACCATGATCCTCCTGAAGCAACATGAGTTACAGGAATTTGTAACCAAGAAGTATTGTCTGTAATTGTTCCAGTAATATTAAATACAGCAAAGTTTTGAGGATAACCTGTTTCACGGATAGTTAACGTAGCTTTAATTGTATTAGTACTATCATCCCATGTTACAATAAACGGGGATATATCAGGATTACCAGAAGCATTAGTAGCGTTAGAAACAGCTATATTAGTTGCACTTGCAATGGTAGCATGATTAAATCTAATTTCTCCAGTACCAGGATCAGCCATAGATGTACCAGTATCATACTTGTATTCTATAGCTCCATCAAATAAAGCTGAACCACTAGCTAAAGTAATATTACTTACATTAAGAAGATCATTACTATTCATATCCAAATCAGCAGACATGCTGTTTGGAGTTGTACCATCTCTACTTAAAGTATTTTCTAGTGCAGCTTCTATTAATGCACCGTTAGCATTAATAGCATTAACAGCACTAGTTTCATTACTACTTAGTTGTGTAAGATCAGTAAGGGTAAGTTTTGCCATTAGCTTACATCCAACTCAAAAGTTATAGTTGCTCTACAAGTTGTTGAACTTGCACCATCAGTAATAATTTCTATAGCTTGCCCTGCGGTTAAAGTCTTTTGTCCACTAGGAGTAGAGCTATCAACTGTACCAGCAGCAGAACCAGAATGAGCAATAGTGATTGCTCCATTCGTAACTGCTGTTCCTCCTATCTCAAAAGTTAAATTACAGTTTGCAGAAGTAATTGCGTTATTAATTGTTGAATAGATTTTATTGATATCACCAGCAATAGGTGTAACAACAAAATGAGAACCACCTGTAGAAATATCAGGGATTGTATACGTTAAATAAATTTTATTGAGATTTTTAACACTGGAAGTATTAATTGCGTCTTTATCTACTTTTTCCCATGTACCAGAGCCAGAGCCATTAGCTACATAGACGTTGTGAGCAGAAGCACTTGCGACTCCTTTAGGTTCATGGAGAGCGGCTCCTGTTAAATCTTTATGGTTAACTGTCATAAGATACCCTCAAGATTAACAAAAGTAAAACTGGGGAGAGCGCGAAGCTCCCCCCAATCTTATACGATTAACGGTACTCAATTACCAAGTCAGCTTTACCAGCAGTAAAGGCAGCCGTGGCATAGTTAGCACACACAAACAATGGACGGTCACCAGTTCCTGCTAGAGCAGCAGCACCAGAACCAACCAATGCTCCGTCACACGCTACATGATCCCCGATAGCATCAATTGCCGTAATAGCAATCGTTGCATCAATTCCATCAGCATCGTTGACAGAGAACGTACCATCACCATCATCGTTAAACAAACCCATCGTCAGAGTAGCAGAGCCACCTGAAGTAAAGGCTTCCGTAACGTAAAGGGTAGCACTAACAATGTGTACTCCATCAGGAATACCAGCAACTGGGTGGGTACTAACCAACGCAGCGGAAGAACCAAGGCTGGTTCCTACAATGCTTGTAATATGTTGGTGCGTATCACCCATCGTGCTGAGTCTTCCTTCAGCATGAGCAGTTGCTTTTTCAAGACCGAAACGAACGTTCAGTCCATCGGAGTTAGTCCAAAATTCGTTAGCAGACATATCAAGTTCCTCCCTTAAACTTGGTCAGTATCACTAAGGATACAGACGAGGTTTTCAGGACGGTAGAGCTTGACACCGTAACGAGCCGTGGTAACATACTCTTCACGTTGGAAGTCTTTATTGTACTCCGAATCAACCTGTGGCATCTGACGCCAAGCCCCAACAAAGGGCAGAACATCTGATGCAGCAGAGAAGAACATGTTTGCTTTACCAGCAGCAGTCGTAACTGAGTCTACAGTTTCGTTTGCATCAGCCAGATAGTTGCTGGTGTAAACATCAAAACCATAAACGTTCTTTACGAACTTCATACCAGTAGCAATACCATCGCTGACAATACCTTCCCAACGTGGGTTATTACTTACGTTGGTAAGATTCGATAGAGTGTTAATCGTGTACTCAACCGAAGGATCAACAATAGCAACCAAGTCCGTATCAGGGACGTTAGCTTTCTTCAAGCTGTACCGAGCTTTAGCAAAGTCAGCAATCGTGAAAACTTCATTCGTACCCGAAGCAACAAAACGGTGCGGTGCGCCATTGATGTTGTTTAGGTTTGAAGCAGTTTGCTCCGATTGAAGACCCATAATTTTGACTTCAACCGCTTCAAGAATTGCACGAGCTTGTTTCGGTACAAACGAAGAAATCAGTTGGTTCATGTAAAAACCATCCTGTTTTGCTTTGTTCGTAATGTAGTGACCCGAAGATTTGTACTGATCAATCGAGAACTGGAACTCACCAGTATCGAGAGCGCGGTACTGAACAGCAGAATTTTCAGAATAATCATCCGTAACTGCTTGTCCAATCGACGGAATGGTGAACGTGTCTCCATCTGGAAAATCGTTCATCCAGTTAACGTAGGTCGTAGCCTGAAGTTCATCCTCAAGGACTTCCTTCAACTGGCTAGACCATACTTCAGAGCGAATTAGATGCCCTGAGTTACCAGTTTCCATAGCCATTTTGTTTTCCTCTTATAGCTAGATTAACGTTTATAAAAGCCATCTTGGCCTTTCTCTTCTCGCATTTTGAATAGTCTTTGTTGAACAGCCGGTTTAAAATATTCTTTGGGATTAGACTTACGAAGTTGTTCAAAGTATTCCCAAGTCCCTTCTTCAACCTGTTGTCCACTATTCATCGTTTGCACAGCTTCGGTATTTGTCGTACCAACTGTAGGAACAGGAGTGGGTTGACTTACTGTTCCCTGAGATACACCAATTGCGTTAAAGAACATTTCTGGTGAAGAAGCTGCAATGTCGGCTAATTTATCTACAGAGACTCCCATAGCATTAGCTTTCTGTTGCACAACTTCAGCGGCTTTGTCAGCCCCATATATTTCTTTCATTCGTTGATCAACTTGTTGAATATTTTGTTGAGCAACTTGTTGTGTGTTCTTCTGTTCAATGGTGTTAGAGATAAGCTGAGAAAGCTTTTCGTCATCTAACTGAGGAGTGGTGTTCTCCAAAGCTCTTTGAGCTAAAGCTTGTTGTTCCGCTGTCTCTCTTTTCACTTGCTGAACCATTTCTTCTGCGGTTACTCTTTTGTCAAGTTCGTCGCGTAGTTCAGCCATTTCTGTTTCTAGTTTTTGAATGTACTCATTGCCATGTATTGCGCCTTTTGCAAGTTCTTCTACATTAGCATATTTATTACCTTCACCTACAATTTTACTTAGATAGCCTTCTTCAGATTTTACTTCTGTTTCTTTAGTCGATTCAAATACATCAGCCATTGTCTAGCCTTTCTCTGTGGTTAAGTCGGTCAACTTTAATATTTCTAAGTAAGCTCGTAGTTGTCCATTACGATCAGCTTGCTTATACGCCCATGCAGCATCTTCATAGTCTGGATCAAAAGCAGGGCAATCTAAAGCGTCAACTTTAATATTAATTATATCTGTTAAACGCTCTAGTACACTCGATGAATTTTTAACGTAGGCTTCAAAATCTTTTCTTTGTTGTGCATCTTTGATATGTGAAGTCCACTTAACATTCATCCTTACCAGATTCCTTTCATTTAATCTGTACTACTATTATAGCATATTAATACTTTAAAGTCAACTTATTTGTTGTTGCATTGCCATTTCTTCAGTATTTTCTTCTGCTTCTATACCTTCTTCAGAAATAGCTTCTTCTTGATTTAAAGTTTGTTGACCAGCGTTCATCATACGTTGCGTATCTAATTGTTCTGCTATACGTATATTAGGTTGAACAAGATTAAACTTTTCAATGTTTAATAGTTCTTCTACAACCGTTGCTAGTTTGATTCCAGAGATATGCACGTTGACAGCAGGGTCTTGGCCGACGGCACTATTGAGGAGATTAAGGAGGTTTTGGAATTGGTTAGCTTTCGCTGCAAAATGCCTGGCACCCACTGGTCGTATTTTTCCACGAGCAGCAAGGTCTTCAGGAGTAATAGTTTCAAATAAAGCCGCACCAAACTCATCATCGACAACTCTAACAACATCACTAATCTCCATGTTACGTCGAGCCAACTCTAACATATCGTTTAGTAGTGGCTCGAGAAAGTTACGTTCAAAATAAGCTACTTTGTTTTGGAAGACACGAGAAGCTGCATTGTCTAATGTTTGTACTTCAAATGCAGTTTTCTCACCAGGTGTACGTATGCCCATAGCTTGACGAGGTGCGCCAGCCATCTCTTCCATTTTGTTTTCTAGTACTTGTATTTGCATATCAGCATTAAGGGCTGTGGTATCTGGACGGATCATATCAACATCACCGTCTTCACCTACAAATACTTTTTCACCAGGACCATAGTTAAAGTCTTCTACAAAACCTTTTACTTTCATTACTGGATGTGCAATCAAGTCAAAAACATCAGCCTTAAGGTTTTCAAGGTGATCAATTCGATATTGCATACCTACTAGATTATCTAGTGGCCCCATTGCATAAAGGTTATCAGGTCGTAAACGCCATCCAGCATGGCGAATACTGTTACCCCTCCAACTAGGATTACGAACATTACGAATGACTCGTTGCCTATCAACGATAGTAATGATTCTATTTTTGAGAAGTTCTTCTGTTTGAATATCGTAAATGTCACCATGAAGTTCCAGTATTTCTACATATCCTGAATTGTAGTAATCTACAATGTTACTAAATCCATCAATCTCATACCCTTCTGATTTATGAAAATCAGTTGCAGACATACCTTGAAAGTTTCTACGAGTATTAACAATCTCATCAAAAACTTTATTTAGGTATCCAGCTTCAGGATGATCTTGTATATCGGCTGCAAGTTCTCCTAGAGATTTGATAGTTCGTATAAGTTTAGGAGAGTACTCGATACTTTGAGCAGTAGGGTTAATAAGAATATCGTAAGGACTAATACGAATAGCTTTAGGCCCAACATAACCGGGCATAACTTCCCCAGTATCCTCATCAATTTGTGTTTCATTCACATACTCTGACGTTGCAAAAACATTACCGTAATCTATATAATCATAAACCATAGCACTAACAGTATTAACAAAATTACTAGTGCGTAGTTTATTCATTATATACGAAGAAATAACTTTACGTTTTTCCTCTGCTTCAGCATCTTCATCATCACCTTCCCACAACAACCACTCATCATTAGGAAACAATGCAGCCATATAGTTAGCGTGAAGGTTATCCCGTAGCTGTGTGAGCTTGGGTGTTGTTGTAGAGTTTTTCCAAGGCAGAGTAGCGTTAGTAGTACGTGTCGTATCTGTAGCAAACAGATAATTACGTAGCTCTTTCTTTTCCTCTACCCAACTACGTCGATACTTTTCGTAGTCAAGAAACCTATTAGCAATAGCGTTTGCTAAAGCATCAGGTGTGCCTATAAACTCTGAGAAGTCTTGTGTACGACCAGCCATGATTTAGTATGTCCCTGATTCTGAACCGGGAGTATCTCCCATAGTAGTACTAGCTACACTATCGTCATAATCCCCACTTGGACCTTGATTTAAAGTTTCTAATTGTTGTCTATTTTTTGCATCACGTAAATTTTGAGCTTCTGTAATATTTGGGTTACGGTCATAATTTAATGGTCCGGGATCAGGAGGATCAATTGCATACGTTTCATCTTCTCTAAGACCGGGAGTTGTTAATCTAGCTTTAATTTCTTGTCTAGCGTTATACATATTAGCTCCACGTCCAGCTGCAGCAAGCAAAGCTGCACCGGGAATAGCAGCACTAGCTATTCCTGTCATTATTGCTCCGGGTCCAAAAAACCCTCCAGTAAACCCAGATTTAGCCACATTAGTTAACTCTTTATCAGATAAAGTAGTAACATCAAATGGATCAGGCATAGTGTCAGCTTGACTATCTCCGTCTGGTGCTGGTACAGGAAGTCTACTTTTACCTGTAAGATTAGGTTGTACTTTTGCAGGAGTAGTAGTTGCACCCGTTACAACTTTAGTTGGAATATAATTACGTTGTACAAATCTATTTGTACTTGATGTTCCTGCTTCTTCTGTTGTGTATGTACGCTTAACCATAACGTGCTGATACCCCTCCAAACCTAGTATTATAAATAATATTGTTTCTAGTTTCGTGTGATTGTAATCCTGCCCGTGTAGGTGTAACAGCTATTTCAATAACACAAGCGAGAGCATCCTTAACGTCATCGTGAGGTGGATACTCTTGCGTCAGTTCATCTTCTAGTATTTGACAGTTGCCTCCTTGGTAATGCCAAATACTTAGGTTGTCATAACGTGGTTCAAGTATTGAACGTATACGCTCCTCTTTAGACCCAGAGTGTCTTGTAGGGTTATGCTCATCAATAGATAAAGCTAAACCATTAGGACGTATATACGCATTTTTTAATTCTTGTACAATGGCTTTTTGTGCAGCGGTAACTTCGGCTCGTATTTTTCTGAAGTCCCACTTAACATGCTGTCGAAGAATCGTATCGTAGTAGTCTCTAATACGATCTGTCTTAAAACGTTCGATATCCAAGACATAGTAGTTCCCATGTGCATCAACTCCAATAACAACTAATGCACTACTGTCAGCTTTTTTAGTCAAAGAAAAAGCAAAGTCAATAGCAGCGTAAACATTTAACCTATGACCTTTAAAGTACCATACACCATTACTACGAGTAAGATACGACTTATCGTAATATTGAAACTTATCAGAAGATATACCAAGACCATCTGGATTGTTAGGATTGTTGTAGTACTGGGCAAAGAACTGTGTCTTATCTAAATACTTGCCGCGTTTTTGTGCAAGTATCTTACGATCAAAACCAAACCATTTACCATCGCTACGTTGTTGACGAGGCCAACAGAACTCACCAACACCATCACCCCGGTCTTCTACCTGGCGTTCAAACTTTTCATAGATAGGTTCATAGTCAATAGCGTTACCATTTTCATCGTATATTTCTTCTTGCATTTCTGTTAAATCATTATACAAATCTTTAGCATGATACCGTGTACCTACAACCCATTCGTGTGCATCTGCACCTTCAATAGAACTTAGCAGGGAATATTGGGATTTAACTTTGTTGCGCCCTTCTTGAGTATATGCGTTCTCGTATACCACCACATCGTCCATGACAGCCACATCACAATGAAGGCCGGTAATAGAAGTTGTAAGACCAGCAGTGAATATAGAAGGGTCGCGTACTCCTTCAGTTTTCCTGAGTGGGTGGTCCAAAGAGATTTCAGAGTTTGTCCATTTCTCACGTTTACCTTCCTCCTGATGTACGTGATCAGGCCAGTAACGACGATGTATCTTAGAAGTAAAGATATCTTTAATGAACTTAAGTTGTTTCTCAGCTAAGTTAGACGTTGAAGAAATATAAAGAACTCTATGGTCAGGGTGCTTTGTAAGATACCAAGCAACACGATAAGCAATCATACGAGACTTCTGGTGATCCCGGGGAAGAAGAGTTAATTGAAACTGTTTTGCTTCTTGCCTAGTCCACCACCGGCATAGCTCAGTATGTACAGCACCTAATACGGTCTGTGGAGCTATAAGCTTGATGAAGGTAACTAAGTCAGCTTCAGCAGCAGCTTTAATATCTTCTTCCGTTAAACTCATTTTTTCTTTTTCTTTTTGTTTAGGTCTGGTGTTTTTTTATCTTTAATAAGTTTAGAAGCTGTTAAAGTTTTTTTACGTAAAGCTTTAATAGCTCCTTTTTGTCGAGCAGCTTTATGTTTACTAGAACTTACTTGAGCAGCTTTACTAATCTTAATCATTACTCTCTGTCTCCCTGGATAACTTGTAGCCCTATACGCTCTGCATCCTGTGAAAACTCAGAGTCAAGCTTGGCGGCTATCTTACGCTCACGTTCAACTTCTTCTTTAGAAGGTCTACCACGTTTAGATGTAGTGCTTTTCCAATCTGCATTAGCTAGAAACTTAGCTGCATTGAACTTAGCTTTACCTGATTCAGCTTCTCTGATAACGCCTTTGATACCTTCAGAGCGTAGCTTTACTTCTAGTTCCATAGGCCAATCTTCAATAAAAGCTTTAATAGCTTTAGAGTTTTTAATCTTAATCCAATGCTTCCAAGAACCAAAAGCTTGTAAAGCGAACTCATACTCTGTTGGATCGCCTATGTCCATATATAGTTTTTTAAGGGAAGGTAGTGTATTTTGTGGGTCTTCATCTTGCAAAGACCATAGTGGTTCAACTTCGCTTAAGTAGAACTCTCTGAACAGAGATAAAGTTCTATATCGTTTACGGGAATCTTTAAGAAGGTCTTTATGTTCAGGGTAACGTAAAGTCATACTTGAAGTTCCTTATTTGGTACTCGATCAGGTTCTTGAATAATAGTATAAAACTCTTTACCTTGGTTATTTTTAATTATAATAACAACAGTCTTTTTGTCCTCTGAATCCATATATTCTTCTATTTTTCTTTCAATTGTTACAATGCGTCCAGTAGTATCAACAATACATGCATTTAATTGTGCTAATGTTTTAAAAGTTAGTAACGCTTTGTATCTACTAACTTTATCTGCTTCTACTAAACTATCAATAGCTGACTTTTCAAAACAAATAAATCGTATAAAAGCTTTTCCTTTTTCTTTTCCATACGCATCGTGCGTAGAAAATACGGATAAAAGAATTACTACTAATGAGACTATAAGACTCTTTAGCATTATTCTACTCCTAACTTTTAATTGTAATTGTATGTATATTATAACATATTTAAAATTTAAAGTCAATAGCTATCTATGTAGAGCATTGAAAATACCTACATTAGCCGCACTAAGTAGTTACTTCAAAGATTAACATTGATAAGGAATTATAGTTAAAAGATTAACAGAAGTATATACTTATTGTTATTTGCTTAATCTGTATAGTACTATTATAACATTTATATTATTCTATGTCAACTATAAAGGCTGCGTGGAATTTCTGTGAGATAATTTGATGGTGTGAGAAGAATAGAACCAGGCTGCCCACACCCCTGCTCTACCCCATTTCCATAGTTCTGGAAATATAGAAACAACCAAGGACATTTCCATTGTTCTAGAAATATGGAATTGCCGGGCATTGAGAATGATTATCAATTGCAATGCCGGTCTAGTTGCGAATGATTCTCGATTGCAACAACCCAATTGCGAATGATTATCAATTGCAATGCCGGTGCAGTTGCGAATGATTCGCATTTGCATTAACTATCTAGATGCGAATGATTATCATTGTCATTATCCGGCCATGCAATTACCATGCCAAGTTATTGATAATGATTATCATTTGCAATCCTACCGATTCCATAAACTGGCACACATATTGCATATGCATAACCCGTGCCAATTACCTATGCAGTTTCTGCATATCAGCCATGCAAAAGTATCAATGGTATCTTCCCCCGAAATATGCTCTAAAAGGGATGGGGAAGAGCCCCGAAAATCCATGTTGCACCGCACAAAAAAATATTGCACCGCAACATTAACTACTTACCCAAGGTAAGTCAAAAAAGGAGACTAAGACCATGAACGCATTAAACATCATTCAAGACTTGCTAGACGCTGATAAAGTAATTGAGATGAACAAGGCTGACGTCAGCAACAAAATGGATAAATTGCTGGAGGCAATGCAAACCGACCCGAACGCTGACTATACTTTCTCAACCATCCATGAGTTCTGGAATATGGTTTATGAGGGAAAACAATGGTCTTACATGGTCTATGATGCTGAACTGAATAAGATGATTAAGGTGGAGGGTGATAAAGCACCAGCCAAAATTCAAACGTATAAATCTCAATCGGTGAAAGCCTATAAAGAATTGGGACGCCAAGCGTTTGACGAATTAGCTTCATGGTCCGATTTGAAGGATGCTATCAAGGCGGTACCTACTGAGGAACAGGAACGGATCAATGCAGTGATCAAGGCATTAAAAGAGAAATTCAAATCGGGCAACAATGAAGACCGTGTTGAATTGCTGGAATACATGGAAAAGACCTTGAACGTCTAACCTAAACCACCAACACCGACCAAGTGCTAGGCAGTCGCATTGATTGCCTA
>CEPE01124589.1_pt1 | contig 10412 bp, 12 predicted proteins | sample 530531 | NCBI WGS metagenome assembly CEPE01 (sample SAMEA2620273, study PRJEB7988) | marine metagenome | biome: marine biome (ENVO:00000447); feature: deep chlorophyll maximum layer (ENVO:xxxxxxxx); material: "saline water (ENVO:00002010), including plankton (ENVO:xxxxxxxx)" | depth 80 m
CCGGAAAGCCAACAATAGCAGCAAGATGAATAATAGCGTCACACCCATGAACAGCTTCCTTCATTTGTTCTAATACAGTAACGTCTCCATATTCAAACTCAAAGTTAGGATTTGTTACTAAGGGAATGATCGCATCGCATTGACCCTTATGAAAATTGTCTACACATTTAACTTTGTAACCGTTATTAAGTAGATGACGGCATAGGACATTACCTACATACCCGCCTCCTCCTGTTACTAGGACTTTTGTCATCTTAAACCTCTGCTAGTGACTTTACTACTTTGTTATGTTGTTTTCTGTATTCAGCATAGTTTTTTTGTGTAAGAGTTCTTCCTGAAATCTTGAAGAAAAACTTGCCAAAGTGTTCCATTGATACTCTTGTATTTTGTCCATCAAAAAACTGTCTCATGATTTCTTCTGGAGCCATGTCTGTTTCTCGTATTTCATCACAAGCATTTTTGCAGAAATACTGCGCTTTCTCAAGCATGTCTCTCATCTTTACCGTTTGCGCTGCCATGACATGGTCTGATATTGCATATCGGTCAATTTGGTTTGTTCTATAGAAAGGCTCTGAAGTTATAAGTTGGTCTGGATTGTTTTCCAATGTTTCAATAACCTTGTCAAGATTTTCGTAGTACTCGTCACATCTAACTTTTATTACGTATTCGGTTTCTACAAGCTTGAGACCATTCAAAGTCGTCGCCACTTGCAAAGACACATTGCCTTGATTTAAATGTCCCTCATAGTTTTTTTCTTCATCGTCTACATGTTTGACTGAGTGTTCTCGCATAAATCTTTTTGACATTTTTACGTCTTTAGGATTTTGCTTCCAAGAAGAAACGACTATATTTTTTACAAGTTTTGAGTAGTAAGGTATATATAAAATTCCTCTTCTAAGAGAACCCATATGAGTATTCATAGGTCCTTGTATCACTAAAGTTATGTTATCGCGTATCACTAAAACTCGCTCCATCATTGGTCGGTTTGTTATTAGATTTGTACAGATGAACATAATCTGAACATATTGCGTCACAATCCATAATTGTATCCATAGAACACAATTCAGGCTTCATGCATATAACACCTTGTCCAGAAGCATATCCGGGATAACTTATTATCATCCCTCTGCTAGTAATAGTATAGTGATCTTCTTGATGCCAAAAGCAGTGAATATCTAATTCAAGAAGTCCTTTTAAAGCGTCCAGATTCTTAGCGTGGGCCAGCAGGCCTTTTTGTTTAAGAAAGCTTTCTTCAATCTCATACTGAGGGCCATCATGTCCTAAAAGCCAAAAGTCTTTTATCTTCCACACATCTATTTCGACTTGATAGTTTTCTTCCAAAGCAGAATTTATATAGATAGGATTGTTTTCGAGTCTAGGCTCTGGGCCGTATATATTGCCTCTATGTGATATTAATATCATCTTCTAACCTTTTGTACTTCATACCATACAAATCAAAAAGCAATCGTGTGTTTTCCCAAGTATGATGCTCTTTGGTTATGCCTATAGTATTTATTTCTTTTACACCTTTTAGCCATAGCCAATTTATTAGGAAATGTAAGCTGCTGGCGATGTTTCTAAGAACACCATCTTTGGCTTTCATTCGTTCAATTGAGTCTATGTCTTCTCTTTGAAATCTAACAACGTTGTACTTGGAAAAGTCTATTTTTCTATCTGCCTGTTCATAATAAACAAAAGGAAACTTAACTTCATTTGATGTGTGGGTATGATGGCAGGTCATAGTATCAAAGTCTTCTAGCTTAAAATACATTCTAGAATGAACTGGACTTTTAACATAAAGATAAGCATTTACATCATGCTCGTCATCATCAGACGGTCTTCTAGTATTTGAGGCAATACCTATTGAATAGGTTACCGCCCGTATTGTATCTTTTTGTGTTGAGTTTTTTAATATACCTGTTTGAGTTCCATAAGAAAGATGATTTGTTATCATTGACGGAACTAAGTAGTAATCCCAACGCTTCCTAAAATTGGATATATTATGTATGATTCTAATTAAGTCTAGCGAAGTGACTATATTAACTTTGTCAATAGCATAAAGAGACTTGCCGCTGCATAGAGTAAAGAAATCACCGTATTCTTTAAATCGTTCTATTGACTTCCCAGAACCTGCTAATAATACAGGCTTGTCAATTTCTAAATCTTCTAATGGGAAGTTAGACAGACTAGGTTTCCCTGTTAATGCCACCGGAATCTTTCCTTACTATATCTGTAGGGTCTAACCCATCAACCCAGTAAACTTCAAGAGCCTTCGTATTCTCAAGAGCTTCAAAACGATGATCTATTTCTGGAGGCACGTCTGAAAACATACCTTCAGTTAAAATTGTCTCATCACTTCTATCCCCTTTATATATTGTAATCTTAAGCTTGCCTTCCAGCACTATGAATCTATTCCATTTATTTTCATGATGATGGCGTGAACAATAACCGCCTTTTATAGCTTCTATATAGTGAACTTCACTACTTGAATTTTCAAAGAAGCAACGGGTTGTTCCCCAGAATTTGCCTTGGATAGCTCCTGTTAATGTTTTGTGTCCCATTTAAGCTTCTTTCTTAAATACATAATATCTTCTTTTACCACTGTTTCTTGCTTCGCCGCTTTCTATTTCGTTACCAAAATAGTTCCTAAAAGATGCCAACATTCTTTGAACATGTTCTTGATTTATCTCTCTGTCTTCAAGTTTCTGGGTTTCGTAAATCATAATTCCATCGGGGCTTACTAATTTATAATGACCTTTTGCAATTTCATTTTCCTCTAAACCCTGCATATCCCTAACCTGAATTGTCATTGCAAAAGAAAATACCACATCATAAGTCTGGTCTGAATCTTCAATGAACTCTTTGAAACCATTTTTTATCCAAGTCATGTTGAGTGGCATTTCTGGAGCTTCTACAAAAGGCTCAACCGCTGTAACATGTCTAAAGTCATCAGATAGACTCAAACAAAATTCGCCATGATTTGCTCCTAAGTCTAGCAGTGTTTTATCCTTGGACGCATACTTTCTTAAATTAAGTTTCTCTATTCGCCAAGCAGCAGAATTTTTTTCTGTCTTTTGGTAGTCATTCCACAAGTTTTCTTTTACAGTAAATTTTCTTTCATGGACCATATCGCTTACCTTTCCTCTTTGTTGTAGGTATTTTTTCTTGTTTATTGAATTGCCATTCAGGATAAGATTTCTGAAAGCATTGTCAAAAATATCAATGTTAAAGTGTTTTCTTATTTTTTCAACAAATGAATGATCAAAGTATTCTAATGTCTTATCATCTTCTATGATAGAATTTTCAAAATCTATGAATTTGAGCTTGCCGTTCTTCAAAAGGACATTGGTGTAAGGAAATGCGTCATATCTTTCACCTGAGTCTTTCCAACCTTGATTGATAAATTTTATATTGGACTCTTTTATTTTTTTTACTATACTGTCAACTTGACCAACTAATTCTGGTCTTTTAGTCCCATCAAGAGGAAATTGCTCTCCACAATAGTCCATAACTATCGTTAAATCGTCCTTGTCATACCTTATAATCTTAGGGAAATTGTCATGACCTTGTAGTCTTTTTAAAGATTGCAGCTCTCTGAAAAAGCATAGGTATGCTGAATCTCTTTTGCAAATATTTTTTCTAACGCCATCTTTGACAAATTTCTTGATTACAAAATTATTTTTTTTGTCAATTAAAACTTCGCTAGTTTTTCCTCTTGTAAGCTCTAACATTATAACTGCTTGGCCCACTTACTGAAGTTATCTAAGTTATCTATTTTCCAAGGGTTGTTGTATTTTCTAGCGTTAGTATCTATAACTGACGTTTCATGAAAGGCTCTAATGATATTTTTAAAATACTTGGAATTTACAAGATGTTCGCGTTTTCTAACAGGGAATCTAAAGTTTGGTGAACTTATACCCCCTATCACGCCTCCTCTTCTGAAAAAAGTATTTGTAATTCCTGCTCCTGAGAAGGTGACGTATTTTTTCATGTGATGGAACATTGTTATTTTTTCTGCAAGTGTATAATTTTCTCCAAACACTTCTTGAAAACCATAACCCCGCAAGATATCAACTACTTCATCTTCATTGACACATTGTCTTTTTTGTGTATTGTCTTCGCCTATCAAATCTTTGCTGTAATTTGGGTTATATTTTGTTCTTCTACTTATATAAATATTATCATATATAGGTACGTCTAACTTTTTACTTAAAGCACTTTCCACAAGTTTTTCTAGCATTGGAAAATATTCTTGCTTTATAGCTCTTTTACCACCAGTAGAACAAGGCCCATTATTCAAAACGTCTCCTAAGTAAATATTCTCATACAGACAGTGTTGATTTGTTAACTTAAAAGACAAACCAAGAAGATCTAGCATTTCTTTAACAAATGGGGGCCATACGTTAATATTTTTGTGATTCTTATTTATCAGCAACTTTAAGTCAGGAATGCTTTTTTTTAGCTCAAAATAGTAAAACAAACATCCTAAAGAATCTATTATTGTATGGTAGTAATTTTGTAATGGCTTTGAATACAAATAAAAATAGTTTCCCTTTTTTAAATCTCCATTTAAAGGGATGGCTTTATAATTAGGCTTTTGGCAAAGATAATTTTTTCCAAGATCAACAACGATAGGTTTGTCGCTTACTATAATTTCTACTTTATGCTCTTTGTGGTCTAGTATTTGACTATTCCTAAAGTGGGCGATGCCATTTGTCATATAGTCTTTGGCGTAACTTAGATTACCAAAATTTTCCATTTGGAACCTCTGCTATTACATTTACAAGTCTACGTTCATGTTCTGTAACGTCTCTTGGTGTAACCCCATGAAAAGACTTAGGAGAACATAAAAACATAACAAATTTGTTTCTTGAATACTTAACCGTATCAACTATTTCAAATAAATCGTCGCCATATTCTTTTTTATGTACGGGCTTGAATTCATCAATGCATTTGTATATGTTAAGATCTCCTCCTTGTGATTGATCTTTGTCTTTTCTCATATAGAACAGGCCTGCATAAATTTCAACTCTATTGTCTACATGAGGACCTTTAACAGTTGAGACTGTTGTTACGGGAGTATTTATTCCAACCTGACAGTCTAGTTGTATTTTGTCTCCGTCATTTCTCACACAAGTTTCTTTGTCTTTGTAAAGAGGACAGAACCTTCCAAAAATATTCATAACCTCAGAGTAAAACTCTTTTGAAGTGTGGTAGTTTATAAAATTCTTCCACAAATCAGAAAGCTCTGGATCTAACAGTCCTTCCTTTGCAGATATTTGATATCTGGAATTGTTTTCAAAAGATTCTCCAGCTATCTTTTGGACTGATGGATATGTCGCTTCTAGTTCATTATAGAGAGAATCCGGTAGAGCATTATCAATTACGAAATACGGAAAGGGGGATTTGTTTATGTTGCCATCAAAGTTTTGTAATATAGACAGGTTCATTATGAAGTCCTTAAATCAGAAAAAACGAGACCACAGCCACTAGGATACTTTTCCTTATAAGTAAGCCAATCTTCATTCAACTCGGAACATAGCTCATCATTAATATGGAAATGAGAGTCTACAAATTCTTGATCGTCACTACTGAACACTTTCTTCTTCCATTGGTTTAATAAGTCGATAGAGTCAGAATACTGTTTATTTTTGCTTTTTCCATAAAGAGAAAAAGATTTGTCGTGTATTTCTTTTGCAGTTTTTCCCATGTCGTGTATAGACCCAAACATAACATTTTTTCTATTTGCACATTTTGTGAGAGAGTTTATAGCCGGTGTTGATTTTGGGCCATCAAACAATATTCCTATGTTTTTATCAATAGAAGATGAAAGTTTTTCAACTAGCTCAGCTCCATCTCCTACATGAAAAGTGATATTCTCATGATGGTTTAGTCTACTTATAGCAGCCTCTACATCATCTGTATGGTCCATCATATCTATAGAATGAATTTCCATATCATTGTCAAAATAATTTAACCATATCTCTGTTGACATCCCATTACGAACACCAGATTCAATTATGCATTCAACTTCTAAAAGTTCACAAAATGCGCAAAACAACAATCCTTCGGTAAAAAATAGGCCTTTAGGTTGCCAAGTTATACCTTTTACCTTTTCTATGAATTCTTTTTCTATTTCTGAACATTTGTCAAGAATTTCTTCTCTACTTATCATTTTTGAATATTCCAAATTTTCTAGTGTGAGAGCCTTTGTTATGAGTAACGTATTCACCAAATGGGCCGAACGGCACAACATGGCCATAACGAACTTGATTGTGATCAGCAACAACATCTATTCCAGAGACATCTTCTCTCTCTTCTAAGACTTTTGTAATAACATAACCGTCATCCCATCTGTCATACTTTCTAAAATCTTTACTAGAAAAAGATTCAACAAGCAAATTCACAAAGTGTTCTCCGCCTTTTTGTAAATTAAAACCCATAAATCCAGATTCAATTGCTTCTCTATGAGGACCTTTGTGATAAAAAAAGTCTGCATCATTAAATACGTTTAAAACAAGTTCTGTTGGTATGGGTCTATGAAAGACGCAATCGCAGTCACAAAAAACAACAGCCTTATAGTCCTGCTTAAACTTCATAGCTTCTCGCAATGAAACTATTTTTCTAAACCACAGAGAAGCCCTTCTGTTCCATAAAGTTTTTATTTCTGAAGAAGGAACGCTTCCTCCGTATTCTATAGGAATAATATCTTTATTTTCTTCAATCCAATTGCTCAAGAAAGTATTAGATTCTAAGTTATGTCTTATAAACCGTTTATGGCTAGGGACATCAATACTTCCTTCATAAGTTATTAGTAGATTATTTTGAATTTTGTTTTGCACAAAAGATTCAATCATTCTTTTGCCTGTAGCGTCATAAAGCTTTTTACTGAAGCTAGTGACATATAATACATCTTTCATTTTTTTAATTCCTTCCAAGCTTTGCCTGATCTCATATCTTCTAGAGTCCACTGATTATATGACAAAGCAGAAAGCAGAGGGATACGATCAAATTCTGGATTTTCTATATCTTCAATTTTTCCATAACTCCTTGCAGGGTTAGTCATTATTATTGGAACTCCTTTTATTAAGGCGTCAATTGCAGAGTTCGAGTGATCAGTAACCACAGCCCATGCGTCTTCTACAACCTCATTCATTCTATTGTTTTCTTTTGTCGATATTAGTACCGGCCTGTCACTATACTTTTTTATCTCTTCAATTGTTTTTTCTTCCCAATTATGCAGGTCAAGAAACTCTCGCATGTATTTTGAAGGCGGCGCTAAAATTATGTTTCTACCCCTTCTTCGTTTCTCTAAATGTGAAACCACCTTTTTTAGTCTATCTGTTGGATATTCTCCCTTGCCACTATGCCACAAAGAATTTTTGGTAATTCTAAAATACCCATTAAGACTTCCTGAAGGATCAGAGCGTTTCATATATCCGTGATCTATGTACCAAAAATTTTCAGCTCTTTTTATTGCCTCTCCTGTACCTCTTAGTATTCCATATGTGACTATACTGTTTCCAGCCTCTTCTGGGTAAACAGTTTTTCCTCCGAGTCCTTCCGAAAAAGCAGCACAGATTCTGTTATTCATCATATACCCCTTATCGCCATTATAGCGGGGTTTACTTAATACTACTAAAGGTTTATCTGTCATGGTTATATTTGCTATCCCAAAGCATCTCCTATAGATATTCTAGTATCAAATACATTTTTGGAATACCAGCTATACCATCTACGATACTTATCATACTGCGCTGCTTTATCAACACTATTAACCGTAGCCCATGTTTCATCTAAGTCATCAATATTTCCTTTGATGACAGCATCCATATATTCACATTCGCCAAATACAACAACCGTTTTGTCAAAAAGCATTGCTTCTTGCCCGACTCCTGAATTTATAACGTAGACAGCTTTTGACGCTTCTATCATGTCATGCACATGACAATTGTCTACGTAATTTACATTTTTATGCTGTTTTATGATTTTTATTAGAGGGGACATTGATTTAATATTTGCGGGATGACCTTTAAAAATGATCTTGCTGCTGCCTTCCTGTTCGGCCCACTGACAAAGCTTGGTAACAAATTCTTCACAAGTAATTTTAGAATGGTATTTAATGACTGTGTCATGTGGTACTTGCAAAGGAACAAAAATAAAATTATCACTTATAAGTTTACGTTTTGATTTAGAAGTTTTTTTTGCATGAACAAAATTTTTATCTGAAACTCGTGAGGGCTGAAGTTCACGAAATTTTGTACCTCCTTTTCTTGCGTGTTTTGATAATTGCTTAAAAAACGAACTATCGGTACTTTCGGTATCATTATATGTGTTTATAAATTCAGCTCCTCCTCCCCATCCTTTTGAGTCTATGGTAAATAACCAAGGAAACACAGTTTGCATGTAGTACTTTGTATTTTTGTTTCCTCCCCAAGATTGTCTTTCTTCATGCGGCACAAACATAGAAGTGCTTTTTGGGAAATAAGACAATAGTTTATTGTTAAACATCCAGCGAGGCATTTCAATTACCAAAACCTTATCAAGTGTCTCGCATATTTTGGTTACAAAATTTTTCCAATGCTTACGTATTGGTTCATCAACGGAGCCTCTAACTACTAAACTTTTTTTAAATCCTATGTCAAGACGAGGTTTTAGCACAACATTTTCATACTTTTTTAGCTTAGATGAAATTATAGAATTTATTTCTTCTTCTTTGGAAGTGTATGTTTCATCGCTATGTTTTCTGTAGCCTTTTCCTGTCCAAATTATGGTGTCATTTTTAAACTGCCAATCCATAAACTTTTTGTCAAAACTAGCAAGGAATTCTTTCGGGATGTTGTCAATCACTGAATGTAGCGCAATTTGGTCTGCGTACCATTTTAATGATGTTTTGTTGATAGCATTTTTTATTTCGTCGGCATATTCAATTTGTTCTTCTGTGAAATATACTGCACCAGCAGCAACCATTTGATGCTCCAAAACTTTTTTCCAAGGCTTCGCGCCACGAGGAAAATAACCAATAGGCTTTTTTGGAAAATTAAACGGTTTCATAATTATGGAGTCAATGTCCAAACATAATATTTTTTTAGCAGACTTTAGCAATTCAGGGAGCATTAGAAACCGTAGGCAGCTGTAGATAGTTTTTCTCTGCTCTTTGTCTTCGGGCATCTCTGCATCATTAAAAGTAAATGTCGCTTTAATACAATTTTCAGAAGAGCAGTCATTAAAGAAAAGAGAGTTTAACACGCTAGCTAAAGCAAAGACTTCTAAAGTTGGATTAACGACATGTATGTGTACATTTTTCCCTGCTTGGCTCGCTGAGTAAATAAAACAAGAAGCGTATTCTATAAAATATTTCTCATCGCAAGCGGCAAAAACACAAGGTGATGTTGGCAATTCTCCATATATACCTTGATCAACGTAGGCAGATGTATCCAGAGTAACCATTTTTACTATAGGTAGCTCCTCCATAAGTCAGCGTAATCTACATTTTGACAGTTTTCAAACCAAGGTCCGCCGTTTGTAAAATGAATGGCTGCTGGCAATGTTTCTGGTTTTTCATATTCGCCTTCTAGCCAATTCCATTCAATAGGGAGGTCTCCAATTGACTCATCAGGAAGCCAATAAAATCTATGTAGAAAAGCACCAGATTCCTTGCTTACTACATCAGGATTAAGAATTTTATTAGCTGGATGTGAACAGTTCCACAACATACAGCTAGACCAGTTTTTTCTAGGATAAGCAACTTGTTTTTGGCCATCCATTTTAACACTGTTTTTTGGTATGTAATCATGCTTAGCGCACATTACTGCGTATTTTTCGTTAGCATGTGAAAACAATTCATATATGTCTCTTGTGAATAAAAAGTCGCAATCCACAAACAACGACCATCCTTCATAATTAGAAAGATGCGGTGTTAAAAATCTTGTGTACGCAAAGTCGGTGGAAGCGCCTTCTGCCTCATCTCTAAAATACAGACCTTCTTTAACTAATTTAGCCTTATCTATTTTATTTATTTTTACATCTTTAGAAGCATGTTCAAGTAAAGACCTTACACAAACTGTATACGCATCTTCCTCTCTTTGATCCCATCCTATAAAAACATTAGCGATCATTCAAAAATACCTCTAAATCTTCGGGAGTTCCAAGACCCCACATTTTATCTACATGGAAAGTTTTAATTTTCTTTTCGTCTGACACGGCCTCATTAAACACAGGGCAAACATAAAATTCACCATTAACGCGAGTGTCATTTGCAATCATTCGCTCTGCATATTTCACATAGTCGCTACCTTTAGCCCAATAGTAAACACCTACAGTAGCCTTATCGCTGATTGGTTTTTTCTCAGCAACTTCAGAAACAAAACCATTTTCATCGAGCTTTGCAAAACTCCACTTTGGATGCACTG
>CEPE01124588.1_pt1 | contig 10290 bp, 3 predicted proteins | sample 530531 | NCBI WGS metagenome assembly CEPE01 (sample SAMEA2620273, study PRJEB7988) | marine metagenome | biome: marine biome (ENVO:00000447); feature: deep chlorophyll maximum layer (ENVO:xxxxxxxx); material: "saline water (ENVO:00002010), including plankton (ENVO:xxxxxxxx)" | depth 80 m
CAGGATGCTATGAAAGAAGAAACTATTTTTATACAAATTGCTTCGTATAGGGACCCAGAGTTACCCAAAACTATAAATGATTGTATTGAAAATGCAAATAGACCAGAAAATTTAAGATTTGGTATTTGCAGACAATCTAAACCAGGTGATGAATTTGATAGATTGCCTGATTATGAAAATGACCCTAGATTTAAAATCATTGACGTAGATTGGAAAGATGCTCGTGGTGTGTGTTGGGCAAGAAATATTGTTCAAAATGAATATGACGGCGAAACATATACTTTACAGTTAGATTCACATCATAGATTTGCACCTGGTTGGGATACATTAAGCATTGATATGATGAAACAATTGCAGAAAAAAGGTTATGAAAAACCTTTATTAACTGCATATTTACCTTCCTATAAACCTGATAATGACCCTGATGGTAGAGAAACTGATCCATGGTTTATGGAATTTGATAGATTTATTCCAGAAGGCGCTATTTTCTTTATTCCGGCAACAATGCCAAATTATAAAAAACGAACTGAACCTATGAGATCTAGATTTTATTCTGCTCATTTTTGTTTTACAGTTGGTAAGTTTTGTAAAGAAATTCCTCATGACCCTGATTATTACTTTCATGGTGAGGAAATTAGCATTGCTGCAAGAGCTTATACTCATGGTTACGATTTGTTTCACCCACATAAATTAATAGCTTGGCATGAATATACGAGAGTAGGTAGAGATAAACATTGGGATGACCATGATGTAGATTCAGGAAGTAGTTTTGGATGGTCATCAGTAAATGCAGCTTGCCACTTTAGAAATAGAACACTGTTCGGTATGGACGAAACTGAAGACAAATTTGACTTTGGTAAGTTTGGCTGGGGTACAAAACGAACGTTAGAAGATTACGAAAGATACTCAGGTATCAAATTTAATAGAAGGGGTGTTATGGATTATACGTGGCCTGGTTTAGGCGAACCACCTACACCTTGTTATGTTAATAACCCAGATATTTTTCCAACAAAAGAAGATTGGGAAAAAGGGTTTGGTAGAAATTGGTGTGTAGATATATGGATTGCAAATCCAGACATTACAACTCCTGATCATGAAGATTGTGATTTTTGGTGCTGCACTGCGCACGATAAAGATGGTAATGAAATATATAGAGAAGATCTAAATGAATGGAGAATTGCAGAAGAGAAAGCTAAAGATAATGCAAGCTTCTTTCTAAAGTTCTGCAGTGAACATGAACCAAAATCATGGGCTGTTTTACCGCATAGTAAATCTAAAGGGTGGCTAGATAGAATCGGTCCACATGATATTCATTTACCTCATTCAAAACACGAACTAGAAAACGGAATTTATGGCTAATAACGACATTCACAATCATATTGTAGGGGACGATTATGAAGGTAGAATTAATACTGAATACAATACCTGGCAGGTAGAACGTATTTATGATATAATTCTACACCATTACGGGCGTAAAGGTGACCCGATGTTTAATGTATCAATCGGGTCGTGCGATGGCACATTTCATGACACCATATCTGCATATATGAATATGTACAGATGGAAAGGTATGTTTGTCGAACCTATTCCAGATGCATTTAATGCTTTAACAAAATATGTTAGAGGCGAATTAGCAGAAGGTTGTATACTTGAAAACGTTGCTGTATCTGATACTGCACGAAAAGAAGTAATGTGTTACATTCCTTGGAGTAAAATTGAAACAGATGGCTTACATGAAGCTATTGTGGGTATGGGTTCATTTATACCACCTAAAAATGGTTTTGAAACTGACCCTGAAACAAAACTTCTATTAGAAAAACACGGTGATATTATTGAAGTAGATGTTGTTACTGCTGACCAACTTTTAGAAAAGAATGGTATTGAAAAAATCGATTTTTGTACTGTAGATACAGAAGGGTATGACTTCGAAGTTTTCAAAAGTTTCAATATTGAAAAATATAAACCCAAAGTAATTAAGTTTGAGCTTTTTAATAATGATGAAGATAAGTTAGTAACTCTTTTTGATCGTTTAATTGAAGCAGGTTATATGCTTACTAATCAGGAAGGCTGTGATATTATGGCTTTTCACAAAGATGAGATTGAAAAATTTAAGAAAAATAGACGTTGGGTAGAGGTTGAAAAATTGGGTCTTTGCTGTGAAGGCAAAGGTTTCCGGATGGATAAAGATGGTAACTTTGTCGATGTTCCGGAAAATGTAGATGACGGTGATTATTTTCAAGATGACGGTGTGTCAGAAGGTAATGAGAAACAAAAGATCCCTTTGTCTACCGACGGTCCCTCTAAAACCACTATAGTTACTGGTATATGGGATTTAAAACGTGGAGAGATGGAAGGAGGCTTTAATAGACCTTTCCAACATTACTTGGATAAATTTGACGAGTTGTTAAAAACTGACACTCCGATGATAATTTATATCGAGCAAGAATATGAAAGTTTCGTATGGGAGCGTAGATCTACAGAGAATACTCATGTAATCATAAAAGAAGCAAGTGAATTTAAAACTTGGTTTGAATTCTACGACAAAGTACAAGAAATTCGTTCCAACCCAGAATGGTACAATAAAGCATCCTGGCTCGCAGAGAGTACTCAGGCTGGGTTGGAACTATATAATCCTATGGTAATGAGTAAAATGTTTTTACTCAATGATGCTGCTATTTCAAACCCATTTAATACAGATTATTTCTTATGGGTTGATGGTGGTATTACCAGTACAGTTCATAGTGGCTACTTTACTCACGATAAAGTAATCAACAAAATTCATCATTACTTGCAGAAGTTTTTATTCTGTTGTTTCCCATATGAAAATTATGAGGTACATGGTTTTGATCACGATAGATTAAGAGTTTATTGTAATGTTGACAAAACTACACGAGTTGCTCGTGCAGGGGTATTCGGTGGTCATAAAGATTATATCGGAAAAGTTAATGGTCTTTACTATGATTATTTGAAAGCTTCATTAGATGAAGGTCAAATGGGTACAGAAGAAAGTATTTTCACCATTTTAACTTACAAACATGAAGATTTAGTTGACAGAACGATGATTAGAGACGATGGATTATTTGAATGTTTCTTCGAGAAACTAAAAAATGATGAAGTCGAACTAATTACAACAAGAAGAACTAGACCAATTGAAGATCTTAAGACTTATTTGTATGTAATTACGTTTAATTCACCATCTCAGTTTTTAAGATTGTGTGAAAACTGGTCAACTACTGATAAATGGTTTGAAAGATGCGAAAAAGTTGTGTTGAATAATTCTACAGACAGAAGTACTGATGAAGAATATGAAGCTATTTTCGATCTTTACGGTTTTACAGAGTATAAAAAAGATAATATCGGTATTTGCGGTGGTCGTCAGTGGGTTGCTGAACATTTTGACTCAACTGACGGTGATTATTACATCTTTTTAGAGGATGATATGTACATCCACGATAAAGATAGAGGGCTTTGTGCAAGCGGTTTCAGAACTTATGTACCAAACTTGTTTGACAAGACTCATAAGATTATGGAAAAGCATGGTTTTGATTTATTGAAGTTTTGCTTTTCGGAATTCTTTGGAGACAACCGAACGCAATGGTCTTGGTATAATGTACCACAAGTTATAAGAGAAAAATTCTGGCCCCATAAGAAATATCTACCAGCAAATGGTTTAGATCCTAATGCTCCATTGGTAAACTATAATAATATCTATAATATGGACGGTTTACCTTATATTGACGGTGAAATCTTTTATTGCAACTGGCCTCAGTTAGTTTCTAAAGCAGGTAATAAAAAAATGTTCTTAGATGAACAGTGGGCTGCTCCGTTTGAACAAACGTGGATGTCACATATTTACCAGCAAACCGTAGAAGGTAACATTAAACCAGCTATTTTGTTGGCCACTCCCTGTTATCATGAAAGGTTCGATTATTACGAAGGATCTGAAAGAAGAGAAAACTAAAGCATGCTCTGTTAATAAATATTCTTAATGGAAGTAAAGGTACTTAATAGTATCAGTTTTGCAAGTTTAAGTGCTAATTATGAATTAGACACAAATGTAAACTTAAAAGCAACTAACAGAGCTAGTTATCATGGATTAGATCTAACTTTAGATGAATGTTTATCTGCTGTAAAGGATACATCAATAAACAATTACTCTTCGTTTTATCTTTCTAACGATTATGATTACAAAGATGTGCTCTCGTTAGATAAGCTATCTCTTCCTTCAAATTATACGTTTACCTCTTATATAAGATTAAACAACGACAGTGAAAATACTTACTTAGCTTCAAAATCAGCACCCAAACAAGGGTTAACATCTTTGTATTATACCTCCACTTTAGGTAAAGATGCATTTTTTGAAATTAACTTTTTAGATGACGTAAATTGTAAAATAAAACACACTGAAGGTAATATAACTAGATATCTTACCTACAATTATTTGACAACTAACTTGTCTATGTTAACAGGTACAGATACAGTTGAACAATTTGATTTAAATACATTTCAATATGTTTATGATGCGTCATCAGACTATATTACATTTACTAAAAAGATATTTGACGCTCCACACGTTTTAACATATAGCTCTTCATCAACGTTAACATTAGAACCTTCTGATAATAATGCAAGAGTATTTCCTTACTTAACTACCCAAACATTTAAGTTAAGAGAAAACCCTACAACTATAAACGATCTTTTATCCACATCTAATTATGTTTATAAAAAGACTTTAGATGACAGAGAATTAAAAGTTAGTTTAGATGAAAGTGTTTATAGTTTCAATTCTAACTTTTTGTATAATGCAGAATATTATAATATTAACCCATACAAAAATAATAACCTATACGTAAACATATTAAATTTAAAAAATCAAAAAACAGCAAAAAATACTCAGTCTCAAGGAGGTGTATTTTTAAATCAGCCAGCGTTTAAGCACAGGTATTACGAAGATTTATATACCGGAGTTAATCAAATTAAAGGTAATTATAATATTGGGTTAGGGTATAGTAGTTACACGCTTGCTAAAACGTTAAAGAAAGATAATTTAAATTATTTCCATTTTCCATATGATTTATACCCTTATGAGAAAATTAATATCAATGATAGCAGTTTAATAATTTCCGGAGCTATTAGCAGTAACACCCCGTACTACTCAGATAAGATTTTTAAAAAATTAGGCGACTACAAATACAGTTCTAATTTTGGAGATGTTTCAGATTCACAAACAGGTGCTTTTCTTTGTTCGTGGTTATCGGGAGGCGATAATATAAATGATAAAGGTACTTGGGTTGATAGATATTACAATCCTAGTAAAATTGGATACTTTGATGCTATTCAAACACAGACATCCAACATAACTGATTTTGAAACCATTTCAAGTTTAACACAAAATGACGATGTAGCATATGATTTGTATGATGTAAAAAGTAGCTTAACTTTTGAAAGTGGTGCGTTATATGCTTATCATCATATTGGTAATAGCAATTGTCAAAATTTTGTAAATTCAATGTCGGGTAATTTAATTGTTAATAATATTGATCAATATTTTACTACAACATATGATAGAATTTTTTATAAAGATGAAATAAATTTTGAACATAATTATTTTGCATATGTTTTAGAAGAACCTTTTAATAAGGTTTCAGAGTTTAACAATTTTTCATTAACATTTGATTTATCAAATGATGATTGGACCAAAACGTTTGGTTCTCAAATCATCGGAAATTACGCTCAAAGAGGTTTTGGTATTTTCAATAATGAAAAAATCACACCGTATTCTGTTACTTTTAATGGTGAAACCATATATATCTTCAATACCAAAGGAATTATATTAAAAACCATAAATCACGGTGTTGAGATACTTAGTATCCAAAGGTTTGACCCAAATGGTATATATTTGGTTATCGATAAAAACAAGAAAATCACCAAGTATAACTATATTGGTACAATTTTAGAACAAACTGAAATAGATTTAGATTTAGATACGAATCACAATTTTTACTCATACGGTTTAAATTTATTTGTACTGAATAATAATAATTGGTATGCTATTAATTGCGATAGTTTAGAAATTGTTAATATAAGTTTAACTGAAGTAAAAATAGGAAATGCTTTTAGAAGTATTGTCGTAAATGATAGCTCGATTTATTTGTTACCTGGTGTTAATCCTAAAATCGTGGGTAATGAAATTTATTATTATACAGGATTTAAATTAAAGTATTTTGATATTAATAATACGTCAGACATTAAAGATAAAGTTGAAGCATCTGTAGTAGATTATGTTTTTGATAAAGATGGTAATCTTTATGTGCTGTATAATAAAGATCAATTTGCAAAAATTAATAATTTAGATAAAATTTTATTTAACGGCCCACTTTCTAACTTTACAGGTTTTACTAAATCGTATGGTAAGTCAATTGACATTATAAATGAATTTTACAAATCTAAACACATTAATGATGAATTAACGGTTGTTAGCTTAAGCAGTAATGATACTGATTATAGACTTTGTTATTCAAGATTTAAAAATGATTTTACTGCATCTGAAAATTTTGTTACAAACGTCTATACTGACAGTTTAAAAACTTTCAGCAATAATTTTAATGTAAACAATTATAACTATATTGATAATAATTTAAATGATGATAATACGTTAACTTGTAAAATAAAATTACCTAGCATTTATAACGTTCAATCATACGAACACGGTACACTTTCTTATTCGTTATCTAATTTATCTCCAGGCTACCATAATTTTACTATAACGTTTGATTCGTTAAACGGTTTGTTTAATTTTTATGTTGATGGTACAAACGTAGATACATATGAATTTACTCCAGGTAGTTACAGCTTTGGCACATTATTTGATAATAAAATTTATATTGGTACTGAACCAAGTTACGGTAATAACAAATTAAATGAAAATCTACAAGATGTAAATTATTATAATTATGGTAATTTTAAACTAAAAGATTTGTACATGTATAATACCTCTTTAGATTTATACGAGATTGCAAATATTATTAGAACAAAATATAACATACAAGATTTACAATTTGAATTACCAACAGGTAAACGTAACTATGTAGAAAATATAGATAAATTCTTCATGAATAAATTACCAGGTAGAAAGAGTAATTTGTTTAATGTTAGAATTGTTGATTCTTCAATCGACGAAAAAGATTTACAAGAAAATATTTCTAAAGAAATAGAAAGCAGAATAGGTAAAGTGTTACCAGCGAACACTAAACTTAACAAAATTATTTGGGAAAAAATATGATTAGTATATCAACAGAATTTGAAAAATACAGTTACACTTTTAACAGAAGTTTGAGTTCTAATATTGAATTACCTTATGTTGAAAATGATATACTAGTTGGTGTTAATGAACTTGCTAACGGTGCAAACTTTAATACTAGTTTAAATTTATTACATTCTAATTTAATGTATTTGTATTCTATTTCTAAATTTGCTAATCCAGATTTACCAAAAGATTATAAAGGCTGGATGGGTAAAAAAATAGATACAGAAAACAGTACTAAATTAAAAGTCACACTTACCGGTACATTTTTTAGATCGGGATTACAATTTAATGCTGACGGCTCGGTTAATGCTAATACAATACCTTATTTTACAATTAGAAATTATGATGGTAAAAATCACAATTTTATATTTACTTGGACTAGTGATACTAAAAACCCCGCAGTAGATAATTTACCAAATGGTACAGATCATACTATAAATTTATCAGATGATTTTAATGGAGACGAAGCTTCAGCCAAAGAAGTAGCAAGATTATTAAATGCGAATAATTTTACAGCGACTTATTCAGCTCAAGGTGTAAATCAAAAAATAATTATAGAGTTAAAAGAAATTGGTGGTGTATTTAACCAAGGTCAATCTCCTGATATTTACAGAAGCGTTTTAGGTGAGAATGTAAATGTATTAATTGAAGGCGGTGAAATTGTTGATACGTTTATAATAAGTAAAACTCCTTTTACCGATATAGTAAAAAGTTTAAACAACTATGACGATTTAAATAACCTTTCGATTTCAAAAGCTACTCTTCCAGATTTTCAAAATTTATTTTTATGTTCGTCTACTGAAATACAATGCTTAAGCGCTGATTTAAAAGGTGATAAACCTTCAGATTATAATTTTGTTACTTCAACTAAAACTTATGGCAAATATAACGATTTAACTTTTAACGACATTAACTCTTCAGTTGTTTTTGAAAACAATTTATATGTTTGCGATAATGGTAATAAAAATATAGTTAAATTAAACATTAACGGTTTTACCTTTAACGATACAATAAGAAAAAATAAATTTTACGAAACTGAAATTATTGGTGGTGAAGGTGGTATTAGGGATAATTATTCATTTCAAGATCCAGAAATATGTACTTTTTATGATGGTAATTTATACGTTTTAGATAGAGGTAATCAAACATTTAAAGTATATGATAAAGATTTAGGGTTTGTTAGAAATATAAGAAAACAACAAACCTTTAAAAAGTATAATCCAGTTAAAGTAAAGATTTATAAAGATCAATTTTATTGGCTTAATGAAATTGGACAACTTGTTATTTTTGATTTAGATTTAAATTTTATTTCAGAGACAGATTTAAGAATAAACGATGAAGATTCATTTATTGATTTTATAATTTGTCCTGACAACAATAATTTATATGCTTTAACTTCTAGAAATGTATACAAATATTTTCTAGACTCAAAACAGTATATAGGTAAATTTATTTTAAAAGATGGGGCAGAACATAGAGAGTTTTCATTTTTTGAATCTATAGATTTAGGGGATAATTTTGATAATATTTTCTTGTATAATAAAGATAATGGTAAAGGTAACTTTTTAGTTTTTAAAGAAGACGGTAACTTTTTAGAACTGTTATCAGATTATGATTTTGATATTTTTACAAAAGAAGAATTACATTTAAACAAAAATGAATTTGCTTCTAATTTTGCATACAACAAAGCTATAAACAAAACCATAAAAAATATTTTTCAATTACGAAATTTTATAGTAAGAAAAACAAATCTTTCTCTTACGAGAGATGGGGAGTTATTATATGACGGGGTTTCATATTTTAATGTCGAAGATTTAGCTATTACAAGCTTTAAAACAAATTTTAATAACTATATTGGTACAAACGAAATATTTTCACGTTCAGTAATTAATAGAATACTTTCTGAATTATATAGATTACAGTCTTTACTTTTAGATTTGTTTAAAAGCAATATAAAATCTCCAGAAAGACAAACGGTATATCTTGGAGGTCCAGACGTGTCGGGTAATTGTTTAATGTTAGAACCTTGGCCTGGTGAACCTAATTCATACATAATGCTAGAAAATCAAGGTGTGGATGATTTTGATGTTGTGTTGTTGGAATATGCATTAGTGCCCGAAAATAAAAACGTAAAAGATAATCCATGGAAAGAAGAACCTCCTGCCCCACCAGTCACTGTTGAAGAAGTTGGTAAAGAAATTTTTGAAAACATTACAGATAATAATGATAGTGGTACCAATGATGGTGATGGTGATGGCGATGGTAAAAGTGATACTCCAGAAGAACCAGAGCAGCAAGCTGCTGAAAGTTAGTTTTATAAATAATAAAAATGGCAAGTAAAAAAATATCACAATTAGAGAATATAGATTCAAGTCAGATACAAACTGATGACTTGTTAACGCTTGTCGATGTATCTGAAACAGACGTCACAAAAATTAACAAAAAAACAAAAATAGGTGATTTAACTGACTATTTACGAAACAAATCTAATTTATTCCCCATACCTTTTACAGAAGATTACATTAACTCTGATGCTTTAGTTGAAGATAAATTAGTACCTATAAGTGAAAAGGTAAAAGGCAAAACAGTCAATGTTTCAGATATTGGTGCACTTAAATTTGATCAATTTGGTAGAGTGTATGATTACACTGCTAATAATCAAATTGCAACATCTGATAGCGTATTATTGGGTTCTGGTACAGCAGCTTCATTTTATAAAACTCAGATTACAAGTGATTTTGATAACCCACAGCCAGTTAGTGCACAACGTCCTGTATCTTCAAGTTTAAATTTTGGGTACTTTAATCAATATAGTTATTGGAACCCGTTAGATTTTTCTACTACAGCATCAGGTGCATACGATGCTACATCTAAAATAAACTACTCAAATAAATTAGATAATGATTACGATTGGAGATATCTTTTTAATACAAAATATGATACTTTTACTCGTACGAGTATTAACGTAAATTATAGTTTAGTAA
>CEPE01124587.1_pt1 | contig 10257 bp, 9 predicted proteins | sample 530531 | NCBI WGS metagenome assembly CEPE01 (sample SAMEA2620273, study PRJEB7988) | marine metagenome | biome: marine biome (ENVO:00000447); feature: deep chlorophyll maximum layer (ENVO:xxxxxxxx); material: "saline water (ENVO:00002010), including plankton (ENVO:xxxxxxxx)" | depth 80 m
GTCATCTGCTTGTAGGTCAAATCCTTGTTCTTGTGTCTCACTAGTATATGGTGAGCCGGGTGCTTCTTCGATGAATCCTGCCTCGGCAGCAAACGATAGAAGGTCTTTGATTTTCTCAGAGACTACATGTAGGTTACCTACGAATCCCTGAGGGTGGTTATGTGGTGTGCCCGGAATAAACATCTGGCACTCCTTACTCGGATACCTGTATATCTGGAAGGGTGTGTATGTTGGTTCACCACCGGATGCTGCTGACCTTAGGGTAGGTGTTTGCTCCCTTAGCCACATGCTCACGTCTGCTGTGGTTCTCACCTTGACAGCCATGCCATACTCTCTTCCACGATTTACGTTGTTGCTAATGCACTGTATGTGCATCATCTCGTCGTCATATCTACATTTCACTTGCATTCTTTCTTCCATTTTTCATCAGTCCTCTGCTTCTATTTCCTCATTGGTTCGCCTTCGCTCATCCAATTTATCCCTATACTGGCTCAAGATATCTTGGTGCTTGTTGGCGAATGGTTCGTCTTCATATGGGTCATCTACTGAACTCCAATCATCCAGTAGGTGTGGAGGCGTGTCGTCGAAGTCGTCAGTTATCTTCTTCTGCTTGCCCTTCTTACCCTTCTTGGGCTTAGGCATGGACTCCTTCTCCATCTTCCTCATCTCGTTGTATACTCTGTGAACAGGCACTATGTCACCTGCATCATCTTCGGTCAGGAAGTATGATGGCCACCAAGTGCTACCCACTAGCACCTCGTAGAATCCATCACGAGACTCCTTGATTTTCATACCTCTACTCAGTATTTCCGCTTTGAATGAGCGATTGCGTGTATACATCTCAATCGGATGCCAGTGCATTTCCGTCTCATAGCAAAGCACTAGGTTATCCCCATTCATTAGTTCAGCATCAACAGGCATGACATTGGTGCTACCACACTTCCTGCATGGCCATTCCATATCGGCTTCCGATGTCTTGCGCCACTCGTAATTACCACAGTCAGTGCAGAATGTGAGAGACCAGCCCTTCTTGATTGGGCTATCGTAAGTGACCTTGGGCTTACCCTTGGGTTTGCCCTTGTGTTTTGAACCCGCCCCCGGTGGATGTCCTTGCCACTTCACACCTTGGTGCTTCTTCCTGTTGCTATTCTCTTTCTCCTGTGCCTCTGCTCTCTTCCTGTCTGCTTCGGCTTGCTTAATCTCATCTTCCGTGAACATAGCAGTTGCATCGAAGTTCGTGTTAGCCCATGGGTTTGCAGAGACACTGATTGCCGATGCTCCCTCTGGTATACCACATACATCCGCTATGTATGTCTGCTGACTCTTGGACTCAACTGCATGAGTGCAGTATTGCGACCTTATCCAAGATATCAATTCGTTAGCATCCTTCCACTCGTGCTTGTCCTCAGGTATCAGTAGGTGTGCTAGTATGGCTAACTGCACTCCTGTTCTACCATGACCTCCCATGCACTGCGTGGAGATGCTTGTGATGTTCTTGTCCTTGATGTCCTGCACTAGAGCCTTCCACCAATTCGCTTTCAGGTTGTTTGGTATGCCATAGTCTGGCCAATCAATCTCCATCACTATTGGTGTAGCACCACCTGTTACCATGTTCGATGATGTCCAACCCTCAGGTAGTATGTCTCTCGTCTTGGCTGAGCGTATGACGCCTATTGGCCCCATAGCCAGTTGTGGCGCAGGAGTCATCCTATGCCATCCGCCTTCTCTGTTAGTTCCGCCAGCATACACTTTGATATCGCCTGTCTTGAAGACAAGCGGATTACCACTGTGACAATCTTTCTTACTCACTCTTCTCACTCTCCTTTGTCAATTTCAGCACCTCGTCCGTCCATTCGTTGTCGTCCGCTAGTTGTGTATTAGCGAACTTAGTCAGGAACTTGGTGAGTATGGGGTAAGTCGGGTCTTGGTTGTTCAATCCATTCCATGCATCGACCCACATCTTGGGTGTGACCTCATCGTATCTCCTATCCCTGATTAGTTGGGTGACTGCATACGCCATGGTGGATGATTGGTTCTTGTCACCAGCAGGGTATACCTCTGGATACGAAGGCGTCAGTAGTAGGCTTGGTGCATGATTACCGAATCTCAATTTCATAACCACTACATCGTGCTTCTTGCACAACTCACAAGTGTCTATACCACAGGGTATGAAGTTCTCCTTGTGAGAATACTTGTTGTCGTGGTGCATCATCTTAGGGCCACATGAAACTGCTGCTTCTCTTAGCAACTGAGGCACATCATCATCTATTGCGATGAAGCATTGTCTCCAGTATGCTGGGCCTTTGCCCCTTAGGAATGTGAATAGGGTGTTCCAATCCATCTCAGGCACGAAGCAATCTTGATTCGGTTCTCCATCCATGTAGTCAGCAGCAATCTCGTAAGCCTTGAACATGTAAGCAAGAGAGGAAGAGGAGTGGTCAAACAGACCGTGTATGTTACCTTCCCTATCAGTGTGAGCACTGCTGTAGTCAAACGCCTTCTTGCTTAGGAACTTGCCGAACAGGAAGCCGTTGTTGTGCTCGGCGTTCTTCGCTGCATTGACTGCTCTAAGCAGTTCCTTGAGTGTGTCCTTGTTTGGGTTCTTGTCGAATGCTATGACGGCATCGCAGACCTTCACGCCTAGTTCAGCGCATATAGCCCAGTTCTTACCACCATACTGTGGTGGCCAGCCTGTCTTGAATTGCTTGGCTGCCCACTTGAGTGCAAGTCTTTGCTCATCGAAGTCCACATTCACCATCTCCATGAGAGCATAGTAATGCTGTCTGCTGACTTGCGAGTTGTAGGTGGCTACTGGCTTGCCCTTGTTGGTAGTTACCTTGTCACCCTTGACTGTCTTAGTGGTAGTCACCAACTCCCAGTTGTCACCACCCATCATAGCAGTGAGCACTGGCATAACCTCAACGGAGCAATCTCTTTTGTGATTAGGTGCATGCCTCATCTCTCCAATGCATGTGGCTAGGAAAGCCTTGGTCAGCCAACCTACGAATCCTCCTGCTAGGTATGCTGCATCAGCACCATTGTAATTCATACCAGCCCACTGGTGGAAGAAGTGTGCAAGCCATCCTTGCTGCCTCTGCCACTGTATGCGGCTGTTCTGCAACCCTGCTCGGAACTTCTCGACGTATGTAGGGATACATGGGTCATACGGTTGTGGTTCTATTACACCATCAGGGTCTAGTGCCACCCATGTGGGGCTTGCTTCTACCCATCTGTCTCCGACCTCTACCTTGCTAACGATGTAAGGGATGTCATTTGCTCTAGCATGAGCGCATATGTGAGACATCATCGAACCAGTTGGGTGTGATATGACGAAGCCTTCGGGAACTTTCTCTTTCGTGATGTTCTCTTCCAACCAAGCCACTTCCTCTAGTCCTGTAGCCTCCCATGTTTCCTGTGCCACTACGACACCATCAGGGATGAGGCCATCCACATTCGCCACTGACTTGGTGTAGTCCTTGGCCCACTCATCATCAACACGTTTAACGGATTCCCCAGACTCTGTAATCCAATCGACGAACTTGGGTGCGACTGGCTTCCTGCTTTCAGGGTCAATGTAGTATGTGAATGGAGACCCACGAGGGCTATGTGGTGGAGCACCACGAACCTGTGTCAGATATGGTGTGCCTAGTGCTTTCTTGGCACTGCGGTAATTCACTCCTCTCTCGTATACGAACTCGCACTCATACTTACCAACAGTGTTCTTGTTGTTGACTGCATAGATGTGTGATGCTAGAACATCATCCTGCGGATTGAGGATGAAGTAGAGTTTCCTTGATGCTCCTGCTGTGATACCATCATGCCCTTCTGCTACTGCTGCGAACTGGGTAGGCCCAAGCACAGCACTGCTTGTAGCGGAGATGAATGGCTGTAGTATGAGACAACCATTCTCATCATGTGTTTGCATGGTATTACGAAGTGATGCCCACTTCTCTTTCAGGTCGTTCACATTAACCTCAAGAGACTCTAGCACACCATGTCTTGCGTGCTCAGGGCATGCCCTCAAGAATGCAACGTGCTTGTCTGCACTCTGCATAACTCGCTTGAATGCATTATCAACAACATCCCAGTCATCGTCTAGGTTAATCAGTTCAGTCGGAGGGATGACCCACTCACCATTACCTGCGTTAAACGCAGAGATTAGTTTGAACAGGTCTTTCGCCTTCTGAGAGCGCACTAGGTCTATTCTGCTCTTAGTGACTGTCCTCTCCTTGGTAATACCCGTCTTGGTCTCAACCTCCGCCTTCTCCTGCATCTGCTCAAAGAAGTGCTCAAACAGGTCTGAGCCTGTTAGTGACCCTAGGTCGTCGTATGCTTTCTTGCTTGTGTCATCATTTGTCATTTGTCTCACCAAATATAATCCTCTATTCATTCCTTGTTTATATAGTCAAATTAGTATTCACCTATGGGCATCAATGAGTGACTGCTTGATATCTTCGTCCATTATCAGCCGTGCATTCATGTCCTGATACCTATCCTCATACTTGAGTAACCAATCTACGATTCCCTTCTTGCCCATGCCTCCACCATTGGGGTAGTGTATGGGTTCGCCTAGGTCATCTATCGGTAGATATGGTGCTTCCACACCTGCTGCCTGTCTCAGCACTCTGAATCTATCGTGTGCAATGAAGAGCAGTCTCTTTCTCGATACCTCCATCAGCGCCTTACTATCGCTCTCTCTGATGTTCTTTTGTATCTCGACCTTCTCCTTGGCTAGGAATGGCCTAGGTGCTAACACTCTACGCTGTTTCTTTGCCACCTTAGTAGAAGTAGGCTCGTTGAATGAACGCTTGTCATTTGGATGTGCAGCCCTATGTGCTGCTTCCCTCTCCAACAGTGTTGGAGTAACAGGTTCAGGCACAGCCTTACCGCTCTTGTCCTTCTCTATCCATCTCATGTTTGTTCTCTTTGCTGTTCCTCTGTTCGTCATTCGTAATCCCTCACTGATATTCCTACTGGGAATCTAGGTATGCCATCGTCAGTCAGTTCCTGATACTTCACAGTCAGCATCTTACCGATATACTGCGAGGCATTGTTGAACCACTCTTGCCTTTGTGCCTGTGTTCCCTTGGGTCTGACATAGAATCTACCACCAGTAGTTTCGCACTGCCATATAACACAGCCCTCTTCTTTGCCAACCCCTTCGGTGTATGCTACTATCTTGTATTCACCATCTAGGAATGTCTTGACCTTCTGCAAGTTCGCTGACCTCTTACCCAGTGCATATGCACCTGATATGTTACGAACCATCGCACCTTCGTAACCCTCTTCGATGAACTTCCTCTGTAACTCGTATACCTCTTCCTCACTGTTCACAGTGAAGTTCTCCACTGCTTCCCAATCGCCACTGCATGCTTTAGGTATGTTAGTAGCCCTCACGAAGTAACTGTCGTTAGGTTGTTCAGGGTCATAGCAATCATACACTCGTAGTTTGATTAACTTCATTCGCTCTTCGTCTCCATTCTTCAAGGTTACACGCTTTACTAGACCAACCAACTCTTGGAAGGTCATCTCGTCTGAGTATAGTTCACCATCATAAACACGCTTGCCTGATACTCTCAGGTGGTTTAGATGAGGGAACTCCTTGCCCTTTCTTGAGAGCAGTCTACCATCTGGCATGGCGAAGCATCGCACACCATCGAACTTCCTCTGCACGATTGCAGGATACATGATGTTGTGCTTCCTCTTGTCGAATGAGTGAGCGAGCATTGGTAGCATAATCACATGAGTCTTCGCTGCTTCCAAGTCATCCAGATACCCGTCATCCTTCTTCTTGTTCAGTTTAGCATTCAACTCAAACGCTGCTTGCTCTGCATCGCTTCTCTTCTGCTTACCTACGCACTTGACTCCAGCAGTCGTGGTTTTCTTACCATCAACCTGCCCGCTCTCCACATAGTATGTGTCGTTCTCTGTCCAGCCTCTCCACTGCACCATCTTACCAGTGCTGCTTTTCTTATACCATATTCCTGTATTCATGTTATCACCGCCCACTTCTGTGGAATGTATTGTTTAGCCTCGGTATCCCAGTGCCATAGCACTAGGTCGCCGCAGGTCATCTCCAAGCGCTCTTGGTTGTTTACCCAGCACTTGAGGAAGGATGTCAGTAGGGGTGTTAGCCCTGTGATGTATAGATTGCAGTCTTCACGGCATCGGTAGATGAGTTCACCGTAGATGAAGCGATTACACACTTTCTCATGCTCATCGGTAGCAGTGGGCCAATCCACTACATCGAAGAGATAGCAATCCATCTCTTCCCCTTCGTTAGTCTTCACTACATGTCTACCTTCGCATAGTCCTACATTCATGCTATCACCTCTATACCCTGCCACCAATCAGGAGCAGGTGTGCCCTTCTCCCACTTGGCGAATGTCTTGGAATGGTAGTAGGCTCGGTATGCCTTGACTGCATCATCATCACGATACTCGTCAGGCATAGCCTGTGCGAATGGGGTCATGTCCCTATCCTTAGGCAATACCCACTTCGACATCTCCACGATTTGATGGATTACAGTATCACATGCGTGACGCTTGTCATAACGCATATTGTATTCGGCTATCAGTCCGAAAGCATGCTCGCACAACCAAAGCCAGTTATCGATAGAATCGCCCGCCCACAGAGTGCATGGATGATTTTGGTGAGTCACCTTGTATGGCGTGCCGCTCTTGGTCAGTGGCATGTCCTCTGGGGAAATGCCCCATCTATGAGCCACTGCCACTAGCATCTGAGCACACTCAAGAATCATCTTGGGTATGTGTTTGTCACACATATAACTCGCCGCTAGTTTTGGGTTTTCGTCTAACACAAATATGTTCATTTAATCACCTTGTTGTATGGGTTGGCACATCTGGTGCATACTAGATTGCCTCTCCTAGTCCACCTATGTGGTAGACGATGAAGACATGTCCTGCAAATCAGTTCGTTCATTCACTCATCCTCCCCATAATGTGCTGCATGTGCTGTTCGGAAGTGCGCTCTCCTCTCGTGCCACTCGTCTTTCTTGTTCGGTAGTGCAATCTTATCGCACCAGCATAGGTAACACAGTAGGTCGAAACCTCTGTGGTCAGCCAGTGCAGCGGACTTGCCCTGCTTCTTCACATTCCACCAATTAGTGTGCTCTCGTATACAGAACTCGATAACCTCGGCATCGTCATCGGAGTATAGGTGTGCGTAATTGTCTCGGAATATCTCCGCACCCACCTTCTCATGCATGATGAAGGAGTTATGCCCCTTGTCATTCAACTTGACAGTAGCGGCTTTGCCTATGTCATGGAACAGCACCACATCCATGAGCAGATACCAGTAATTGCCTCTGTTTTGATTAGGTCTAATCGCAAGTGGGATAATGGGTCGTGTCGTCAGATAATGGCGTGCCTCAGACATTGATGTCGTTATATGTGCCTTGAGTGAATGGTCTCCTTCGGGATGCCAATCAGGATGATGGAAGATACTCTCCCATCCCGCGTATTCAGGGAATGGCCATAGTTCCTGCAACTTGGTTTTGCTTGCGTATTTTAGCATAGTGTTCATTCTCATTCTTCCTCGTCTCCTTTCTTCAATTGATATAGTCCAGCATCGTAGTGCTTCTTGCGAGCCTTGAACTTAGACCAATATCTGTGTAGCCTACCTGCCTTCATCTTCCTGAAATTGTGTTCGACTTTCGGCCTGTCACTCATTCTTCCTCATCCTCCTTGTATTGGTGTAGTGTGCCTATGTATCGCACACCATCGAGTGTCATGTCGAGCATGAGTGCGTCATCCTGTATCTCGCAATTCGTGATACGCCCCTTACCTATGCAGTTGCTCCTATCACTCCATCGTGCGAAGTTAATCCACTTCCGAATTGTCGTTGTCATCACCATTACTTCCATTCATTGTTTATATAGTCAAGGTTTTATTTTCTTGCCTCGTGCAAGAGAGTGCGATACCGTCTGGTGTGGCATGAAAAACAAGTCACTGGTGACATATGCTCCGCAGTGCAACGGTTTTGTCTCATATGCGTGCCGCGAAAAGCGACTATCATATTCTGAGTATCAGCACGCACGAGATAGCATGCGCACTGAGACTATTTGAACTTCGCAAAATGCATGCGTGTGTCAGCGATATCTTCGCTGCTTCTTCTTCTTATACTCACGCAGTAGTCTAAAGTATTCTTCCCACTTCATTCGTCCTCATCCTTAGGTGCATGTGTCTTAGGCTTGGCTATACCTATGTCATCCAGCATCTCCTCTGGTAGGTCACCTGCCTCAACCATGGCTTGCAGTAGTGCCTTTGCTATACCATCTCTCGTCTCATCGTTGGTCGTTCCATCCAAGACAGCGCTTGTCACTTCCCTCTTCTCCTCAACAATCCTATCGAACTTCTCATCTATGGTAGACACAACTGATAGGTAGGTAGCCCACACAGTCTCACTGTCTTGCCCTATCCTATTCACTCTATCCTCAGCCTGTTCCTCATAGGCGGGCACCCATTCCCTCTCGATGAACACTACAGTGTCAGCAGCAGTGAGTGTGATACCCATGTTAGCAGCAGTGGTGCTGCATAGCAAACCATCCAACTTGCCCTCTTGGAAGGCTGTGATGTATTGGTCTCTCCTTTCAGCAGTGACACCACCGTATATCATACGCCACCTCTTGTGATTGAATCTCTTGTCATCCTCCATCAAGTCTAGCAGTCCCTCGCCCACATCCCTGTGATGGAAGAACACAACGATTGGTTTGTTCTCGTTCTGCTCCTTGTATTCATGTATCCAATTAGCAGCCGAATCAATCTTCAATTGACCAGCCTTGTGCCTCAAGTCTGTTAGCATGTTCAGCACGAAGCCAGCGGGCATGCCACCCATCTCCTTGTATGCATGATACTCTGCTATCCATTGTCTATGCGTAGCCTTGTATTCACTCATCTCTCTATCACTTGGAACTACAGGTATGAACTGTCTTACCTTGTCCGGTAGTTCAGCCATTACTTCCTTCTTTAGTCTACGAATCATGGTATCTCTCAACCGCTCGTGTAGTTCTGCTGTGTTGCTAGCACCCTTGTCGTCCCAATATCCCCATTGGTTCTTGTGTCCATCACAGTATCTCTTGGCATAGTGGAAGTAGTTGTCCTTGTATTCAGCAGGACTCACTAACTCCAGCGTGGTGAATAGTTCGATTGGTCTATTGGTTATCGCAGTGCCACTCAGTGCTAGTATGGATGACACATCCTCTGCTACATCTATGCATGCAAGTGTCCTCTTTGCTTTCTTGTTCTTGAGATAGTGCGACTCATCGAAGATGATGATGTCATGCTGTAGTTCCTTGAGGTTATCCAATTGCTTACCCATCAGGTCATAGTTGATTACGGTGAAGTCGTAGTCATCTAGCACTTGCTTACCACTCTTCACTATCTGTAGTGATGCTGATGGTAACCATGCCTGTATCTCCTTAGCCCAATTGTATTTGACATTGGAAGGACACACTACAAGAACAGGCCACTGCTCTTCATGTAGTGCTGCATATGCTAGTGCTTGTATCGTCTTACCTATACCCATGTCATCACCAATGAGACACTTGCCTCCTGCTAACTCAGCGAATCGCACACCCACATATTGGAATGGGTAGAGAGTCTTACCCTTGGGGAATCTATGTGCTAGTCTCTCTTCCATCTCGGTGACTATGCTATTGTCATTCAAGTCAGCGGCACTGCTGATTGCTATCCTCTGTGCCTTGGTCTTGATGTAGTTGCTAACAGTATCGTTAGCATTCAGTGCCTTGCTTAGTGCATGCTCTTCACCTAGTTTGTTGATGAGTGTGCTAGCCTCTGACATAGGTATGCTCCATGCTTTGTCATCAGGCAACCACTTCCTCGATGATAGATTCTTGATTGCAAAACGAGATGTCGTGTCATCATAGGGAACTCGCAGCACCACAGTGTCACCCTTTAGTGTGACAGAGTGAGCACTGCTGTTGCTAACAGGGTCACTCGCACTCATGTTGTTGACGAACTCCTCCACCTTAGTGGTGATGTATTTGTGCTGCTTGAGTATGGTGATTGCCTTGCGTATCACCTGCGCATCCATAGACACAGACATGTGCACACCATTCCACTTGAATGATGGGAAAGGCAGTGCATCCTTCATGTCCTGATACAGTGCTACATTCCTAGACTTCCAATCAAGTATCAGTCTCTTGCTCTTGCGTGGGTATCTCTTGGAGTAGTCGTTCTTGCTATACCATACCTCGTCATACTCTTCTACATCTAC
>CEPE01124585.1_pt1 | contig 10144 bp, 8 predicted proteins | sample 530531 | NCBI WGS metagenome assembly CEPE01 (sample SAMEA2620273, study PRJEB7988) | marine metagenome | biome: marine biome (ENVO:00000447); feature: deep chlorophyll maximum layer (ENVO:xxxxxxxx); material: "saline water (ENVO:00002010), including plankton (ENVO:xxxxxxxx)" | depth 80 m
ATCGGTGTAATGAAGTTTATCCGAGAAGGTGGAATGGAATGGGCTCAGGCTGAAGCAATTCTTAATACAGCCAGAGGAAAAGAAATGATGTGGGAGTTTGTTAAGACATTCCACGGCGGTCGAATGACTACTGAAGCTAGGCAATTATATGATAGGTATACCGAAAACCCAGAAGAGTTTATGGTACAGTATACCTCCTACGTAATGCAGAGAGATTCTCTCTACAATACAGGGGCTTTACGAAAGATAGAAACGAAGTATAGACCAGAGGTGGGAGCTCTTAAGGCAGTCCTTCGTAAAATTGGAGGATTCTATAGTAAGCTTCTCCATGATATTCAACAGGTCTTTGATCTATACAAAGAAACTGATTCAGTTCTTTATGATCGTATGGAAAGATTGGCTTCGCGAATCCAAGGATTAGCTTTAGATAAGAGTGCTATAGAAGCTTTAGATCCAACAGTAGAAACGGAAAGGTTCATTCAAATTAAGCCTTTTGTTCATGAAGGAACAACCCACATACTTCGAGGACAAAACGATCTCCCGCCGGGAGCAATCTTAAACGATACTAATCCCGCTTACCTTAGAACTCTCTCTGAGAAAAAAGAGGTTACTGATTTAATTCGAAGGGCTAAAGGAAGAATTGCTCGGCTGAAAGCTCTCGATCCTCGTTCTATTACTGCCGCAGAAACTACAGAACTTAGGGGATTAGAAACTGTCTTAGCAGATTCTATAACTAAGAAGGCAGAGTTAGATAGAATTATTTCAGAAGGTGCTTATGGTGTGGATCAGTTCGGATTAACTCGCGAAAAGTTTGAAGGCGGACTTGATCGTATTCGTAGGAATGCTGGAGAACAGGATCCTGATACCGGAGAGTGGACCTTCCATGTCCATAAGCTTGATGGGATTGAGGACCAGAAAGTTTATATGTCTTATATCCTGAGGAATACCTCTTTAGAATTAGGAGATAAGATTTCCGAAAACTTAGCCGGGCTTATTAGACATGGCTTTGGCAATGGATGGGGGAAGGATATACTTGACCAAGTACAGAGAACTTTACTTTCCGGTACAAAGGCAGGCCATACTTTCTTATCTCCCAACGCATTCTTTGTTCTTCTATCTTCAATGGTTGAAGACGGAGGGTTCACCTCTACCAACGTCTATCATAATAAGATGGGAGTTAAATCCTTAGCAAGTGTTAGAGTCCAAATGGATAGAATTCGATCTCGTATTAAGACAGAAGGTGAAATGATTTGGGCAGAGTTTGGAGACAATGCCCCTCGTGTTTTAAAAGCAGCGAACCTAATGTCCAGAGGTCTTTGGGAGACTAACCAAATACCCGGTATGTCTGAAGCTGAGATTCAAGCAGCAAAAGACTATAACGATACTTATCAGTTTGCATTAGATCTTCTTTACCAAAGAGCAAAGGATGTTGGGCTTGTTTCTCAAGATCCCTCTAGAACTCCTAGTACTCCGGTTGTATATAAGATTAAGAAGGAAGTAAATGTTACTCCCGGACAGCAGAAAACTTTCCTAGACAAAATGGCTCCGCTTATTGCTGATCAGTTAAGACTTGAAAACTCTGCTAGTAGGTTAGATCATATAACTTTATTCCTGTCAGACATCATACCTAACCATCTTAAATTCGTGCCGGGTCGCCCGACCTTTGGATTAGAGTGGGATGCTATGATGGCGAACGATCCTGAGATTGGAAAGTATTTAGAAGACCAAGCTTTCTTAAATTACGTTAAAGAACAAGATCCAAGTTTAGAAACAGTGGACGCAGAAAGCCTTCTTACAGACGTAACGTTCGAAGAGCATAGACAACGATGGTATGGTTCTGAAGATGGAACAATACTGCCCATTGTTGATAACGAGTCAAAGCTTCATCACAGAAAGAGAACTCTTTCCAATATCTTACACAGAGCTAGACATTCTAATGCTTCGATTGATACTGTATTTGAAAACGCTTCTACAGAAATCAAGCTAAACATTATGCATCGGTATAATGATGCGATTGATTCTCCTTCGGAACTCGTTCAAGAAAAGATTAACTGGACAAGGTTACATAGAAAGACCTTCGATAGTTACTTAGGATATAAGCCATTCTCTGAAGAATTCCAATCAGATTCCTTAAGCGATGCTAAGATGCCGATAACATCTCCCCAATCTTGGCATACCGCTACGTTTTATAGTAAAGCTATTTCCTCAGCCTTTGCTCCTTACGATTCAGAATTCTATCCATCTGCTGAGCAAATCAATGCAGATGCGGAATTGGCGGGCTTGTTTGAGGTAGACTTATCGAAGATTCTTACTGGGTTTATTACTGGACTTGGAACCGATGCTTCGCAACGGCAGTTGTTAAAAACACTCACTAAGTCTAATATTTCCTTCCCCGGTTTATTAGACATGATAGGTAACATAGCAGAAAAGAGTACTCTCTACGATAACGAAGGTAATCCGATTCAAGGTGGAGAGGGAAGTAATCTTCAAACTTCGTTGGATGTTCAGAGACGAAAGTACAATATTATGACGGGAATCGGAGTCAACTATGTACAGAGTGGAGACCGTATCATTGATGCCTTAGGAGAGCATGGGCAGGATATGATTCGTTTAGTTTACGGCTCTAATCTTGGTACGGCTATTACAATGGTCGAGGGCAATATCGTAGCAGCTAACCAATTAATACAAATGCATGAAATTGGAAACTTTGTTACAACTCCTCTTCGCTGGATGCAGGGACTGTCTAAAGCTAAGAGAATGGAAATGGCTGAGGAGATTGCATATCTTTTAAGCCATACCTCCCGAGACTTAGCAGGCGGAGACGATCCTTATTTGAATGAGGTTCTTACTGAAGACGAGAAAGCTTCCGGTCTTATGAGTAAGCTTCAAAGAGGACATATGGCTGTTTCTAAATATGCTGACCTCCAAGCCAGAGTTGCGGCTTCTCTTACTGGACGAAGATTTGTTCTAAGGAAAATTAAGAACGGAAGTCTTGAGGCCCTTATTGAAAAGATTGAGTCTACTCCTCAAGCTGACATGCCTAAGAGTCAGAATGAGTGGAAAGGCTTCCTTAGAGACATCAAGGGGTTAGGCGTAAGAAATCATCGGATAGTTCTTATGCTGAAGAAAGCTGACTTATTGAGCCCAAGAGCATTGAAGGTCTTTAAGAGTCTTCTTACAGAGACCGGAGGATATGATGGGGCTTACTCTTTGATAGATATATCAACCCATATTATGGGCGGAGGAACTACAGATGTATCTTCCGATACTGAAGAAATGTTATCAATCTTATCTGGCTTAGATAGATTTGATAAGGAGTTTACTAGCCAGTACTTGATTGATCATAGAGTTATGGATTCGGCTACAGATCCAACAGCGGCAGCTAAGATGATTAACGCGTACAGAAACTTCCCATATTCCTTTGCTATACAGAGGATGATTAGAGACTCTAGTAATATGTCCATTCATGGATTCCTTGCTAAACAGCTCTACCATCTTATTTGGGATGCTCTCTATATGTCTATTCTTCAGGTTGCCGCAGGTAGAGATCTCTATGAAATCATAGAAGAGTGGAAAGAACGTCCTATTGGAACAGCGTTAAAATACATTGCTCGTTACCCCGGATTTGGTCCTTGGGGTGGATTCGCGGCACAGATTATGATTGGTCTTCTACAGACCGCCATCACTGGAAAGAATACTAATCTGGCACAAGTCGTGCCTATTCAGTTAGCCGCATGGACTTCTGTCTTGCAGAAACTAGCAAGTGGAGATATGTCTAGCAGTGAAGGAATTGGCGAAACCTTCGCTAATCTCTCGCGTCTTATCCCCGGATTTGGTGAAGCACTTCCGAGAGCTGGATACCAGCTTCTCAATAACGCATTACATGGGGATATCATGGGATCGAAAACTAGACCCGGACGGCCTAGGAGAATCGCAGGACCGGGAAGAGTTGCTGATCGAATGAGACAGGAGCATAGAGAAGCAGAGCCAAACCCAATGTTCTCGACCCCAGCTTCTAGAGATCTTATGAATAAGATTAAGAATAAGGGAGCTAGGGATCATTATTGGGACGGATCAGATACAGGTCTTCTCATGGGCATCCTTAACGAAATGTCCCGGAACAACATTAACGCAGTTCCCCTTATCAATCCAGTGACTGGAGAAGAGGCGGTGAAGGGATTCTTAGGCAAGAACAGAGGTCTAGGTTCTGAGTCTTCAATACCTCAAGAAGAGACGCAAGTTCCACAAGAGCCTCAGACAGCTCCTGAGCCATCTCAGGTTCCAAGCACTCCTCAGGCATCCTCCACTTCTGAGACGGCTCCTGAGCCATCTCAGGCCCGTACAAAGGATCCTGTGGGGACGCTAGGTGGGGAGACTGTTAAGGAGGCTCCACCTGAGATATTCACTTAAGTCCCTTATATCGGGTCTTAAGATATAACTTAGGTTTAGCTTAGGATTAAAAGTATATTATATTATTATATAAGGTAAGTATACCTAGGTACTTAGGATAACCTAGGTGGTACTTCCTAATGAATTCGTCGGTGAACTGAGGGGGATAAGTACCTATGGAATGTGAATACTGTAAAGAACGGGAAGTTAAGAAGCTTCGAGAAGACTTAATAAAATGCCAGAAGAGCTCAAAATCTAAAGACATGAAGCTGAAGGCACTGAACAAACGAGTATTCATATGTACTCTCGTCGGCGTAGCGATAGCTGCTATCTTCGGGAAGGAAGCTCTGGATGCTATCACGGAATGGCTGGGGTCTGTCAACAGCTTCCGCTCACAGGTCCTCAGTGACGCTACTGGGGTCTATCCCTCTCCGGGTACTCTTGGGGTATTTGCCGTCGCTGCATTGGTCTGTCGGCCTCGTAGGAGACGCTGAGGAAATCGGTAGGGGGTCGCGAATCTCTAGAGGGGGTGGGTAGAATAAAAGTTTTCGAATCCCCCACGTACCCCCTCTATCAAAAGGATTTTTTAAGATGGACATCAAGTCACACCGTATTGCTGGACGTAGCGCTCACGATCTGTTCTACTACACTTCCGTGGTTATTGAAACAGACACGGCTCGCTGTCCTTGGGTTTTCTCTAGGGAAGATGACTCCCACGCCATCTACCAGATGGATCCAGAGACCGTCGTAACAAAACGGAAGATTGATTGCACCTCACGGCTTAACGGTAAGTCCTACTGTTATTCCTATGTTCATCGTGTGGAACACAGTCCCATCACGGGTGAACAGATGTACATCGTCCATGAAACATTCGTGTTTCATGATGGTGATACGATACAGGAACACAAAGGCTACGTTAGCTTCACTGAGTGCATGAGTCAGATCCCAGTCTGACATGGCCGAAACCTCATGCCGCCCTAACGGGCGGCATCGTGGTTTGTCGTGGATGAACTCACGGCACTGATGAGGCAGTTCCCTTAACTAAGGAGGTTCACTATGAACCTAGAACAAAGAGTAGAAGCTCTCGAACAAAAGCTTGACGCGTTCTTCGCCAACGAGTACCCACGAGTCCGTAACATTGTGGACAAACGTGAGGAGGAACGCAAGGAAGAACCCTTGGTCATTCTCGGTCAAGGTGAGTACAGGATGAAGATCTACCCCTCTGACATTAAATGATGGTAGTCCCATCAAGCTATGAGCACCAGCTTAAAGGGCTTAGGAGTTTGATATGGAGAAAACCCGTATCCACTTCTGCGTCTCGTGCGGCCCTGTCGATGACGAGCTCTACCAAGAGTACGTCATGGCAGGCGAGCTCATCGAGTACCAGCATGGAGATAGTGACACCGGTCACCGTCTTCAGGCTGAGCTCGATGGGCGGTACGAGGTCGTAAAGATTCAGTGCCGTCAGTGTGCCTACCTAGAGGCGCACGGGTCTGATCATTACGACTCGTAGCCTAACGAGACGCTACAACGTCCCTCTGACGAGCCTTCGCGGTCGAGAGGGGCCTCATACCTATGCATTCCACGGAGTGCATACGTATGAGGCTTGTTGTCTCTATACCCTACGACTACAGCCACGGAGCCAAGGAAAGGCTACCGGCTAGTAGTGTGTGCAAGAGCGGAGAAGGATCTCGCTCCGAGACCATACACACGGTTAGGAGCCTCTACTCTGGACAGGCGGACTTGAGGATGGGCGGTCCGCTTTGTCTTTCTTTTCCTGTTCCCATCGAATGGAGTTTCCTCATGCCTAAGTACAATATCCAGATTCAAGTCGCCGGTCACATCATCCTCGATGTGGTCGAGGCTCAGGATCCGCCTCATGCTGTCCGTATCCTCAACGAGATGGGCATCCGGGACGGTGAGTACGAGCTGCCATCCTCTGTGGTGGCTGAGGCTGAGGCTATGGTGCGTGAGTCTAACCGGCTCACTCATGGCTAATGCCTGAGGGTGTGTACACCTACGGTGGGTAGGTGTACCATCCCCCATGCATTGGTTGAAGGTCATATGTTTGACCGCCGGTACATGAGGTCCGTCCCACCGTGGGACACATTCTCTTGAAAGGAGAATTATTATGAAGAAGCAGATTATCTCTCAGCGTGGTTTCATCCTCCACAATCGTCGCTCGACGATGGTGACGGTGAACACCAGCGGCAGGTCCAACGGGATCTACACCGTCATCCGGTCCACGACCGGTACGGTGGAGAAACTGGAGGCTGCGGAGATGGTATCGCTCGTCAACGAACTGACCGCTGAGGGGTTCTCCCTCCGGTTCTGTTTCGGTGTGCGAGTCGAGGCCCGTGTGCGTCTGACGTTGAGCCATGCAGATGGCTGCGTCACCGCATCGATCAAGGGCGGCATTACGCTGTTCGAAGGTCACACTGGCTTCGAGATCGACCACTCCACCAGTGGGTCCTGTGCTCAGGAGGTCAAGGATGCTACCTACAGCTGGTTTAACGACCGGTTCGGTGGCAAGCCGCGTCTCCTGAGTGAGGATGGCGAGGCTCTTGACTTCGGGACCGAGGCTAAGGCTTCGGCTCCGCGTCAGCGTCTCCCATTCTGATCCCCTTCTTCGCTCGTCGCAGCGAGCCTAAACAGGCCTTAAGCTGCGAGCGGCCTGCCCTTCGGGGCAGGTGTGGCTTACCCGCTTCCTTTGGGAGCGGTGTGTCCGCTCTGTGAGGGCGGACTGGACGTTCCCGCCTCCGTCCTATGGCGGAGGACCGCACGATGGCGGCGGTCTGTAGGAGCCACGAGGATCCCGTCTAAGGCCATCCCTCCCTAAGGAGGGGTACGAGACCCCTTAGGGGCTTGGGAGCTCTCTATGGAGCTCTCCGGGCCTCTCAAGGCACGCTAGTGTGCGTGTGCGTGGGGGTCTGCTTTTTTCATCGTCCCTATGGGGACACAGCAGCCACCATAGGTGGCGTAAGGAGTTCACATGAACGATAGACAATACCGAGGATCTCTCTGCGGAGACCACCTCCACCCTGATGAGGTGGAGTCGATGACGCAGACTTGGACCGGTAAGTTCCGGTATAGCGAGGATATCTCCATAAAGTGGGAGATTCTCCACTGGACTTCTCCGGATAACCGTAGGCCAGTGCCTACTCCAAGGTTTCCGGATCCGAGCGATGACCTCATTGGAGGTCGTGATGGCTGGAACATCTATCTTTATCTTCCCGCAGATTTCATCTGTGATTATGATAATGATGACTGGTCGAAGGTGTCGGACTACGACTTCGGTGAGCTGGTTCCCTACTCCTTTGGAGAGGTTACTTGGGCGACCCGTGTCACTGAGTTCGGAACCAAGTACCTCAAGTTGGGCAATGATTACAATCATTCGTTCAACGATGCCTACTATTCGTTCGAGGAAATCTTCAAGGATCTGTCCAAGATTCTTGCTGAGTTCCGCCCTCCTTCGGAGCCCTTTGAACTTCCAAAGGGTTTCAATGAGGATTGAATCGGGCTCCCTCCCTGAAAGGGGAGGGTGTCTATTTGACCACTAACTCTTGGGTGGCTTGGTCAACCACCGAACCGTATGGTGCTAAGCACCAAGGAGGAACAAATGAAATCATTTGATCTTCAACTCAAGCGTGAGGAGGCTCTTGTTGAGCCGACTCGTACTCGCTCCTTCCGTAACGCTCAGCGTGCCGGTGGAGACGGCGGCTATGCCGTCGCAGTCGTGGATGAAGTCGGTCGCTCGCTGGCTGCTGCTGTAAAGGCAGAGGTCTGTGAGGATTGGGCTGAGACCCAGCCTTGGTTCCCTATGTGGAAGGTGCTGTCACCTGACATTGTGGGTATCGAGATGATCGCTGCCATCCTCGATGTTGAAATCTTGGGTGAGTCTGCCCTCGAACAGGTCGTTCTCGACAGGTTCGTGGAAAGGCTCCGCATTACCCTTGCTTTCCTCAGGGCAAAGCAGGAGAATGCAGCTCTCTTCGAGGAGCACACTCAGCGCCTGCGTAAGCGTGGTGCTAAGTGGGCAAGCCGTGACTCTCAGGTCCGGTTCCTTGAGGTGACCGACACGGACTTGTCCGTTGTCGAACAAGATTTGCTCCGCCGGGTAGGGATGGTTGTGTTGGGGATCGCCGTTGATTCTGGACTCATCCAGAAGGATAAGGAGAACTCCAAGTTCTACTTGTCTCTGACCCGCTCATGGCGGCGGCGCATTCACCGGAACATGGAAGGGCGTGCCTTAGCACGACCCATTCGTCGACCGATGGTGCATCGTCCCAAGGACTGGAACGAGGCAGGTGTGGGTGGAGGATACCTGTCCAAATGGATGGCGTACAACCTCGTTGATGGCGATAGCCTCGCCTCACCTATGGTGGTGGAGATGGCTAATCGGATGCAGTCCGTAGGGTACTGCGTCAATGAGCAGGTCCTGAAGCTCGCCTTGCGTGGGCTGAAGGGTTACCGCTCATCCAAAGATGCGGTTGATGGCAAGGTCCTTCGGGCAGAAGCCTCTCTCAAGGAGGCGGAAGCCTTGCTCAACACCACCTTCTACTTCTGTGTCAAGTGTGACTACCGTGGTCGTGTGTACTACGTCAGTGACATCCTCAACCCTCAGGGTTGGGACCTTGACCGAGGGCTTCTCCGCTATGCGGAGGGGTGCGAACGCACGCCTGAGGCGTTGCGTTGGCTGAAGATTCACACTGCCAACAAGTTTGGCTTTGACAAGGAATCCTTCGAGGATCGTGTCAAGTGGTGTGATGAGCGATTCAACGAAATGCAGGCGGATCCCGTTGCCTTCTGGAAGGGCAACGACCCCGGCGACAAGGACCGTTGGTCATCACTGGCTGCGGTACTCGACCTCGTTGGGGATGGTCCCATCACTACTCCGATTCAGGTCGACGCGACCTGCTCGGGACTTCAGCACTTGTCAGCAATGGCAGGTGATGAAGCAGTCGCCGTTGCGACTAATGTGATGCCGTCTGAAGACGGGATGCGTTGCGATCCTTACGTTGCCACCGCTGAAGCCTGCGGTCGGAAGCGATCTGAGGTCAAGCAAGCCGTGATGTGCATCCCCTATGGCATTAGCCTCTCGGGGATGATCGATCAGTTGATCGAAGAGGGCATTGAGCCCGACCGCCTCAAGGCTACAGTCTTGGCTGAAGACATCTGGGCCAGCTGTGAGGAGCTGATGAGTGGAGTACTCTCCATTATGAAGTTCCTCAAGGCTGGAGGACGAGCGTTGGCGGAAGCCGGTGTTCGTCCTCAGTGGACAACCCCTTCGGGGTTTGTCGCTGTGATGCCAACCGCTATCCTGAAGCGGCGCATCAGCATCATGGATGCCAAAGGCAACATGGTGAAGACCCAGTTTGGTATTGAAGCAGCCGATGAGGTTGACCCCAACCAAGTTGTCCGTGGCATGGCTCCGAACTTCGTTCATAGCTATGATGCGGCACTGGTTGCCCTTGTGGTATCCCGTTGGGATGGACCAGTTACCTGCATCCATGACTGCTTCGCTACCACTGCGGACCAGATGGACGCACTGCGAAATCTGATCCACGAGTGCTTCGTGGAACTGTATGGAAGCGATGCGATCCAGAAGGTACGCAATGAGTTTGTCCACTCAGCTCCGCTGGGGGTCAGCGTACCGCTGCCGCCAGTCCGGCGAGAGATGGACCTCAACCGCTCGCTCGAAAGCGAGTACATGTACTCCTGATTGAACGGGGTGCGTTACGGGGCTCCTCCCTAG
>CEPE01124583.1_pt1 | contig 10119 bp, 15 predicted proteins | sample 530531 | NCBI WGS metagenome assembly CEPE01 (sample SAMEA2620273, study PRJEB7988) | marine metagenome | biome: marine biome (ENVO:00000447); feature: deep chlorophyll maximum layer (ENVO:xxxxxxxx); material: "saline water (ENVO:00002010), including plankton (ENVO:xxxxxxxx)" | depth 80 m
GAAATCACAGAAGAAGTCAAGTTGGTTATGGGTTATTACAAAGGTCAGGGGTGAGGAAATGTCAGATGTTCACTTTATCAGAAGGATTTTACCAACTAAGAGAGTACCCTCCTTGAGATTTTCATTAGATGTGGAAACTTGGGGATTAGATGCGCGGAAACTTGCTTTTGGAGTCTTTCAAAACATTGACACATTGGAACAGTACACCTTTTACAGTTACGCGGAAGGAAAGAAATGGATTCAGAAAAAGAGAAAAGAGTACATGGAAAGAAATGGAATCACTGAAAAAGATGCGAGAGTAATGGTATATGCTCACAATGGATGGAAATATGACTATCTAGGTTTTTTCTCAATAGAGGAAATCAAACAAGCGGATAAGATCGACTCAAAAGGTAGAATCTTAGTAGCTACCATTGATGGTGTAGAATACCGAGATTACAAGACTCTAGTTCAAGTTCCACTTTCCAAGATCGGTGAAGCGTTAGGATTTCCAAAAGGTTACACGCCAATGAAATTCCGAATAGGTGATGAGTCCGAAGGAATCACCCAAGAGGACATTGATTACTGTGTTCAGGATTGCCGAATTTTATCTGAAGCTATCAAATCTTTAGAAGCGACTTACAAAGAGTGGACTAATTCTACTGATGATTTGGAGTTACCATTGACTACCGCTTCTATGGCGTATAGGGTATGGTGTGCGAAGTATTGGCCTAAGCATTGGTACACTATCAACAAGCAAAATAAGAAAGTGGATATTGCGTTTTGTCACAATATGTTCCATGAGGCTTTACAGGATTCTTATGTAGGCGGTAGAGTTCAGGTAATTTGCGAACCTATGAAGATGCAACCTAATGCAATTAGTCTTGATCGTAACTCAATGTACCCTGCGGAAATGTTGAATCATAAATTTCCTGATATTATGGGATCTACTTATTGTAAGCCTTTCAAATCAAATCTTAAGCAATTACTAGCTGATGAGTCATTATGTGTATGGGCTGATTTGAGTTTAAGCGGTGAAGGTTGCTCTCCTTTTCTACCTACTACCACAGAAGAAGGTAGAAGGTGTTGGACTTCTACTGAGTTTTCAGGTTGGTTGTGTCAGCCTGAAATTGAACACGCTTTAGAATTAGGTTATGAGATTACTGAAATTAGAAGTCTCCATTATTCTAAAGCACTAAGACCGTTTAAGGAGTTCGTTGAGTTTTTCTACGATCTTAGAATCAAGATGCGAGAAAAAGGAGATGCCTCAGAACTTTGGATAAAGCTAATTTTGAATGCCCTTTATGGTAGATTTGGAATGCGTGATATTCCAATCAGAATTGACAATGATGAGGAAATCGAGAAAATAATTGAGTCAGGTAAGTTAGACCAATACCATTTCGACTATTATGATGGTACAAGAGGGGCATTACCATTTTTGGTAGCTATTGAAGGAATCAAAAAATCATCTTCTACTTGGTTTGGCTTTGCATCTTTTACAACAAGTTATGCTAGAGTCTCTTTGAATAAAGCAATACTAGCAGCTGGAGATGGTGCATACTATTGCGATACAGATTCAATCTTCTTTAACGCAGATAAGTTAGATCAAGTGCTTGATGAATTGATCCTTGGTAAATCGTTAGGTGATTGGGATTATGAGATCGAAGAACCGACTAATTTTATTGGCTACGAACCCAAAGCGTATCTATTCATCACAGACGAGAAAGAGAAAATAAAAATTAGACATAAGGGTGTTAGCCTTACAGATGAAGCTGGTAAGTTACTACCTCATGCGGGGGATTTGACAAAAGAACAGTTCTCGCGTAATGTAGTACAATATCGAACAGCTATGAGAAGAAATCTTCCAATAGGTTCTAAGTTAATTACTCAAAAATTGTCAAAACGACATTTTGGGAAGAAATCACCACTAGAGGATGAAGAAAATGATAATGGGGAAAAGGCATAGAGTAATCGCGATCAGGTATGAGGTTGAAAAAAGCCTTATCGTTAAAGGTGAACTAACTATTCAGGATCTGGTAAATGAATTATCTCACAAAGGAATGAGATTTCAAGTTACACCTTTTGAGTTATCAGGAATGCTTAGAGCCCATCCTAGAATAGAAAAGACTACTCAAGGAGTGTATGCAATATCCAAAGATTGAATAACAAATACTACTCCGGCTAGGTGTGGGTATTTGGCTCGATGAACAAGTGCTTCTATTGACAGACGAACTGTTGAACGGCATGGTTGCTACTTCTCGCCGTCTATACACACGCTTGACTGAGCTTGGGTTCGTTCCAAAGGGTCAGATACCCACACTAATTTACGCACTAGCGTTATTCATTCATCATTATGGAGAATTTAGATCAGATTCCACTATTGAGGAATCACTTGAAATGGCTAAGGCTCAGACTTTCGCTAATCCTATACTTCAACGACATTTTGCTCAAATGTCAGCTGGTACTGTTAATGGAGTTGTGTTAAATGAATAATTTTCCACTTAGAAGCAATCGGGTTTATGCCGATAAACCCCTTCAAGTCTTATCTTTCGGGGGTGGTGTACAATCAACCGCCATGTTATTATTTATCAAAGATGGATTGTTACCTAAACCGGATATAATAATTCATGCTGATACAGGAGCTGAAATGCCGGAGACAGTAGAACATATTGAGAAATGGGTTATCCCCTTTTGTGAAAATGATTTGAATATACCCTTTCAAATTGTTAAATCTCATAGAGGTTCGATTTATGACGATTATTTCAAAGTCGGGGCTATACCTATTATGGGTATGAGATCATGTACTGATAATTTCAAAATAGCCCCACAAAGAAAGGCGATCAGAAGAATAGTGGGTAACAAAAGGGGTAAATTATTAGCTGAATGCTGGTTAGGAATTACTACTGATGAGGAAAAACGCAGAACCAAATCTAATGTAAAATGGTGCGCGATTAGTTACCCATTATTAGATAATTTTAGAGTCTCGCGTCAGGATTGCTTAGATAGACTAAACCAAGAAGGTTTAGAAGTAAATAAGTCAGGGTGTTTTCATTGCCCCTATGCAGGTACTACTTTTTATAACGATTTGAAAATTAATTATCCTGATCTCTTTTCAAAAGCATTAGACTTAGAAAAAAGAGCTGAAGAAGTCACTTTTGCTCGACACAATAAACCATTAAGAATGGGTTTAGTACAGGGTAAGAAATTATCTAATTTAGATAATATCGTATTACCTGAAGCTAAATGCGATAGCGGGGCGGGGTGTTTTATATGATCCAGCATTCCTATTCAATTGATCAATACATTCTCTATCTAATAGAAAAGGAGGAAAAAGAAAATGACTGAGGAAAATAAGGGAGAAGAAAAGAGATGGAAAGTAATCTATGCTGATGATAAGGTATTATTTGCTGTTGCCGATCCCGGAGATGAAGAAGAATGATTGAGGAAATTGTCAAGAGTCACAAAATGGGCGAGCGAGCTTATCATGTGGCTTTAGATATGTTGAAGGATGAAGGCTTAGAGGAAAATGAAGCACATGAGTTACTATTTCCACCTATTACTGATGCTGACTTTCCCGATCCCCAACCATTCGACCCCAACGACATTATGCAAATCAAAGTTATAGAACCAAAGGGAGCTGAAGAAGAATGACCGATGAATTGAGTAGAGAAATCGAGACTGAGGATGGTAAGCGTTGGCTTTCAACAGATGGAAAAGAGTACAAATCAAGATCAGGTGCTTGGAAAAGGTCAAAGAAATTACTTGAAGAAGCGGAAGAAGTAGAAGAAGTTACAGATACCGATCCAGTTAGTGAAGAAGATGACACCCCGATTTGGGCCACTTATGACTATGGAGATATTGTAGATGAAATCTCCCCCACTGAGACAGTTCCAACTATTCTAAAAACAATCAAACCAGCTGCAACTACTAAGGCTAAATTGTCTAAGAAGGAAATAGCAGCTAAGAAGTCGATGAATAAGTCAATTTTAACTGTCGGTTATCGTACAGGCGACCACTTGATGACTCATTACAGAAGGGCGTTACTAGAAGATCCTAAAGCTACTGCGATTACTCATAGTGATAGCGATTACGATTGGATTTCAAATGTAACCAATGAAGCCTTAGAAGATTCAAACATTATTGTGTCAGATATGATCGGTACAGGAACTATTGCAGTAGTAGCAAATGCACATTGGTTTGGAGTACCACTATACAAGGTTCATCAAGAAGCCGAAAAATCACCGTTCAAGGGCAGGGTTGGCGGTGCTTTCGGTAGATTCCTGAGACGATTACCCATAATCGGCAAAAGAATTAAGGCGCGAGAAGAAGCGGAGTTATTCAAGGGTGGAGAGTCTAATGAGTGAATCTAAGGGAATGATTGTGTTAATATGCTGTGAAGAAGCTAATTGCGGCGTACCTGATCCGGGAGAAGAAGCGTTTGATTATGTGTACCGATGTTATAAGGCTGGTCAAGCGTATGCTGATGAGGGAGATGATTACCCAATAGAGGAATTGATTGATAGCTTAATACCATACAACAATTATAGAGTAGCTACAATTTGGACTCAATTACAATTATACAATAACGACTACTTCGGGCCAAGAGATGTAGATTATATTCAACAATTCCAAATGATGTTATTTGATGTAACAAGAGAGTTTGTCAATAAAGGTATTGAAAGAGTACCAAATATCTTTTGAGGTGACTAAAATGGATTTTATTTCTTCCTTTTTTGCTTGGGGTAAAAAACCTGATGATCCAGTTAAGTTAAGTAAGGGTCGAGACAAAATTACTAAATTCATAAGACCGAAGGAAAAATCACCTACTACCGAAGTCATAAATGAATTAGATGACACAGGTAGTGCGGAAGAATGAAGGAAAGATCTTTTAACAATTCAATGATGATAACGGTCGCAGTACCGTTAGTATTGATGTGGATATGTGTTGCAGTATATGTCATATTCATGGGAATTAACGATGAATCAGGTCGAGTTCAAGATAACCTAGACTACTTTACTACACTAATTGGTATTCTTGGTGGGCCAGCGTTGCTATTTATTTCAGCGATCTTAGAAGCATGGAAAGCCGAGCAACAAGCAATTCAAAATTCAATGCCTGAAAGATTAGAACTTGAAATTCAAAAGTCTCTCGCTTCTCACCAGCATAAAATTGACATGGCTAAACAATCTCAAGCCCACTTACATTTGCTAGAGGATCGCGAGCAATCTCATGCACATTCAAGTGGAGCTGAAGAAGAATGAGTATGCTGGATGACTTATACAAACCCGATTACAAGTCAAAATTGACTACACAGATAGTAGGCCGACCCGGCTCAGGTAAGAGTTATTATTTGAAGCATACAATTCTTGAATTTATGAAGCGTAATAAAGACCCTAATTATCGGTTGATTTTCATTTGCCCTAAAAATGAGATGTTACTATCAGATGAGAAGGAACACCGACCAATTACACCTGAGCAATTTGAGCGACATATCAGGCGTAATAGAGTATCAGTAATTTATCCTGATACAGAATTTCTAGATTTACAGGTTGATAGAATAATAGATCATGTTTTTGCTATTGAAAGAGAAAATGAGGGATTTTCAGCTACGATCATAATTGACGATAGCCAAGTATTCGTAGAATCGCGTAAATCTATTTCACCAGCTTTCAGAAAATTAGCTTTGACGGGTAGAAGTCGTGGAATTAGATATGTCGCCGTAGCGCATTCAATTATCTATCAAAAAGACCTAGAGGGTTCAACTTCTTACATTATTATGTTTAATTTACCTTTCAAGCAACATTGGACAGACTCGATCAAGAGATACGGGTTTAATCCTGAACCTTATGTAGAGCAATTAGCCTCTACGCCGTATAGCCATGTTTGGTTTGATGTGACTACAACAAAGGTAAATCTTTACCCACCTTTAGAGATTTAACATCACCACATTTCGGGCAATACCAACCTACGGGGTGATATGGAACTTTAGAAGTAGGGCGTGAATCACCCTCAAGTCGCAATCGTGCTGAAGCTCTAAGCATAGAGCGATCGCAACAACGGGGCTTTTTACCCATAATACATTCAAACCATCAAGGGTTATTAGGGCTTTGTATGCACTTCTATGACATCGCTTAAGTACCCTATTATTCAGCGTGGCGGTTGAACACCATGATTCTACAACCTATGATGCAGGGAATAAGCCTATCAGCAACTGTTGTGTTTGTGACCGCTATTTCTAACGGTCTTTCCACCTACCTACTAGGTGGCGCAACTTTAGAGGAAAAGATCGAAGGTCGCTTGGGGGGTAACTGAGATGACCGGACTTCTACCTAGATTAACCGGAGACTCTCTATTGAGTTATTTCGCTTTCGCAGCTGGAATAACTGTTGGCGCGGTACTTCTCGGCCCTGTTGCCGATCAGGTGCAGGATGCAATAAGTAAGAACTGAGGTGGTTAAGTATGTCAGTTCGTTATACACTTGTTGAGACAAACTCAAACGATGTACCCGGAGCTGCGGGTGCAACATACAATCGGGGATTCAATGTACCCGGTGGTGCGGTCGATGAAATCATCGTTAGGATTCAAGGAACTATGAACGCCGTTGGCGATCTCGCTAGTGACACTGGATCAATTATAGCTGCACTTCGCGTAGTTTTGAATGGCGAGACATTTTTCGATTTTAGAAATAACTTCGGTTCTAACGCTACCACAGGTGCAAGTGCGACATCTGTTTTTATGAACGCTATGGGTCGCGGAAGATCCCAAGATGTGAACAGTTCAACCACAGCTAGGGATTACTACCTAAGAATCCCTGTTGGTCGAAATATCGCAGCTGGAATCAGCCGACTAGAGTACACTATTCAATACTCGGCTCTTGGTGGTGCTTTCACCGGAGCTTCTATCGAGTGGTGGATGCGCTATAATCCAGCAATGCAGAATACGGTCACGATCGGAGCTGCAACGAGCTACCTAACCGCTGGGGCAGCTGGCGGAGTCACAGAACAGGTTGTCGTGCGCGTTCCTCAGAATGTACCGGGAGTCCTAGCGGGCGTAATGATACAGGGCGGATCAGCAGCTGACACAATGACTTCAGCTAGGGTCATCAGCCAATCAGATTACTCGATCGACACCGATATGTGGAGAATGCTAGGCGGAGATATTCGCAACGGAATTTTGTTTGCTCAACCTGCAGCTGCGGTCGCTAACGGGCTTCTAACATTCAGTCAGAAATCACTCGGAAACCTATTCGTTCCACTGTTCAATCTCTCACTTCAAGACGATCTGAGGATGCAGATAACCACAACAGGGGCGGAGACATTCACATTCACACCTGTGATCGTATCAAGTATCACAGGTAAGCCACAACCGGGCGCAGTTCAGACGCAATCCGTACCGACTTCGGTATCGAAGGCTATCTTGGCTGACTCGGATGCTCAGGCTTGATTAACAAACCATGAATAAGTGAGAAGTATGTCAGGTCGCATTCTCAGAGCTACGCTCGGTGAGAATGTACCGACTATGCTTAATGTCACTAATACGACCAATGGTAAGTTATTGATCAAGAATGCAGGTAGCTTTCCTCTTTGGGTTGGTTACGATGAATACGATGTAACGCTCGCAACAGGCGTGAATTACTTTGTCATTGATGCAGGGGTGACTCTAGTATTCGACCAATCTCAAGGGGTAGGATTCCTTTCTCAAGATGCTGGACTTTGGTTCGCTTCTCAAGGTGGGGCGGGAGAAGTCCAAATTTGGGTAGCAAATCAGGTGTGAGTAAATGTCAGGCCCAATCAGTCCACCATTAACTGTAACAACAGTCGGTGGTACTCCTGAAGGTCGCCCAATAACCACTATCAGGGTATCAAATGGTGATCTCACGATCAGTGGTAATGTAGCCACGATCGACACATCAGGGTCAGGTGGTGGGGGTACTGTCACATCTATCGCTACTACTGCACCGATCACAGGCGGTACGATCACAACAACAGGTACTATCGGAATAGATCAAGCGGATGGCTCTACTGATGGTTACTTATCTTCTACCGATTGGAACACATTTGACGCTAAACAAGATACGATTACACTTTCAACAACGGGTACAAGTGGTGCAGCTACTCTAATTGGTGCTACGCTAAACATACCCAATTACACCAATACCGCTACTATCAGTGGTTCGATTGCAGCTAATCAAGTTGCATACGGGGCAGCTGCAGATGAGATCCAAGGTAGCGCAAATCTCACCTTTGATGGTTCTAATTTAGATGTATCAGGGTATATATCAGCTGGTGGAATCAAAGTTAGCCCTTCGGGTGCAGGTACGATCACTACAACTAGCACTGAGGATTTAGTGCTAAGTACAAACGGGGGTACAGATAGCGGAACAATTACGATCACTGATGGTGCAAACGGTCAGATTTCAATTACACCTAATGGTACGGGTGAAGTAGTAGCTGGTAATTATCGCCTAGATGTTGACGAGACAGTAGGGGCTAGTCAAGACGGTTATGCACTAACCTACACAAATTCAACAGGACTAATTTCATTGAAAGAAGTATCAGGTGGTAGTGGAACAGTAACAGTAGGAACTTATGCAGGGGCTAACAATGTTGCTTATTTCTCTGGCGCAACTGAGATTTCAAACACCAACAACATTTCAGTAAGTGCCGTAACAGGTGACTTAGATTGCTTCGGTAGTGTTGAAGCTGGTAATGTAAAAATTGGTACTAATACAAACAAGAACACAGTAGAGACTTCATCGGCTCAAGATCTAGTATTACGCACAAACGGTGGTACTAATAGCGGAACTATTGAAATTACAAACGGTACAAACGGAGCTATCAAACTTACACCAAACGGTACGGGTACAGTCAGTTTAGGTAACTTCGTTTTTGATGCAGACCAAACAGTATCGGCATCTGAGGACAATTATGTTCTAACCTATGATGATGCTAGCGGGTTGATTTCACTAGAGGAAGCTGGTGGTGGTGGTGGTTCACCGGCTGGGTCAGATACCGAGATTCAATATAACGACTCAAGTTCATTTGGAGCTTCTGATAGATTCGCGTTTAGTCCTGATGTTGGCGGTAGTGGTAATGCAAGTATGGGAATTAAAAGCAACGGCGCATCCTTTTTGAGTAACGGGTTCGTAATATACGCAGAAGGTAACGCCTATATTTCATCTCAAGTATTTGGAAATGAGTTCTTATGTGCATCAAGTAGCTCAAGTGATGTAGGATTTGGGCCTCAAACCGACCAAAATACAGGAATAGCCTTTAGTGCAGCTGATCAAGTAGATATTGTAACAGGTGGGGCTTACAATGTCTCATTCGGTTCATCAAAAGAAATGCTCTTGGGCGGAACTGATGCGGGAACTTCCGGCCAAGTATTGACTTCGGGCGGTGCTGGAGCTGCCGTAACTTGGGGTGGTGCAGGTTCAGGGTTCAAACAACCAGCAATAGCAACAGGCGCATTCCTAACTAGCAATAACAAATATCCATGCTTCACATCAGCACCTTACGGTACATCACAGATCATTGATAGCGATACTAGCGCAGACTACGACACAAACCCATGTATGCGCCCATTTGTTTTAGCTGAAGGTGGTACATGGGGTGGAGTAGCAATAAATGTAGTATCAGCCTCTAGTGGTAACGCTCTATTAGTATCGTTATACAATTCAGACTCAGATGGTATGCCGACTTCATTTGTTGGATATTGTGAAGTAGATACTACTTCAACAGGTAACATAACTCAAACAACTACCCTTGACTCAGGAGGCTCAAGTGCTACGATCACACTCGCCAAAGACACACAGTATTGGTGTAGTTTTGTTGCTAAATCAAGTAGCGATACCTGCACTTTAATGAGCGTAGCTGCTGATGCGCTTTCAGGTTTTGGTGGTGCTAATATGCAGAACGAATACACATTATTGAGAAATACATTTGTCTCTAATGATATTGAGACAAACAATCCCCCACGAAATACTCAAACATTGAGTGATCGAGATGCGCCACATATAGGAATAATAATTTGAGGTGATTAGATGAAGTTACATAGAGTAGAATATGTCTATGCGGGAGATGAATTGATTGAGACTATTCAGCATGACATTGATTGGGTTACTCTAAGGAAATTCAGAA
>CEPE01124581.1_pt1 | contig 10106 bp, 15 predicted proteins | sample 530531 | NCBI WGS metagenome assembly CEPE01 (sample SAMEA2620273, study PRJEB7988) | marine metagenome | biome: marine biome (ENVO:00000447); feature: deep chlorophyll maximum layer (ENVO:xxxxxxxx); material: "saline water (ENVO:00002010), including plankton (ENVO:xxxxxxxx)" | depth 80 m
AAGTTAATGGCTGCAACCATTGCTATTGCTGTGGGGGGTACGCTCATGGGCAAGGAGACAATTGACAAAATTGTTGAATACTTCCAAGCGTATGACAAAGTTAAACAATCTATAGACAACTCTATCGGTATGACGGATGAGCAATTGAAGTACAATACTGATGATTCAATAGGGTATTGGGGAGTCTCTGTACTTCCATCACCAAGTGCAATTGCGGTCTTCGGCTTGCCGCTTCTAATGCCAACAAGGAGAAGAAGATGATAGTCACATTTAACCAACTGTTTTGGGATAGGTTCTATGTAATTTATGATGTGGTGTATGTAGCAGTTTGCTAATGAGGTTCTATATGCAACTCAAGTCTTGGGTTTTCCTTGTCTATTCTTTTAACGACAGGTTTCAAGGTAATTAAGTCATCGTCTAAAAGTAGACCTCCAAGAACTAAACCATCTATTGGATATTTCAGTAAGGCAACTAAATTGTCAGGGTCTCTACGTCTGTTGACATGATGATAATAAATTGCCTCAAGCACAATAGCATGCCACCGTAGGCCTTTTGGTTTCTGTATTTCTATTTCTCTTTCAACAATTTTAGCCGTAGATTCCTTGATAGATTTAGAGGCTTTGTGTTTAACTCTCCAGTGTTTTCGACTGTTAGCGGACAAAGCAGCGGAAGGTATTTTTGTAACTATGACTATTTTATCTCCCATAGATGCTGCAGTACACGACCGCCCTCAACCATGGTGACCAATCTTCTACCTCTTTGCTAGTTGGCATAGACAAGTGGTGTGGATATCTATTAACAGCTTTCACAACTTCCTCTTTAAGTGTTTCTAGAGGAGTTCGCTTTAGTTGTTCTAGATTTTTCGCCTTCTCTTGTTTAATCTTCTCGTACTCTAGGTCTTGCTCTTGGGCAATAGGTACTTGGTTGCTAACTTTATCCCTAGCCCTTTGCTCCTTAATCTTCCTGTAGTTGTCTAAAATCCAAGGCAACTTGGGTATTTCAGAAGAATACTTGCTAACAACTGTAGCAACTGCTGCTTCTACCAAGTGAAAGTCTTTTGTCTGTAGTTCCCTTTGCCAATCTTTTGTTTGCTCCATTGTCGGTGCAAAGTTTGGGTATCTACCGAGTAGTCTTTCCCAAAACGTTCTATATTCATCATTTGTCATGCTGCGCTCCTAATCTGCCCATAAGAATAATAAAGGCTCTCTCTGCGGTTGAGGGCACTACTCCGTTTCCGAGTGCTCTGAGTGATTCGGTTCTCTGATTAAGCACCATAGAGGGTTCAACCCCATAATCTGGGCAACCCACAGGGGTGATAATACTTGTTTCGTCTTTTGAGATTGTTCTTGGGGCTTCCCACCATCTTTGTGGTTCGCCTGGTCTTGCGGGGTATGGGCAACAGCATTGGGCAGTTGGTCCATCCTGCTCTTCCCATCCTTCCTCGTCAGTTGATTCGGGGGTAACGCTCCCCTGTAGTCCCTCGCAAGAGGAGTTGGCCAATTCACTTGCTCTCTCAGGTTCGATGATTTCTTTCTGCCCCTCAATGGACTCTCGCCCACACTTTCCTTGTACGACTGACTTATTCCCGCTGGCAGATGATCCATCGTGTTTGGTGTCGCCCAGTTCTCTAGTTGATTCAGGTCTCGACCCAAACATTTCTGGTTGCTGTTCACATCCGTCCTCGCTCCCTCTATGTGATCGCTTGCTTGTGGTGTCGCCCAGTTCTCTGGCTTCTGCACCGTCATCGCAAGGTTGGGAGACCTCCCGCTGCCCTGCTTGGTCTTGCCCTTCTTCACATCCTCTTTTACCCTCGCCCTTCTCTCGTCTAGTTGTTTCTTTGTCTTTTCCCATGGTACACCGTCTCCTACATTTGTTGCATCTGGCGTTGGCCAGTTATTCATTCTTACCGCTACGCCTAAACTCTTGCCTGGCTTGCCCTTTGTCTTTCCATCTTCATAATCTTTTACACGCTTTTCGTAATTCTCTATCGGCTCTTCGTTGTTCCCCATTACAACATGGTGAACCGATGGCGTTGGCCAATTAACAGCGTCTCTTAACTTGACGCTCCAACGCTCACCCTTCTTGTTAACTCTGTAAAAACATCCGTTACTAAGTTGTACATCGTAGACTACGCCTCCTTCAGTGTCCGATGCCATTGGTGTTGGCCAACTCCCCACTATGTTCCGACAGTCTGGGTGTTTCATCATGGATGGTGACAGTTGATTTGCAGTTGTTGTTGGTGTTGCGAACACCTGCGATAAAGACTCGCTGTCGCCTATGTGGATAGCCGCATTCTTCCGCACTGAATAGTCCTGCTTCTGCTCTGTAACCCATTTCTTCCATTCGCTCCAAGACATGTTTGAGAACCGATGTGTCTGGCTCTCCTGCAAGTTTTGATGAAACAATCCCTGAGACATTCTCGAAGAAGAGGAGTCTTGGTTCGCAGTCGGAAATAATTTCTTCGATAAATGGCCACAGGTGTCTAGAATCTTCAGTACCTTTTCTGAGTCCTGCTGAGCTGAACGGTTGGCAAGGAAAACCTCCGCTGAGGATGTCCACTCGACCGAGAAAATCTTTTCCTGGGAAGGTTTTAAGGTTTGTCCAGATAGGTGCTTCATCCAGAAAACCGTCTTGCATCTTTTCAACCAAGTTCGCTGCACAGAAGGCTTCGATCTCCACAAAAGCGATTGTTCGCACTGTTGGCAGAACTCTTCTAATTCCGAGGTCGATTCCTCCATATCCTGCACATAGTGAGACATGATTGATTTGGGTAGTATCCACATTATAATTCTCCATTTTGTTGCTCCGCATATATAGCGTCTAAGTGACTTATGCTTTCCGTGTTGTTTTCCCCCCAACTCTTAGGGTCGTCCTCCCAAACGGCTTCCTCCAATAAACGTATCGGTCCACGTGCGTACTCACCTTTACCTTTTGGCGAGTTGTAGTAGTCTTCAAACGACTTAATTACCTTTTCGTGATCAAGACCCTGACGCAGCACAAGTGTTTCCCAGAGATTTAAGAACTTACGCTTTCCAGTTTTTCTAAGGGTGGGAACAAACTCCCAAGCCAAGTTTGCCTCCTTAGAACCTCGGTGTATTGATGAGGGTGTAGAGACAGCAGTCTTTGGTGGTAGGACATTGTCGTTCTCCCATCGCTTTGCTGCGCCCTTCCTTCCTGCCTCTGCTCTTTGAGTACGCAGTTTAACTGCCTTGTGCTTTTCATCTTCAAGTCTGTGGTTGTATCTCTTGCCATCTGCCCCTATTGGGAACTTTGGCAACAGCAACGACTCGTGCTGACTTACACCAGGCGACAGGGACTCCCATTCAGATATGTCTTTAGGGAGTCCACCCCTGTCCCACTGAAGCAGTAGTATCTTTATGTAATGACCAACAGCGTCTGCGGGCCATCCAATCGTAGCAACAAGAAAATCACCGCCATATAAAGGCATCCATGTAGAAACATCGCTCATTGCAGACCTGCTCCCCATGTCAACATCTTAGTTCCCTTGACGCTACATTTTCTTACTTCTTGTTTAGTAATTAATCCTGCCTTGCACAAGTCACTCAGTCTTCTTGCTGCCTCAATGTGCTCGAGACCGCATCGGACTGCTATCTCCCCGCCAGTCAGATACTCGTCACTTGACTCCACGGTCTCCAAGACCTTGAAGGCGTTTGTGTTAGACTTTGGCTTGTGAGACTCTGCTGCTATCTTTGATGTCTCAGGGTCACTCTCCCTAGACCTACAGCCCACCATTTGTAAACTTTTAAGACGTATTGCTTCTTTTGCTGACTTCATAATTACTCCTTGCTGTGTCTTGAGTTCGACCACTCCACGACCTGAGACAGTTTCCACCTGCTTGACCCCCCAAGTTTCATAGGTGGCGGAAAGCCTTCAGTCTTTATCCAGTTGTAGATAGTCTGATACGACTTTAACCTAAAGTGTCTCCTGACTTCATCGACTGTCATTAAAACATCTTGTCCAATATCAGAATGGTATGTCGTCATCTGGGGCACTCGCTATAGTTTGCTGTGTGTTAGTTGGTGCTGCGCTTTCGCTAGGCTGGTTAAGGACTCGCCTTACGCTAAAAGATGGCATGTCGTTAAATGTCCCCTTCTCTTCACAGCCAACTTTGACCCGCAAGCCAATCAAATCAAACACATTCTTAGACATCATAAACTGCTTGGCCTGATCTCCGTCAGTCACTCCTGCTAGAGATGTCCAACGTGTAAAACTAAAGTCGTGCTCAGTGTCTACTTTTAACCAATCTGTAATTTGGTACATCTTTTTGCTACCAAACTCCACAGGCTCATTAAGTCTCACTGAGACCTGCATCGCCTCGTGGTTTGGGTCGTTTGCACCATCACCCGCCTTGCGGTAGGCGATTGAAACAATTGTCCCTTCAAAAACCTTTTCATCCTTGTTCATCTTGTTCTTTCCTTTCTACTAGTAAGGGTTGTATCAATGCTGCTAACTCAACAGCAATCACTAAGTCTTCTTCTTCAATTCCAGTCAGTACAGAGGCATTAAGAGATATGTGGTAGAGAATCTCTAAAATTAATGTTGGCTGCCTATCCAACTCTTCCTGCATAGCTGGTAGACCACCAAGAGAACGGACTTCGCCTAATCTCTTGGCAAGGTCTTCCCAGCCATCTTCACTTCCCTCAATGCGAATCTCATATCCCATTTCCCTCGGCATCCTTACTGCTCCTCTGTTTTCACAACAGCGTACTTGCTAACTAATGTTGCTGCAATGGACTCTGGCAGGTCGCTGACTGTCTTGCATTCTATCCCAGTTTTATTACTCGCCCACGCTAAAGTTTGCTTTTCAAGGTCTTCGTTGTCGCTAAAGACAAAATGCCCCTCAATGATAGAAATTTGCTCTTTTGTCGCCTTTCCCTCTGTCTGATACTCTGGGGTGACTTCTTCAACGACCTCTTCTTCAACTTCTGCCATGTCTTCCTGGTTGTAGAGGTAAGAACCTAAGCCGAAGTATGCCATGCACTTCACCAAAGCCCTTTTTAGACAGTTGTTTACAAGTGCGGGATTCGGGTTCTCAACACACTGATTGCTATAATTCGTGATCATATAGTCCTCTGTGTGCGTAAAGCCGCAGACCATGACTGAAACCCTAACCATCCCACGACCTTGTGGGTCATAAAAGACTGGGTAGCCATCATCGTTGTACTCGTTCTCGAATGTGACATCGGGGTAGTTTTCCATCATAATTTTCCAAGCATCACCCCAGGGTAGGTATGGGTATTTACCCTTCTGTTGTAAATACTGGTTGACGTTTATCTTGGATAGCGTGTTCCATATGTCCTTCTGTGTTGTTTTTTTAGTAGTCTTCTTGGTAGTCATAGTAGCCTCCTTTACTCTTCTGAAATGGCCCAAACTGGAAGTGATAGTTTCTGTGTCTCTTGTGTGTATCCGTCAAACTCTGACCAGACGAGTGCATTTGCCCATGCAGTCATTGCTCTCTCAACAAGTCTGTCGCCCTCTGCGATAGCGTTTTTGTCAAACTCAAACATTGCGCAGCCGTGCGGTTGAACTGACTCAACAGCCATAATCTTATATGTCCAACCATCTTTCATCGCCTCAACGCCACTAAGACCTGTAGCGGCTCTTAGATAGAATGCTGCTTGCAGGTGATACATGAAGTTTGCACTAGACCTGCTAAAACCTGAGTAACTTGCATCAGAAGTTGTCTTGAGATCAATGATTTCTTTGGTTTCAAAGTTGATAAGGTCTAGGCATGCCTTGCAGTTCATCTTGTGCTTCTTGTCTTCCCACCCCAATGCCAACTCATGTTCGTAGTTCACATCATCAAGGATGTTGCAAAATTTGTCGTTTTTGCAAACCATGGCAAAGGCAGCATCACACCTCTTGTTCTGTTCTTGTGTAATTATGGTCTTGCCTTTTGCTGACGCAACAAACCTGTTGTATTGCTCTTTGCCCTCTTTGGTCCTGCGGTTTATCTCTGGCAGAACAGCAATCTTTTCTTCAAATAGGTCGTATTCAAGTAACTTTGTGTGTATTGCTGTGCCTAGTGCCATTGCTGGTGTTGGCTCATTTGGGGTGTTCATGTAGTGCCATGCATGAAGTGGTGACTTCAAGACCTGCTTGAGTAGCGACTGATTAACCGCCTTGTTCTCGAAGTAGGTTGCCCTAAGTATATTAACTGGGTTGTGTTCAACTGTTTTCATAGTGATAACTCCTTTTCACTCTTTTTAGTGTTAATGTAGTTTTGTGCTTCTTCCAGTGTGTCAAAGAATATCGCAGGGTCTCCATCAAATGTAACTGGAGTCCATCTACTGCCATCCTTCCACATGTGTGCTTTAGGCAATCTAGCCGTGTCTACGCTTGCTTCTCTGATAAGACCGTCCACTATACTGTAAAGATCACGCCTTTTCTTGAGTTTCCATGTGGCAAGTTTAAGACCCTTGAGCCACTTAATCCTTGACTTGTTAAACTCTTCGATGTCTTTGATTTTGTCGTGGTATTCTTTGGTTAGGTAAACACCATACAAATCAGATACACTTACGCTGCTTTTTGGTTCGTATTTAGTCCACAAAGTAGACTGCTTTGGCGTACTCTTGCACTCTCCCCAACGTAAGTGCTCCTTGGGTGTTACCCACTTTTTGATAAGTATGTTCCAATGGCTTCTGCCTACAAACTTCTCTGCCCTGTAATCCCAACGCTGATCTACTACTTTGTTAACCAATATGTAGTAGGGCATCTGACCCAAAGCCATAATCTTATTCAGCTTGTACAACTTGTTGTTAAAGTTGACACCCATCTGGTTGCCAGACAAATGCTCGTGCCAAAACACTGTGTTTTTAGGTATTAGTCTACTCACTTGCGACCTCGTTTCTTGTATGAGGCTTTTACACTTACAGTTCTAGTGTTTGACTTCTTGGTCTTGGTCATGCCAGCTTTCTGACCGAACCGTGTGTTGTGGCTCTGGATGTTGACATGGTGCATCTCAGTTCTTGTTTGCTTAGTCATTAGTTTGCTCCTTAAAAAGCAGGTGCGGGGCCGTGAAGGAGTAGTTGAATACGACCCCGCCTCCTGCTACCTATCTATCGGAAGAGGGTAACAGAAAACTTTATCAATATGTGACTAATCTTGAAAAAAAATATCAAATAGATGAAAACCCAATCAAAAGATGTCTAATTGTGTAGTAATTATTGACTGTATTTGTATAGGTAATGGTGAAGGTGATGGTGAAGGTGATGTCTATCCATTTGCTTATGACAAATTCATGGCTTTGCTATGGCAATGCTATAGTTTTGCTATATACTTTTGTCTATGAGACGTTGTCCTTATTGTAATTTAAGTAAAAAAGTAGTGATCGTGCATGGACACATGCAGTGTGTGCGTTGTGGTGTTAATATTGGGCCATGCTGTACAGGCGAGAGGTGCGATGAGCAAATCAAAGACAGAAGTAGCAAAGGCGGAGTATCTAAGACTGCTGCCAACTTTGGGGAAGTGCGCAGCAGCAAACAAGGCTGGCTTGTCGATGACCCACATATATCGCTTGAGACAATCCTCGGAGGGATTCCGTCTAGAGGAAGATCAGGCTTTGGGAGAGCGAGTTGACCGTGTTGAGCAGGCTCTCGAAGATATAGCTCTAGGTCATGAAGAAGGCTCTGCTGTCCAAGTCAATGCTGCACGTCTTGTACTGCAAGCAAATAGACAGAAGTATCAACCTCAAACACACACGCAAATCACAGGTCCTGGTGGTGGTCCACTGCAAATTGCAAGAGTTGATGAAGAGTTGGTCCGTGAGGCTGTGAAGCAAATAGAACAAAGAATGAGGGCACTACCAGGCGGAACTGATGACGAACCAACAACTGCACAGTGATGACACATTGGAGTTTGCCCTTGAGTTGAGGGCTATGACCGCAGGCACACCTGAAGAGCAGGCTGTTGTTAGGGCGGTCGTTGAGCAGGATGCAGTTGCGTTCTTAATGGCTGGTGGTTGGACAAAGGTCATTAAAGAGGTCACTGATGATGGCACTGAGCGACCTGCTGAAACATCAACGCAGCCATTCATACCATGGGAGAGTCAGCAGGGTGTGATTAGGGGTGTAGTAAACAACATAAGGGATGGCAATGATGTGGTCTGGGCAAAGAGTAGGGAGATGGGTGCTTCATGGCTCATGCTGTCTATTGCCTTGTGGGGATGGCTATATCATGGCTGGTCTGTGCTCATATGTTCACGGACTGAGGATTTGGTAGACAGGTCGGGCGACTTAGACTCCCTCTTCCCTCGAATAGACTCGATGGTTGAGAAGTTGCCTTCCTGTTTACTACCATGTGATCGTAGCGTTCTGATGCCAGGTGGAAAGAACAGAAGGCACATGGTGCTCACTCATCCCGATGGTCACTCAATTGTCGGTCAATCAACGACTGAACACATTGGTCGTGGTGGTAGGCGTACATTTGTAGTGTTTGATGAGGCAGCAGCACAAGACAAACTAGAAGCAGCGTGGCGTTCAGCAGCGGATACAACATCATGCAGGATTGCTGTAAGTACACATTTAACAGGCAGTTACTTCACTAGAACGCTGTGGCCAACAGCAGAGTCATTGGGTGACCCTGTCCCAGTGCTCACGACATATGAGGGTCATCCTGCTAAATCCAAAGGAGGCGAGTGGCGTACTGACATAGATGGCACAGTGACTGGTGAGCCAGGAAGAAAATACTACTGGTCACCATGGTTCGAGAGGCAACTGTCAAGGCGTGACCTTGTAGACATTAGAGAGAACGTGCTTGCATTGCCTTCAACCGCAGGTAAGGGCTTCTTTTCATTGGCTCACATTGTTAGGTGCAGGCAGGCAGTGTCAGAACCAAGGCGGTGCGAGGTCGTTGAAGGACATCTAGTTGACTCACCATCGGGTCGATGGCGTGTGTTCAGAGAGCCAACAAGAGCCAGTAAGTTAGTGATTGGAGCAGACCCTGCTTATGGCACTGGTAGACACAATGCTGCTGCGGTAATGCTAGATGTAGAGAGGCGAGAGGTCGTTGCTGTATATGTAGACCCACACTGCTCACCATACGATTTAGCAAGAGAGATGGTTGTTGCTGGTAGAAGTTGGGCGAGAGGTCGCTCGGACATGCTGATTGGATGGGAAGTCAATGGTCCAGGTGCTGCAATGCATCATGACCTTGAGCGTTTAAAGTATCCTGCTATTTATCGTGAGAAGCGTGGCAAGCCAGGTTGGACATCATCTAGGCAAGAGAAGCGAACATTGTTTGGTGACTTAGCAAGGGCTATAGCTGATGACACAATAACTATTCCTGACTCTGAAATACTAGATGAGATGGAAACTACAGTTGTGTACGACAATGGCGGGATAGGTCCTGCTAGACTTGAACTTGATAGTTCTAGTGGGGCTGTTGAGGCACACGGTGACAGAGTTGTCGCTATTGCCTTGGCACTACGCATGGCTGAAAGGGCGTGTGGTAATGCTGACAGGGTTGAGCCAGAGACAGGCTTGCCTGACTTTCAGGCTAAAACAATATTTAAAATGGACGACATTTTACCGAATATGAGTTGACAAATTAGTATTTTGTTAGGTAGTTTGTCGATACAAACCGTAGGGAGGGCATATGCCATCATTTGAAAGAATAAAACCAACAGCCATTTACTCTGGCCAAACTAACTTGTCAAGTTCATCAACTACTGTAATAGGCGATTCGCAAGACCTTGTAATGTCAGAAGTTACGATTAAAGCAATGGTAGCGAATGCAGGATCAGTGTACATTGGCGACTCGTCAGTGTCTACATCAACAGGGTTTGAGTTAAGAGCAGGTCAGCAGATAACAATTTCAGCAGGCTCACCAAGTTTGATTTACGCTATTGCAGCACAAAACAATGACGATATATCGTGGGTAGCCACATAAACACAAGGGGGGCACTATGCCAAAGGTAGGAAAGAAGAAATATCCTTACACTAAAAAGGGCAAGGCAGCAGCAAAGAAGGCTGCTAAGAAGACTGGTAAGAAGGTCAGGCGGGGCGGTTATTGAATAATAACACGCTAAATAACAATAACAATGTTGTTGACTCTGTAGTTCTTCCTCCAAGGATGAATGACTTACA
>CEPE01124579.1_pt1 | contig 10009 bp, 5 predicted proteins | sample 530531 | NCBI WGS metagenome assembly CEPE01 (sample SAMEA2620273, study PRJEB7988) | marine metagenome | biome: marine biome (ENVO:00000447); feature: deep chlorophyll maximum layer (ENVO:xxxxxxxx); material: "saline water (ENVO:00002010), including plankton (ENVO:xxxxxxxx)" | depth 80 m
CCATCGTTAATATATTTTATAAGTTGCTCAGTACTTTCTCTTGCTTGTGTAAGCTCTCTAAGCTCTAATTCATATTGTCTTCTAATTTTAGTATCAGTAGCATCTAAACCTACATCTAACCATAATAATTGGTCAGATAATTTAGTTGATTGATTTTCTAATGCTGATTTTAATTGTTCTGACGTATCAAGTGACAATCTTTCCATTTGGTCTCTACCTACAGCTCTAGCTGCAATTAAAGATTGTGCGAAATCTCCCTTGCTTCTCTCACCTATACTTTCTCCAAATGTTACAGGAAAATTACTATCTTTAACAGCCTGAGTTATATCAGTGTAAAAAGTTATTAATTCTCGTCTTGTTTCTGGATTAATATTTTTATCTGCAATTAAAGCATTTTTTACTCTAGCTAAAGAAGGTAAAATTATATCCTTGCCTTCTTTTGAAAAATCGAAAACAGGATTTTCTATTAATTGCAATAAACTTGCAGCTATATCTACATTGATTTTATGATCCATAGCTGTTAATCTGTGTATAGCTTTTCTTAAAACATATGCTTCAAAATTCATTGCTTCTTGAGTACTGGTAAATATATCTCCTAACAAGCCTCCTCGTTTATTTTTGCCTGAAATCATTTCCATTAAATTATGCGCTTCTGTAAAAGTTAAAGGAACATTTTTAGTAGCTGTTATACCAGGGTTTAAAAGTTTTATATTTTTATGGAGTCTATTAATAAATTGTTCTACTTCGCCATGTTCATATGTAGGTTTGTATTTTTCATTTTCTCCTTGTTTTGCAACTTCTCTTCTATTTTTATATCTAAGAAGTTGATTTAAAACATCTATTGCTTGGTTAGCTTCTGTAGGATTTAAAGTATGATTTTTCCCTCCAGTTAAAATTTGATAAGCATTAGATCTTCTTCTATTTTGAATAAAGTCATTATAGGTAATCTCCCATACTGGGTTCTCTAATATTAAAATATCTCTTTCAATTTTTTGTTCTTTCCAATTCTGACCCCATACAGAACTCATCATTCTATCTACAGCTTCATTGTAAACTTCTGTTGTTTTATTTAATCTTTTTTGATCATAAAAAAGCTCAGATTGAGAAGGAGTTCTTCCTAATTTACTTTGAATCCACCCATTTTTTCTTCCTCCCTCAATTACAGTAGCAAGACTTGTTTCCATATCAGTACTAGGAAATTTAATTATTCCCTTACCAATAATTTCAGGAATTTTTAAAGCACCTGTATTAGGTTCTATTTCAATTCTATCTCCAAGTCCTAAAGCTTCGTAAGTATCTATAACAAATTGTTTTAAAATATTAGTATGCGGAAGAGTAGCTTTGGCTATAGAAGTTTCTTTATATACATCTAATTCAGGCCCAATATTTCTAGCTGTTAAAACCTTTCCATTAAATTGCATACCAGCTATATTATTAATAACAGTAAATGCTGATTCAGGAGTAAATAAATCACTAGCAAGAGATTCTCCAGAATTTTCACGATATAATTTTAAAATTTCTGAAGAAACAGATAAATTATCTCTGTATCTTTGAGCTTCCTCAATATTAATATCTCCATTTCTAAGCATTTCGTTAATTTTCTTTTTATAAGCAGTTTCTATATCAACACCACCCGCTTCATTTTTAGGTATATTTTCAAATGCTTTTCTTATAGTTTCAAATTCTGCAGTAGTATCAAAGTATTTTTTAATAGCTGTATCAGCATTGCTTTGTATTGTTTTAGCTACATTTTGATTTGATGTAGGATCTCCATATTGTCTTATAGCTCCCCATAATGCTTCATTGTTTTTTCCATATGTTTGCAATCCGCCCATAACTTTTCTTAATTTGCTATGTTTTGCATTTATGTAAGCATCTATAGTACCTGTTTCTATCATTGATTTAAACATAGGTCCTGTTGCTTCAGTATTAAAACTGTGAGGCCTTCTTGTAAACCAAGCAGCAGTCCAAATATTAGCTATAACTTCTTGTGGAGATTCTCCAAAAGCTGAGTTTAATGCTTGTCTAGTAAAGCCTAAATTATAAAAACTATCTATCATTCCAGGAGTATTCATTGCTACAACACCTGCTCCCATTCTAGGAAGAGATCTGAAAACATCTGTTTTAAATTCTTTAACCCAAGCCATAGGGGCTTTTTTAAGAAAATCACTTCTAAGATCTTTTAAAAAATTTCTTAGTAATTCATTGTCTTTAGAGCTAAATATTTCTTTTCCATCTGGACCAAATTCACCTGTTTTTGTTTCCCACCATCTAGCGTTTTTTGGATATTTGTTATTAGTCCTAGAAAATGTTTTATGTAACCAGCCTCCGCTAATTTGATCAATAGCTGTAATTTGAGCTCTAAGAGATTCATTATTCATACTATTAACAGGCTTTACAGATTTAAAATTTTGACCAATAATTTGATTCAATCTTCTAAAATGCTGCCCTGTTGTACCACCTTTAATAAATTTTACTGGGCCAATAAGAGCAAAATGCCATGCAGAAGTTCCCGCTTCTTTTAAGAAATTCATACCAGTTTCATTCATATCAAAATCATAATTATTTGTATAATCAAACTGGTGAGTATCTTCATTTCTTTCAACTCCCCATAGTTGCTTATAAATTTCATCAGCTGCAACTTTTTGGAAACCCATACCAATACCAATAGCTGCATCATAACCCATAGCCGAAACAATTCTTGAAGTGCCTTCGCCTCCAATTAATCTTTTTAATCCTGGTGTATTTTGAGCATACATTTGAATCATAGTCATAGCGTCATCAGGATTATTTCTCGTAACAATTTTAATAACTTCTTTAGATAATTCGCTTGCTTGATCATCTGGAAGTTTAGCAATACTAGAAATTTTTCCTTTTAAACTACTAGCCATATTAGCTTCGTATACTTCTTTTAAAGCATCGTCTGCATATAATTTAGCTGCCTTGGCTGCCTGCAATGTTGCATAGCCTTCTTCAATTATTTCTTTAGTAGTATTAGCATCTAAATCTAAAGTTTCAACAACCTGTGTACCGTTTTTCTTTAATCCGATTTCACCAACTTTTTCTGTTAATTCTTTAACAGATTTTTTAGCTACCATTTTAGGAGCTCCAGAACCAAACGCTTTTTGTGCTACTAATTTTTCAAGACTTTTTACAGCTCCTACACCCACAGTTTTACCAACCCCAAAACTAGGAATCATACCTATAGCTGTGCCTACTGAATATCCAGCTTTACCCCATCCAGTAAGTTCGTCCCAATCAGCATCAACACCTGATAAAGTTTCTTGCCAACTAGTATATTCTTCGCCTCTTCTTTCAGCTTGAGCTTCTCCAAATACATCTGCAGCAGCTAATCCTGACCATGTTAAAGACTCTGCTCCTCCCCAAAGCATTTGTCCAAAAAAATCCCAAGCAGCATTTCCTGTAGTTACTTTTTCTTGCTCCTCAGGTGCTCCTCCATATTTATAACGTTGTTCTTCTTCTTGCTGAGCTAAACGTTGCAAATATGCTGATTGATCAAAACTATTTCTCATTATAGTTACTCCTGTAAATTATCTAAACTTCTTAATACTTCGTCATACAATTCCTGAACATTGCCTGCTTCTGGATTGATTAATCTTAAAGCTTCATCAAAACCTGTTTCATTAATTTTATCTAAACGTGTTTGATTTAAATCTTTTTCATTACGATATTCTTCTATTTTATTTGTGATATTGCTATAATTTAAACTTGTTTCAGGTAATAAATCTGTATTTATTAATTCTTCTTTTTCATTCATTAATGAATCTAAAATTGCTTGATTAGGAGCAATATTTTCTCGTTCCCAAGCAGAACCAGACATTTCTAATTCATCAGAATAATTTAATTTTCTATTTTCAATTATTTCTTGACCTTTGTCTTTAAACCAATCTAACCAGCCAGCCCCTGCTTGCATTACCCCTTTAGAAATTAAAGAAGCTAAATCTGTAACGGCTTCTAAAGGATTATACGCTGTTTTATCTGTAAAAACTTTTTTAGGAGGTGTAGGGTCTCCAAATAAGAATTCGCTTAAACCAGGTGTTTGTTCAAATTTTGTACTTAATTTAAGTGCCCCAAAAGGAGGAAATATTGAAGCATACCAATCTAAATCTACAGGTTTGTCTGTACCTAATCCTTGAGAAAGTATATTTGTATTTGCTCTTTGGTCAAAATAAGCTCTACTAGCTTTAATAGCAGATTGTATATTGCCTATTTGTTTATCTAAATCAGATGTTTTATTTAATGCTTGGTCTGCATCTTCCATTAATCTTTGATAATATTCTCCTTGATCATATTCTTCTGGATTATGTGTTAATATGCCTTCTACTTTATATGAATCGCCTAAAAGCTTCTTTTTAGATTTTTCAATAGCTCTTAAATGTGTAAATATTTCTTGATCAGGAATTGTTTTAGAAAAGGTAAAGCCTGTTGCATCTGGATTCCCTAAATCTAAAACTAAATTTTTTAATAAATAATTTTGAACATTTGATTTTACATCAGGATATTGATTAAATAATTCTTGTATACTTTTAGTATTGCTTCGATCTTTTGGATTTACAAATTTATAAGTATCCAAAGCATGCATCTTATCTTCATAGCTGTCCTGTTTATCAACTTGTTCTAATATATATTTATACCATAACTTTTGTTTGCCTTTTAATTCAATCATTTTTAATCCTCGTCATCTTCAAAAAGTTCTATCAACTCTTGATCTTGTTCGTTGTATTCTATATCTAAATTCATACTGCCTTGAGCATCTGGAAAATCAACTGCACTTAAAGTATATTTTGAATATTGAGATTTAAAATCTTGAGCAAATTCACCAAAAGTCATTAAACTAGGCTCATATCCAAATATCCTTCCACCTATTTGATCGTGAATTTTTTTCTCTTCTGCATTAAGAGTAATGTAATGTGAATAAGATTCTTTTACTTTTACAAAAAAGGCACTATAATCAGGAGCAGCTTTTAATCCTACTCCTGCTTCATATACTGGCTCTGCAATTCTAAGTATATTGTCATAATCATAATATGCTTGATTTGCTTTATCAATTTCTCTAGCAGCTTCTTTTTGACCATATTTAAGTAAATCACTCTCTTTTTTAACTTTATTATTTGAAAATAAATTTAAATAATCAATACCAAGTTGTATCTTGTAAGAGTCTCTAGTTGCTACATTTCTTGCATATTCATCTTTTGCTTCTTGAGTAGAATCATCATCAATAGGATTGTTTGCTAAGTTAACAGTAATTCCGTCAATAATATTATAAAAACTAGTTTTCTTCGCTCTTTCTAAATAGCCACCTAATTTTAAATTAGCTTTATTCATTGAAGTATCTTTAGATTTTAAATTTTCTAAATTAATCATATTCCTAATATCTGCGCCTTGCTGTTTTTGAGTATAATCAATCCAAGCTTTTTGATATCCAGCAACAAGATTTGGATCGGTATAACCTTCGTCTTCTGGCTTTAAATCATCTGCAGTGCCTGCAATCCCATCAGGGCCAACATTGCTGTATTTACTCATAAAGCCTTTAAATTCAGCTGGAGAAAAATAATCAGGATCACTAGCAATAGCTAAATCTAATTCTTTTTGCTGCTTTATAAACATTTGATTCAGTTTGTTTAATTCATCGCTTTTACTTTTTAAATAGGCTTTGTTTTTATTTAAAGTTGCAATATTGTAATCATCTTGACTTTCTATGTTTTGATATATTTGTTTTGAAATTTTACTACTATATAAAGGATCTAATCCCCATAATTTACGAAAATTATCTTCTCTTAATTCTAACTTTTCTTTAGAACTTTCTAATGCTAAATTAATAGTTTTCTTTAAATCTCTTAACTCTCTTCTTTTAGAATCCATTTCGTCTCTTTTTTGAGCAGATATAGCTCTAACTCTTGCTAAAGCAATTTGAAACTCTCTTTCATCTTCTACAATGTCTTTTTGATTTAATTGTTGTATTAATGCCGCTATCTCACTCATAATGTCTCCCGTTATCCAATATTCTCATACCATCTATCATGTCTTTTAGCTCTTTGATATTTTCTTTTTAAATCATCTAATTGATTGTTTAATTGCATTCTTGAATTTTCTAATTGTCCTGTGTATTTTTCCAAAGTATCTTCATATCCAAATTCAGCTTTTTCTAATGAAAGTTTTGACATTTCTTGAGCTCTTTCTTGTCCAGCTTCTTTCATTTGATCTCTCATTCCAGTTTTTAAACCACCCTGTTTTTTAGTTAAATCTTGCAAAGTATTTCCTAATTCATCATACTGACTACCAATTGTCATTGTCATAGATTGTAATTGATTTTGATATTGTTCTTGCAAATTAGTATAATCTTTAGCAGCACTTTCAGACATACTTTCAAATTTTTCTCCAAAAGCTTTTATCTTTCTTCTAGTATCATATTTTTGAGCTCGAAATTTAGCTGTTTTAGCAGCCACTCCTCCAGCTTTTTCAGCTATTGCTATAGCTAGTAAAGTTGCAGTAATAGGCTCGTATTTAGTGCCTATTTCGCTAGATTTTCCAGAACCAAGCATTTGTATTACTTGCTCACCTTCCTTTCTAAAACCTAACATACTAGAGCTTTTAAGTATACTTAACTCAGATTCTGTAACATGCATAATCTTTTTATTAGAACTTATCCATATTTCATTATCAATATCGCTACCATAAGATGCTAAAATAGATTTTAACCTATTATGAGTTTCTAAATATTTGTTAGGGTTTTTCTTTTTTAGTAACTTTTTTATTATACCTTTTATCATAATCTTCCTTGTTAAAAACCTAAAATGCTTTTAGCTTCTTTTTCTCCATATATACTTTTCCAATAATTATAACCAGGCATTTTTTTATAACCTTCTCCTACGCCTTTTGAATTATTTTGATATTCTAATTTCTGAAGTTCTGTAGGCCTCCATCCAGCTCTATAAGCATTATGGTAATCGTTTTGTGAAATACCATATTTATTAAAATAAGCACTCCAATCATCTGGTCCATAATTTCTTTTTTGAGTCATATCAGGTATATGTTGTGATTGAGTTTCAACTGCTTCTAAAGGCTTGCTAAGATCAAATTCATGTGCTTTAAATTCTTCTTCATATTGTTTTATAGGTGCTGGAATTTTATCTCCTTGCAAATATCGGTCTATTGGACTTGCGCCTATATCTTGTGCTAATGCAGAAGGGTCTTCTATATCCATTTTAGTATTCATTATTTTTCTATAATCTGCATATTCTTTATCTGTTCTTTCTCTATAATCAGCCATACCTCCACCTCCAACTACTTCTGTGCTACCTTTCAACATTGCATCTACATCTGCAGTAGCTCCATATTTTTCGTCAAATAAAGGTGAATCTCCAGGAGCTCTACTATAGCCTAATGATTGAGCCCAGTCTTTTGAAAGTTCTTCTGCTCCTAATAATTTTGTAACCATATCACTTGCAAATGATGCAGCATCTTGATCAACCGCATCCATAACGGATAATTGCCCTGTTTCTCCTCCTAATTTTTTCATAGTTTCAGATCGTAAAAACGATTGTCTTGGACTATCTGGAACAAATACTTCACCACTTTGCAGCATATCAAATTTCTGAGAACTATCCATAGCATCCCATGCACTTTGATCAAATGCTATATTTGATTTTAATTGTTCAAATTCTTTCAAAGTTCCAGGAGCACTTACACTAGGAGTAGGAGCTTGCCAATCATCTCCCATATCTACATCTATTGGTTCATCGTAAAATTCATCTTCTCCTTCTACAGGCATAGTTGGCGGAGCACCTTCGCCTCCTACTCTTCTTGCACTAGGATCAAATTGCTTAGGGTCTACATTTAACTCTTGAAATGCTTCTAGACTTTGATCAGATAACGCTAATAAACTACTTACATCTCCATATTCTTCTTTGTAATCAGATCCTCTTATCGCTGCATATGTGGAATCAGATTCATCCATTGTTTTCATTGCTTTAAGATACTCAAACCTGTCTGTCATATTGTAATCAGTCCCTTGAGTTCCTTCATATAAACTTTTAATATCTCCAACTGTATATTGATCTTTTCCTAAAATATCTCCAGCTGTTTCGTAACCTTTTTTTATATCCCCTAAATATTGTTTTTCTTCTTTTAATTTAGAGCCTATAATGTTTTCTTGAGATGAATACGTAGGGTCAACACCATAGCCTTGTGCATCAGTCCAAGCATCAACACCTACTCCCGATACTCCTTTGTATTTGTCTTGTGATAATACAGCTTCAAGTGAAGCCATTCTTTGTTCAATCCCACCTATACTATCTGTATCTGTTTTCCAAGCATCTCTTATACTCCATTCTTTAGTAGTATCATCTTGTTGGAATAATAAATCTGAAGTAGATTTAATGTCAGGATTAATTTTTGCTTCTTGGGATATAGCTTTTAAATCAGCCATACTTAATCCAGAAACTACTTGCCCACTTTCTCCATGCTCTATAGAGTAAGATACGTCTTTTGCAAATGGTTTTTCTCTTCCGCCTGGAAATGTTTGAGGAGTTTCTACTTTTACAGCTCCTGTATCTTCTATTGTTTGCTGTTCAGCTTTTGCTGTTGCTGATGCTTCTGCGCCCATTTTACCTGCGCTTACAGCCATTCTTGCTACATCTGCCCAACCTTTTTGTTTTGCTAAAGTATCCTGTAATTTTGTTTCTTCATATGCAAATTCAGCATCTGAAGCTTGTTTTTGAATAGCTGTTTTTTTATTAAATATATCTAAAAATGTAGCCATAAATTATCTTGTCTTTTTAAGCTCCACAAAGTATTGTTTTCCGCCAGATTTAACAATCTTATGCACTTTGCCTTTTCTAGCAACAATACGTTCTCTATTTGAGCCTGTGTTAGTTACGTTGTTATTTGATACAGTTTTTAATTGACTTGTGTGTACCAATCTTCTTTCTGCTTTTGTTCTCATATTATTTTACCGTTTTTTCTCTAAAAATTATCGACATGTCCCCTATTTCAAAAGATGATTTTGCAGCATTACCTATATCAATTATTCTTAATATAATGTATTTACCTACAGCTTTAGGGGCTGCTCCTTGATTTGATAAACCACATCTTGTAGTTCCGTATCCAAATCCTGCATTAACAGTGCTATCTATTAAGCCATCATTACTATTAGTTGATTGCCCCTTGTATCCATCAACATATGCAGTATAAAAATTTGTTCCATCTGTAGACCATTGTAGCTGTACCGCATTGGCAGCATCTTTAGTAGTAATATAAACATCATAAAATCTTTTATTAACTCCCATGCTTCCACAATGGATTTTGCCTGATTCCCAAAGGAAATCTCGGTCTAAAGGTACATCTAAATTAGTATTAACACCAAGGAAATATTGCCTTCTATTAGCAGTAGAGCCTTTTGCATAGTGTGCATAACCTAAAGGACCTGCTACAACATTAGTAGTAGGAACGTCATAAAAATCAGTAGGACTTGTAATATTACTAAACCCTACCCACGATCTTGTAATAAAACAAAAATAAAAAATCTTTTCATTATTTATCCAAACCCACAATAAATCTCTTGATGGATCATAAGCAATAGCGCTAGTAGAATCATTCCAACCATCAGAATAATCATCAATATTAGCTATAGCGCTCATTTTTAAGCCTGAAATAGGATTTACTTGTTGTCCATCAAAATGAAAAACTCCAGAAGAATTAACCCAAGCAAAACCTTCTCCAACTTTTACAATCTGTCTATTTTTCTCAATTCCCATAAAGTCCATAGTTGCTTCAACAAATTCTACATCTTGAGCAACATTAATAATAGTTAATTTATGTTTAGAAAATACAAGCAATCTATCAGCTGTAGATTCTAATACAGTTATTTCATCTCCTCCAAATTCTAAATCAATATATAAATTATCTGGAAATCCAGACGCTTGTCCTGCTGGAGTTTTTAATAATAATGAAGGATCGTATGCTTCAAATCCAAAAATAGTTTTAGCAG